>Ga0315550_1000552_pt1 | contig 22985 bp, 19 predicted proteins | sample SalMarSW160190MG_2_FD_203100 | JGI IMG/M metagenome (GOLD analysis project Ga0315550, IMG submission 203100) | Salt marsh sediment microbial communities from the Plum Island Ecosystem LTER, Massachusetts, United States - Salt Marsh Sediment SW1601-90 ... | reverse complement strand
ACATAAAGAAATCCGTCATCGATTTTCTTGTATACTTTTGTGAGGTATATGATGTTAGGCACAAGTGCGTCTCCATATTCTTTTCCGAGGAACCTCCAGAAAGAGAGACCGGCATAGATTGCATCTTCATTCTCAAGGTTGCTGATATTTCTGTATTTCTTTGAAGCAAAACCATCTTTGACCCTGTTTTCCGCTTCATAATCCCAACCGTACGACACGTAATTGATAAGTCCTTTAATATACCAGTCAGGCATATTTATAACGGAAGAACTGGCGATACGGTCCTTAACATCAGCATTATACAGCATTTCGTTAATTATGACCTCGGTAATTGATGATGCTATCTGTTTCTCAAAATTTTCATGATCACCTTCATAATAGAGCATTACCCTGTTTTCTATTATCCTGTTGTAACCACCTGTATTATAGCTGTCTTCATCAGCAGTGGCCAGTCCTATATTTGACTGTTTATATTCGGCATTTTTATTATATATGATGAATATCAGTCTCTTTTCCAGGGAATAGTCGAAGAAATCTTCAATTTCCCCGAGTTTTTTTGTCGCAAAATCTGCAGTATATTGAGCCAGTTCACGTCCGAATTCATTGAAATAGCAATCAAAATCATCAAACCTGTAATACTGCCAGTAATAGTCATAATACTGAACCCTGTTCTTTCCAAAGTTCATCTGATGGCCATTATAGAACTGACCGCCTGCATCCAGGCAGTAGGCGCTGGCTAAGATTATAATTATCAGTTTCCAGGTGCTTTTCATACTTTTATTGCAGACTCATGATGCAATCCGTGTTTTCTGGCCGCAAATTCTGTTCCAATTCATCCCTGATGATTTTGACCGGGTAACAAAACTAATGATATTATGTTTAAAAAGTTAAAGTTTGTTATTTTTGTCAGTGAAAAGAGTTCTTTGATTTTCCGGTCCGGTTTTTGTATTGTATCATGCAACCAATTCCATTCAGGAATTGTTAATATTAAAAACCATATTATTAAAGGATTTATTATATTCAAACACAATTTAATTATAAATCATAAAATGAAGAGAATACTTTTTTTATTACCGATTCTGATGTTATGTGCTTCAGGTTTCTCACAGGCTGTTATGAAACTGTCGGAGACAGAACATAATTTTGGCACCTTTAAGGAGGAAGCCGGCAAACAGAGTTATGAATTTATTGTTACAAATACCGGGAATGCTCCCTTAGTAATTCAGAATATTGTAGCTTCCTGTGGCTGTACACAGCCTGAATGGACAAGAGAACCCATACCTGTCGGGGGAAAAGGGAAAATCATCGCGAACTATGATCCCCGTAACCGTCCCGGGCAATTTAACAAAACACTCTCAGTCTATACTAACTCAAACCCGAAAGTGGCAGTGCTGGTTATAAAAGGTGAAGTGATTCCGCGTGAAAAGACTATCGAGGAACTGTTTACCTTTCCTGTCGGTGCTGTAAGATTTGAAAGCAATCATCTTGCTTTCACAAATATAAAGAAGACAGAAAAGAAAATACGGGTTATGCAGCTTATTAACACATCCGATGAACCTGTGAAAATAGGGTTTGACAGGCTGCCTCCCCATCTGGAGCTCAAATCAAATCCGGAAACACTTAAACCGGGTCAGAAGGGTATTATCGAGGGAACATATAATGCCACAAAAAACAACAGCTGGGGCAATGTAAGTGACATGATCAAGATCAAAATAAACGATGTCGTCCAGGAAAATGTATATTATTATGTGTCGGCAAATCTCGTTGAGGATTTTTCAGACATGACAAAGGAGGATATGGAAAATGCCCCTGTTTTCAATCTTGCTTCTTCAACAGTTGATCTCGGTAAAATACAGGGAAAAACGGCAAATGAAGTCGAGTTTAAATTCACCAATGAGGGAAAATCAGACCTGATAATCAGGCATATACGCTCCACCTGTGGTTGTACGGCAGTTCAGCAGGGCACTCTCGGTGTGGGAATAAAACCCGGTGAATCCAGCTCAATAAAAGCTGTTTTTAACTCTGGCAGTTACAAAGGGAAAGTTACCAAGGCAATCTATGTTTATACTAACGATCCCAGAAAATCAGAAGCGGTGCTGATGCTGACTGCAAATGTCGAACAGGAAGCTTCGAATCAGTAAATAAGACTTAAGTACTAATAAAAAAGGGTGACACTCAACAATATGGCACCCTTTTATTATTTTTACCTCTTTATATTTTCCATTATGGAAGAACATAAAAAGGCTATTAAAGTTCAGAAGGGGATAGAACAACCACCAAATATTAATCCTGATGTATTAAGAGGCAAGGGGAACAGGAAAAGGAAACAATATTCAGTGGAGGAGTATGTGTCAGGTATCATGTCGGGGGAAAGAACCATCTTAAGCAGAGCCATAACACTGACTGAAAGCTCATTACCTGAACATCAGGATACCATACAAACAATTATAGAGAAGTGTCTTCCATACACCGGCCGTTCTGTCAGAATAGGAATAACCGGAGTTCCCGGAGTAGGGAAAAGCACCTTCATAGAGTCATTCGGGTTATATCTTACCGACCAGGGGAGGAATTTGGCCGTTCTGGCTATAGATCCAAGCAGTAAAAAGACAAAAGGAAGCATCCTTGGTGATAAAACCAGGATGGAGAAACTCAGTGTATCTCCAAATGCTTTTGTAAGACCTTCTCCTGCTTCCGGTACACTGGGTGGTGTCGCAAGAAAAACAAGGGAAACAATAATACTGTGTGAGGCTGCCGGTTTTGATACTATCCTAGTGGAGACAGTGGGAGTCGGCCAATCTGAGACTACAGTACACTCAATGGTGGATTTTTTTCTGCTGCTGATGCTTACCGGTGCGGGTGATGAACTCCAGGGTATTAAACGCGGGATAATGGAAATGGCTGAAGTAATTGCTATTACAAAGGCTGATGGCAAGAACATGATTGCTGCAGAAAGTACTAGGGCCCTGTTTCAGAATGCTCTTCACTTCTATCCTCTATCCCAGTCAGGCTGGGAGCCCCGTGTAATGGTGTGTTCTGCCCGGGAAAACCACGGAATTAAAGAATTGTGGGAACAAATAAATGAATATGTTGTTTTTACCAAGGCAAACGGTTATTTTGATGAACACAGGAAACAACAGGCTGTTTTAAGAATGAACGATGTAATAATGGAATACCTGGACAAATCATTTCATGATAATGAGAATGTGAAGAAAGCAAAACCTCACCTGGAACACTTACTGCAAAAGGGCAAAATCACTTCATACAGAGCCGCTATTTATTTAATTGATAAATATTTTAAAGGTGACCTTATGTTATAAAATTGATATATTTACGCCCTCGATGTGATTGTATATCTGAGAAATAATTAAAACCATTAAATATGATGAAAATTATTCATTTGTTGTTTATGGCAGCAATTCTCTATAGCTGCAGTTCTGAACCTCATTATGTTATAAAAGGGAATATAGAAGGTTCAGACAGTGTGACATTTCTTATACAGAAAAGAGAAGCAGGCGCTATTATTAATATAGATTCGGCAATCTCCAAAAAAGGATCCTTCAAAATGAAGGGAACTGTGGGATATCCTGATATGGTACAGCTGGTTGCACTGAACTCGATGCAAAGACTTGCTTTTTATCTTGAAAATTCCGGTATAACTATTAACGGGAAGCTTGATTCACTCTACAATGCCGGTGTTACTGGTTCGAAAACACAGGATGAATACCAGTCCTTTATTGATTCAAACAAACCCCTGAGTGAGAGATATTCCGCCCTGTATGCTGAATATCAGTCGGCCCGTCAGTCAACCAATACCAATGAGATAGCCAGGATTGAAAAAGAGGCTGAGGCAATACAGAATGAGATGACCCAGCTTGAGAAGGATTTTGTGAAAAATAATCCTTCATCCTATGTATCTCCCGCAATATTGAGGAACCTGAGCTATGATATGGATGCTATTGAGATTGAAGAGGCTATCAATACCTTGGATGCGGATATAGCTCAATCGCCTGTAGCACAAGATCTTATGGCGAGAGCGCAGGTTATGAAAGCTGTTGCTGTGGGGAAGAAAGCTCCCGATTTTACACTTGATGATGTTGACGGTAATCCTGTTGCACTTTCATCAAAGATTGGCTCAAAACTTCTACTTGTTGATTTCTGGGCTGCATGGTGCAATCCCTGCCGCCAGGAAAATCCCAACGTGGTGAAGATATATAAGGATTTCAACAAAAAAGGATTTGATATTTTCGGTGTCTCCCTTGACAGGGATAAAGAGGATTGGGTAAAGGCAATTGCTGATGACAGGCTTACCTGGACTCATGTCTCTGATCTTCAGTACTGGAACAGCGCCGCTGCAAAACTATATGCAGTGAACGCAATCCCGGCAAATTTCCTTCTCGATGAGAATGGGATTATTATTGCCAGGAACCTGCGGGGAGAAGATCTGTATAATAAAGTGAGCGAGGTGCTGGGATCTGCAAAATAAGATTTATAATATTGTATGTTGCGTGTCGCAAGTTACACATTTTAGGTTGTTTCACTGCAACTTTTTATTCCTCCTTATCTATTTCTTCAAGTATAAACCCCGTTCCTCTTACAGTGCGGATATCAATATTCTTATCTTCAGAGATGTATTTACGCAGGCGGCTGATAAAAACATCCATGCTTCTTCCCAGGAAGTAATCATCCTCACCCCAGATCTCGGTGAGGATATCTTCTCTTGCAAGAATTTTATTTTTGTTTATAATAAAAAACTTGAGGAGCTGGGCTTCCTTCAGAGTAAGCTTTTCCTTTGAATTCCCGCATAGAAGTTCGAGTGTGTTATACTTAAGTATTGTGTTGGATATCTTAAATTCATCATTTGAGGAAGAATAGACCCGTTTGAGGATATTATTGATCCTAAGTATAAGCACCTCAGGGTCAAAGGGTTTGGTGATATAATCGTCAGCACCTATCTTCAGTCCCCGGACAATATCTTCCTTGAGGCTTTTTGCTGTCAGGAAGATCACGGGCAAATCCGGCGATTCTTTTTTAATCTTTTCCCCGAGAGTAAATCCGTCCATCTCGGGCATCATCACATCAAGTACACAAATGTCGGGTTTTTCCCGGTTGAACAATTCCCAGGCTTCATTGCCATCCCGTGCAAGTATAACATCGAAACCGCTAATGGTCACATACTGCGATAAAATATTGCCGAAATCCCTGTCGTCTTCTGCTAATAATACTTTCATAACCGCATGAAATATTTAATAAGGTATCGTTACTGTAAATATACTACCTTTTCCCGGTTTGCTATTCACTGTAACGTCTCCGCCGTGAGCCGTTGCAATTCTTTTGACGTAGTAAAGCCCCAGTCCTAAACCTTTATATTTATGTATATTACCTGAAGTGGCACGATAAAACTTATCAAAAACATGTTTCTGGTCACTCTTGGTTATCCCTATGCCATTATCGGAAATCTTTATGGAGATGTTATTATTATCGGCTTCACCTTCAATGTTAATAACAGGTTCCTTTTCAGAATATTTAACAGCATTTGATAGAAGGTTATTGATCAGTGTTGTGAAATAAACAAGATCGACATCTGCTTTTACTCCGTTAAATGTATATTTCTCAGTCAGTGAGGCGCAATCCCTGTAACCTGTCCGGAAACTTGTTACTATATCGTTCATAATCTCTTCAATATCTACTTTCTTTTTGTCGAGCTCAAATTCAGTTCTTTCCCACATGCTTATTTCCAGGATCATATTAATGAGCTGGTTAAGATGGACACTCTGCTTCCCAATAAGCTTCGCCGTATCAATTATCTTTGACTCATCAGTTCTTATCTTCTCCATTTCAAGGGTTTTCCCTGCTACGGTAATTGTTGCCAGGGGTGTTTTAAGCTCATGGGTCATATTGTTAATAAAATCTGTCTTGAGATTTGATAATCTCTTTTCCTCCATGAGGTTACGGTATGTATAAAGAAAGATCATCACCACTATGATTATGCTGAAGATACTCATCCCAAGTGAAGCTGAAAGCTCCCTGAATATCGTGCTCCTTTTAAAGGTGAGATCTATAAAATAACTAAAATTAAGAGCGTAATTATTTCTATCAAACCAAAAACGGTTGACCAGGATAGAAGAAGTTGATCCCGTAAGTGAATGAGCAAATCCCTCAAAATCACGCGACGATCTCCTATCCCTGAAGGAGGGATCCCGGTAAATAACCGAAGTGTCAGCTCCAAGAATTTCAAGATTGGTGATCGCTATTCTATGGTTAAACTCATCTTCAGCTCCTTGATTTTTAAAATATTCTGAGAGATATTGTGAAAGATCCTGTTCCTTGTTCAGGACGGTCGAGAAATATTCAAAGATCTCATCTTTTTTATTCGCCAGTTGCTGACTATCAGTTATCTGTGATAACTCTTTTACTACAGATTCAGCGTAATAATCGAGCAGGTAATTAACAGTATCAAAAACCATCGATCGAGACCCTCTGAGCGATGCATTTGCATCCTGGGATAAAGATCTGTATCGAAGGTAGAGCATCTCATCGATCTGTTTCCAGCCTCCTCTGATAATGATTACCTGGGCAATGATCATAATTGCAAATGCCAGAATACCCAGGATTAAAACGGTGTTCCTCTTTTGCATATAATAGATTTCCTTCCAAAAGTATTCATTTTTTGGCAATAGGTAATTACAATCATTAAAACATTAACCCGGCATTAACCCTGTATTAACAAAATCCTGGTGCCAACGGCATTATCTTTGAACTGGTAATTAATAAAACAATGGCAGTCATGAAAAAGATCGGTTTAATATCAGCAGCTATTTTCCTTCTGGCCCTCTTTGTCCCTTTTCAGGGGGTAAATGCCCAGGAAAAGTCAAAGGAGGAGAAGGAAAAGGAATTACAAATGCAGGAGATTATTAATGCTCAGAAACGGACAATGGCTGAGCAGAAAAAAGCCCAGGAGGAAATGATTAAGGAATTTAAGGATCAGCAATATGATCTCGATGAAATCATGGAGGATTTAAGGTTAAGAATTGATACAAATGATTTCGGCAGGGCTATAAGGATAATCGGAGACAGGAGCAGGGACCGGTATAATTCTTCACGTGAACCTTTTATTATTACGCCGGAAGTAAATGTATGGACCCCCTTCGGTTTGAGTGATACTGAAAGAACCACATGGGACTTTTCGAAATCTGTAAAAGAAAAGACATTTTCCAGGGATTATACTTTTGATGTCGAACCTACTGTAGGAACAGTAATAATGTCAGTCAACGGTGATTGCAAGGCAGGCGACATCAGGATAAAAATAGTTATGCCCAATGGTAAAACGTATTCTGACATTATCATTGACGAATTTGGTAACCTGAACTGGAGAAAATCATTCAAAATTTCCGATGAGGAGAACCAGGATAAAGCCGGAGCATGGAAATTTGAGATTAAATCTACCGAAGCCACCGGATACTTCAATATCTCATTTCAGACATACTAAATATCATTCCCTCTTAAGAAATGTTTTCATTCCATGAAAATGGGGTCGCATCAGGGGGGCAGCCCCATTTTTTATTCTATCTGTGCTGAGGTACGGCCTCCTTTAACACTTTCTGCTTTTACTGTATATTTGGTTCCTCCCTTAACGATCCATTTAAGGTCAACACTCTGGTATCCTGCTATATTCTGAATCTCCATACGCTGGGCATTTTTCTTCTGCTCAATAACGATATTAAGGTCGGCATCTTCAACGATCATTCCTGCGATTACTGTTCCTCCATCGAGATAAATATAATCGGGAGGATCAATTTTATAATTCAGGTTACTTGCTGAATGGGTAGGCAGCATCCTTTTATTAACCACGGTAGCTGTCACCGCCTTCAGTCCTCCATCCAGCTTTGAGACTTTCAGGTTGGTGATCTCCAGTTTCGGGGTCTGGTAAGCATTATAGATACAGAACGCGGCATTTCGATGTGCATCGGTTTCCAGCATAAACCCCGGGTGAAGTCTTCCAAAATTCTTGCTGAAACCACCTATTTCAATTTCTCCGTATACTGGATGATTTACCTTCTGCCATGGCAGGAATGAATCTTCAAAAAGGAGGAGTTTTTCAAATTCATACTCGTCGTAGTTGGTGGTATCATAAAACATCAGGTAGCTGTTCCACAACTCGTTGGAGTAGACGAAACAACCCATGGCACCATGCCACCAATCTAATTCCCCACCATATACCGTATACAAATCTTTCCATATTGTAAGGAGTTTATAGCCGGGAATCATTTTCTCACCTGTCTTCCCGATAGCGTTTATCACCTTGTCATCTTCCCAGCTGTAAGCTTCGGCTCCACCTCCCTCAACTGAAGGTCCCCTGAGGATCATCCCCCCGGAATTATGGAATGTCTGTGTTCCGGTGATATTTCTGTGGTTTACTATGAAATCGCGGACTGCCTGGTTCTCGGGCTCGGAAAAGGGATACTTATTAGCTCCATACTGGACATAATTGGGTTCCCAGTTAAATCCCCAGTCCCGGTTACCGTCATAACCTCCCGGACCATCCTCGTTGATCATGCCATCACCATCATTATCAATTCCTTCTGATCCAAGTAACTCATAATCACTCTTTTCTCCAGGTTCTACCCGTATCATTCTGCGGGGATCTTTGGGATCAATAATATATCCGCCGTCAGGTTTCTTTCTCCTCATCCGGCTTATATTTTTATCGCCGTTCATGTCATCGGCGCCATCCTCATCATAAAGGCCGTCACGATCACTGTCCCAGGGCATAAGTCCTGACCTGGGAGGCACTCCTACGGATGTAAAGTATTCACGTGCATCGGGATTGATGGTGGGTGCGATATAAAAGGTCTTATTGCCAAGCAGCTCCTTAATAAACTTATTTTCATAGTACATCTCGCACAGGTACCAGGCTGTATACATAGCCATTTCTGTACCCTGGAGCTCTATTGAATGTATATTGCCATCGATCCATAAGGCCGGTTTGAGCCCGGGATCACCCGTCTTTTTATCAGAAATAGTAAGAACATTTATATCGCGTCCCTGGTATGATTTCCCGAGAGTGCCGTGTGTCACAAGATTGGGATATGCGGCGGCCAGCTTTTTACAGAAATCTGTAACTCCGGCAACAGTATAGTATTTATTCCACGATACCTGTACCCTGGGGTTTGCAGGAGTACCGGCAGCCTTGAAAAATAACTCCTCACCCTGTGAAATTGCAGGAATCGTCAAAAGCAGAAGAGCTGATGCAATAATGACAATTGATATTATTTTTTTCATGATCGACTTTTTGAATAGTTATTATTTCAGATCCAGCGTTGTATTTATAATCCCTGTGTTTATTGCTCCGGCGGTTATTTTAACAGGACCTTTTCCCAATATTAGCCAGCTGAATTCAGCAGAACAGTCACCTTCAAGTCTTGGTATACTCTGCACCTTATTCCCGCTCAGGAATTTCTGACTCTTATTTATATCAACGCTTATCCGCATTATCCTGTTCCACATATTATTTTCACCTGCTTCGGTGCATGTTGCAAATATTCCTTTGTTATGCACCTTCACCGATACACGGAAGAGATCATCACCTATATTTTCAAACTTTTCATCAAGGAACTCCAGCTCAGGATGCATAGCTGCAATATCAATGATAAATTCATAATTTTTGGTTATCAGCTCTTCAAGTTTGTCAGCGGGAGGATTTGTCATAACAAAGGGTTTGATTCCGCCTGTCTCGGTTTTTTTACCCGGGAAGTCAGGGTGTTTTATCTCGGTCCAGGGTACAAATACATCCTCCATGTTATTGTCTTCAGCATATTTGAGAAATGCAGCCTCCCTGTGTTTGTCTTTTTCCACAGGAAACCACCAAGCCGGTGTACTGAAACTATAACGGCCATAGTGATAATATGACCAGTCCATGAAATTTCCGGGAGTTGATCTCTTGGGCGGGGCTCCTTTAACACCAGTAATTTCACGATATTTTTCAGAAACAAGCCTTACGATAATCTCATCTGACTTAAGAACGCTTGTGATCTTTCTGGACTGCCTCATTCCGCCTCTCTGACCCCTTGAGGAAGGAGTGCCCTGTCCGGGGGCAGAGGGTTGATCTTCTCCTGAAGCCTGATCCTGTGAGCCGGGTTGACGTTCCGGCTGAGCTTGCTGTCCCAGGTTATCCTGCGGACTAAAAGCAAAAGTGGCATAAATATTAAAATGGTCGAACAGGAAATCGAGTATGGCTTTTGTCTCCGGCTCGGATACCGGGTGCAGCCCTGCATTGGTCCCGAATTCCTCATAGTCAAATGTAAGGTTACGGTTGAAGTTTACACCCCCCGGTCCATCTTCATTAAATACACCGTCCTTGTCATTATCGGTCCCCTCAGAATAGACAAAATATGACCCGGTTTGGCCTTTTGACAGGTCGGCAAGCGTCATAACTCTCTTGTCTTCAGCACATTCCATGAATGAGCCGGCCGGATCAAAAACACGTATGAGAGTAATAAATCCATCATTATTAAGGTCTTCAAAGGGATCCTCATCTGATACAAAATCCCTGTCTTCATCAGTTGACCTGGCGTTTGTGTTTCTTTCATACTTCAATGCTGAGAAGAATTGTTCGGTAGCATCGGGACTGACATCAGGAAAGACATAGAAAGTGATTTTTTCAAGCAGGGCTTTTATTTCGGGTGATGCTGATTCCTTTAGCAGAGAGGCAGCAAAACCAAGAGCGAGCTCTTTCCCCAGGATATGACTTCCCTCTATACCTCCGAGGACAGCTATACCCGGCTTGTTATCTGAGTCCCCCGTGCCGATAGTCAAAACAATCACATCATGATCACCTGTACTTTTTGCAAGGGAACTGACTGAGCATAAGACGGAATATTCCTTTTTGAGAGCATCGGCCTTTTGCATCATTGTCCTGTGATCGTTGTACTGAGCCTGCGCACCGGCATACCATAAGAAAAGGAAGCCGATAGTGGTCAGCATTAATTTCTGTGCAGAGATTTTCATATCGATATTATTATTTTAATTATGTTTTTCAGGTTTGGCCGGTCTCTTTGCCGGAGGCCTTGACTGGTTATTGTTGAAAGAGGGATCCCAGTTGGCATTTTTGAAGAACTCAGTAGTACTGTTGTTAAAGTAACCAAGGACATGTTTTGGTGAGATTGTATAGATCAATTCATCATTATCTCCGTAATAAGGGTCTGAGGTAGTCATAATCTCCTCTATCCCGGTGTCATATTTATTCGAAACATCCAAATAGATATGGTATATCTTCTTAGATATGGCCAGGATGATGGTAAACATACCATAGTCTTTCCTCTGGAAAAGAAAATAGGTAACTTCAATAGGGTCATTCGGATTGACACGATCAGTGGAATGAGGAAGCTGGCTCTCAAAGATAAAGCCCTCTTCCATTATATTTTCAACAACAGCAAATTCTTTGGTGTTATGTAGGAAAAGGTAACAATCTTTAAATTCCTGCAGGATGGCTGCAAGTATCTCTCCTTTATTCTTCATCCGGACATGAGAGCTATTTCCAATTATCAGTCTCAAAAATAGCGCATATTATTTTATTTACAACACATAAACCTTTTGTTCTGTTATATGTTAAATTTGTATCCTGCACCGGAAAATTATTTATTTACACATGAAACGAATTTTTGCTTTTTCTGTTTTTATTATGCTGATCTCCTGTAATCCTGATCCTTCCGGATCAGATACAGACATAATAACAGTAAGCATAGCCCCTCTCAAATACTTCATAGAGGAGATAGCCGGTGAAGATTTTAAAGTAAACATTATTGTTCCTTCCGGGGCCAATCCTCACATTTATGAGCCATACCCCGGGCAGATAAATAACCTGCGCAGGTCAAAGGCCTATATAAGCAACGGGTTCCTGGGATTTGAAAAAACCTGGCTCAGCAGGTTTTATGAAACCAATAAAAACATGACAAAGCTGTCACTTGGTGACAATATAGATCCGATATCTTCAGGGCGCCGGCATGAAGGTGATCATGCCCAAGGAGTTGATCCTCATTACTGGGTCTCTCCGAAATGTGCTTTGGTCATAGCTTCATCTGTGAAAGATCTGCTCTGCACCTTAAACCCGGACGAAAGAAAAAGATATGAATCAAATTACGGCATTCTGTGTTCTAAGATCTCAGAAGCAGATAGTCTGGCAGAGTCCCTGTTTTCAGGAACAGCGGGGAGGTCTTTTATGATCTACCACCCGAATCTGGGATATCTTGCAAGAGATTATGGTCTTAATGAAATAGCAGTGGAGTTTGAAGGTAAGGAGCCCCCGCCCTCATGGTTCAGGGAACTTATTGACGTTGCCAGATCAGAGAATATTAAAACTATATTTGTCCAGAAAGAGTATGACAGCAGGAATGCAAATACTATTGCCCATGAAATAGGTGCCGGCATAACAGTGATTGACCCCCTTTCGGAAGATTGGCTGGCAGCAACTATCGAAATAATAACTGAACTACATAAAAGCTTTACAGAAAACATACAAAACGACGGAAATGCCCTATCTGATTGAAATGAACTCCGTATCGGTTTCCTACGAAAACGTCATTGCCCTGCAGAATGTCAGTTTCAGGGTTAATGAGAACGATTATATAGGTGTGATAGGTCCTAACGGAGGTGGCAAGACAACACTTCTTAGAGTAATATTAGGATTAATAAAACCTGACAGCGGGAAAGTAAGCTTAAACCGCAGTCTGATTAACGAGAGTGGAATAGGCTATCTCCCACAATTATCGACCGGGGATATTACTTATCCTGTATCTGTTGCCGATGTAATACTTTCCGGAATGATGATACGCAAGAAGATCATTTCAAGAATGTCATCATCCGACAGGAAAAGGGCAGCGCAGGTGATAGAAGAACTGGGGCTCACAGCTATGGCAAAGTCATCATTGAATGAATTGTCGGGAGGACAGTTACAGAAGGTTTTCCTTGGCAGGGCGATTATAGGGAATCCAAAATTATTACTGCTGGATGAACCCGGGAACTTTGTTGATTCGAATTTTGAAATTGAATTTTATGAAAAACTCAGGGATCTCAACAAACGTATGGCCATTCTCATGGTATCTCACGATATAGGGATGATATCTGCACATGTCAGGTCATTCGCATGTGTGAACAGGGGGCTTCACTATCACCCTTCATCAGAAATAACCAATGAACAGCTGGCGGCTTACGGCTGCCCGATTAAGCTTATCACACATGGAGATGTTCCTCATACGGTACTTAAAACTCATAGCTGATTGGAAGGGAGTATTTTTCAATATGAATTTATTTTGAAGGGCCTCCTGGGAGCCCTGTTTGCAAGTATAACAGCAGGACTCGCAGGAACATATATTGTTTCCAGGCGGATGGTATTCCTGAGCGGCGGCATTACACATGCATCGTTTGGAGGTATCGGTATAGGATATTTTGCCGGCTTCAATCCTGTTTTGGGAGCTGCAATCTTCGGGATCATTTCTGCCCTCGGCGTGGAATATTTATCGGTCAGACATAAGATCAGGGAGGATTCGGCAATAGGAATATTGTGGGCATTCGGCATGGCGATCGGAATAATTTTCATTTACCTTACACCAGGCTATTCTCCCAACCTGATGAGCTATCTCTTCGGGAGCATTCTCACAGTGACAAATGCTGATATTATTGCACTGGGAATTATGTCTCTTATACTTATATCCTATTTTAGTATATTTTACCGTACTATTTTGTATATATCTTACGATGAGGTATTTGCGCGGACGTATTCACCTTATGTCAATACCTTTAAATACATTACTACAGCCTTGATAGCACTTACGATTGTTCTTAACATAAGGATGGCCGGTGTTATTCTTGTACTCTCGCTACTTACCATTCCACCAAATATAGCCATGATTTTCACCAGGGTTTATTCCAGGATAATCATCTATTCGATAGTGGCAGGATTTGCAGGAACAGCTGCCGGATATGTGATATCCTATTTTGCGGGGATACCGGCAGGAGCCACCATAATCTTCACACTGGTGGTGATATGGGGTTTGGCTAAGCTTGTTAAGAAAATAACCTGTGCATAGGGTTTACTGTAGTTTGTTATACAGTGAAATTGAACGATCAGATTTTTTTGAAATAACATTTAAAGTAATAAAATATGGATTATGATCTTATTGTAATTGGCAGCGGTCCCGGAGGATATGTTGCAGCCATCAGAGCATCGCAGCTGAAAATGAAGGTTGCAGTTGTAGAGAAGGAGGAACTGGGAGGCATATGCCTCAACTGGGGATGCATCCCGACCAAGGCACTGCTGAAAAGCGCCCAGGTTTTAGGATACATGAAGCATGCATCGGATTATGGTATTAATATTGAAGGAGAAGTAAAAGTCGATTTTGGTGCAATAATTGCACGGAGCCGCAGCGTTGCCGAGGGAATGAGCAAAGGAATACAGTTCCTGTTTAAAAAAAACAACATAACAAATATCAGCGGATTCGGACGCTTATCGGGATTCAACAGCATAGAGGTTAAGGATAAGACAGGAAAGATAACTAAGCTTACTGCAAGTAATATTATTCTTGCTACGGGGGCAAGATCAAAAGAACTGCCTAACCTGAAACAGGACGGAAAGAAAATAATCGGATATAGAGAAGCAATGACACTGCCAGAACAACCGGCTTCAATGCTTATTGTTGGTTCCGGAGCAATAGGGAGCGAGTTTGCAAATTTCTACCAGGCTATTGGAACAGAGGTGACACTTGTTGAGTTTCTTCCGCGGCTGGTACCCAATGAGGATGAAGAGATCTCAAAACAGCTTGAGAGATCATTTAAAAAGCTTAAAATGAAAATAATTACCGGCTCATCAGTTGAATCGGTTGATACATCAAAGAGGAAATGCGTGGTGACTATAAAGACTTCCAAAGGCATTGAGACAATCGAGACCGATATTGTTATGTCAGCTGTTGGAGTGACAACAAACCTTGAAGGCATAGGCATTGAAAATGCAGGGATTAAAACTGAAAACGGGAAAGTGGTTGTCGATGAGTTTTACCGTACTTCAGCAGAGGGTGTTTATGCCATTGGCGACATTGTCCATGGTCCTGCCCTTGCACATGTTGCATCAGCAGAGGGGATCATATGTGTTGAAAAGATTGCCGGCAGAGAAGTTGAACCGCTCGACTACAATAACATTCCATTCTGCACATATACAAGTCCCGAAATAGCATCATGTGGTCTTACCGAAGCAGTAGCCAGAGAGGCCGGCTATGAGGTTAAGGTGGGGAAATTCCCGTTTACAGCTTCAGGAAGAGCCAGTGCGGCAGGTTCAAAGGATGGCTTTATCAAACTTGTTTTTGATGCTGCTTATGGTGAATTGCTGGGAGCTCACATGATAGGAGAGAATGTTACAGAAATGATCTCAGAGATTGTTGTGGCAAGGAAACTTGAGACCACCGCTCACGAGATAATGAGAGCAGTTCATCCTCATCCTACGATGTCAGAGGCTATAATGGAGGCGGCTGCCGCGGCTTACGGTGAGGTGATACATTTATAACCGGCAACCGGTAAAAACCTTAATAATTGAATTATTTTGTACCTTTTCTAATAAAAAGCAACCTTTTTTCAGGTTTCTTCATCAATCTTATACCTGATTTGCAGGTTTGAGATATTTTTTTTTGTATTTTTATACTCTAACAGGTATAGGAAGCCTTGTCAGAGATTAAAAATATAATTAATGGTTGTCTCAAAGGCTACAGAAGGGATCAGGAGCTTCTGTACAGGAGATATGCGGCTAAATTGTATGCCGTATGTCTACAATATTCAGGCAACGATGAAGAAGCGAGAGATATTTTGCAGGAGGGATTCATCAAGATCTTTGAAAACCTTGTTCATTACAAACATGAGGGTTCATTTGAAGGCTGGATCCGAAAGATAATAGTCAATACCGCACTGGAAAAATACCGCTCCAGGCATAACCTTTACAGGGTCGACGATATTGACGATATCCCGGAACCTGATGCAGATCCCGATAATGAGGATTATTCAGGGCTTGAAGCAGGTGACCTTCTCGGAATTATCAGGGAACTGCCACCCAAATACAGAACGGTATTTAATCTCTTTGCCATTGAAGGGTATTCACATAAGGAGATAGGCAAAATGGTAAATATTTCCGAGGGTACTTCAAAATCAAACCTCTCCAGGGCAAGGATTATATTGCAGAGAAGAGTAGGGTCATATGCAGGACTCAGGAAGAAGATATCGAATGGATGACAGAGGGGCAAATATTGATCTGGTTTTCAGGAACGGACTGAAAGACTATGAGGTGCTTCCACCGAAGGAAGTATGGGATGATATCCGTCCCGTAATAAGGAAAAAACAAAGACCTTTCATCCTGATGAGAGTTGCAGCTATTTTAGTAGTCGTACTCTCACTGGGGATCCTTGCATACAGGTTAACAAATGATATTGCTACAGGTATTGAGAATCAGGTTATTGTACTTAATCCTGAATCGACGGCCCCTGCAGCAAATCTTGCCTCTGCATTTGTCCCTGTAAAAGCTTCTGTTGAGGATGACAACTCAGTAACAGATATCTCCCGCCAGATCGATCAGCCTGTTAGTCACCTTACAACAGAAAATATAAATACAACTCTTCTGGATTTTTCAGCAGTAAATGCACGAACCGAATTAACAGGTAATTCAGACATAGATAGAGGGATATATGATTTGCAGGCAATAAACTATCAACCTGCCGATTATATGAATTTTGATGAGTCACCTGCCCTTGATGCTCCTGATAACACAGTAAGGCAAGGGCCACGCAGATGGTCAATATCAGCATTGATGTCTCCTACATATCAATCACGTTTTGGCACCGGTGAAAACGAGGCAGTTTCAAGTCTGATGGCTTCAGAAGAAGTTCTTGTATCATATTCAGGAGGACTGGCACTTTCGTACAAGATCAATAAGAGACTCAGCATACAGTCAGGTGTCTATTATTCTTCAATCGGGAAGGAGCTCTCAGGTATATCTGCATACAGCGGCTTTAAAGACTATTACTATGCCAAAGGAAACCCGAATTTTGAGGTACTCACTGCCAATGGGACTGTTTACACCGAAAATAATGACATTTTTCTTACAGATCGTATGGGCAGTGACAGGGTAAAATCAGATTATAATATTGACGTCTTTGATCCCGAAAAGGCTGCACTTAGTTATATTGATAATTCACTGAGGCAGAATTTCGGCTTCCTTGAACTGCCAGTGATACTCCGCTACAAAATTATTGATAAGACTATCGATTTTAACATTATAGGAGGAATCTCCTCTAACCTGTTGGTGAATAATTCAGTATATGCCTCATCAGAAAGCGGTAAAAAGCCTGTCGGAAAGACGGAGGGGCTGAATATCCTTACATTCAGCAGCTCCCTGGGTATGGGAATGGAATATAACATCTCAAACAATCTTTCACTAAACCTCGAACCAACATTCAGGTATTTCATTAATCCGTTCAGTAATATCACCGATCGCGGAATCCATTCATATTCATTTGGTGTTTTCTCAGGTATCTCTTACAAATTCTGAATTTTCATTTCAGACTATCCTTTTTATCATTTAGAGCATCCCGGAATTACTTATAAGGTATAAAAATATTACCTTTGCATTTTATTTATAATTACGATGTCTGCTATGATGAATTTATACAGGAAGCAAATCTTCGCAGTACTTATTCTGGCTGGTGTACTGATATTAATTATATCAATCGGAGAGAGTTTTAAAGGTACTGCAGGTTCAGATGTTGAATCATTAATATCATACGACACAACATATACAAATACAACTTATAAGCTGCCTGATAATGTTACTTTTGCCGGAGAGAGAATACCGTTGGAGAATTTCGATACCAGAGAAAGTCTTGACAGGGAAATATTGACAAGTGCATATCGTCATTCTTCAACCATACTGATTATTAAAAGAGCAAACAGGTATCTTCCTGTAATAGAAAAGATACTCAGGAAAAATAACATACCTGACGATTTTAAATATCTTGTTGCAGCTGAAAGCGAATATAGCAATATGATCTCGCCTGCAGGAGCAACCGGTTTCTGGCAGATAATGAAAGCAACAGGTATTGAACAGGGTATGGAGATCAATACTGTGGTTGACGAGCGGTATGATATCGAAAAATCAACACAGTTTGCCTGTGATTATTTCAAAAAATCGTACGAAAAATTTGGTAGCTGGACCCTGACAGCGGCATCATATAACTGTGGAAGAACTGCTCTTGATGAACAGATCAGGATTCAGCAGCAGGAAAATTATTATAATCTTCTTCTTTCAGAGGAGACAGCCAGGTATATCTTCAGAGTTGTTGCATATAAGCTTGTTATCTCTGATCCGGCGAATTACGGTTTTACAATCGGCAAGGATGAACTTTACCCGGTTCTGAAGTACAAAGAGGTGAAAGTTGACACAGCGGTTACAAATTTTTCAAGTTTTGCAGAGCACTTTGGAACAAATTACAAGTTGCTGAAATTCCTGAATCCATGGCTCAGGAAACCGTACCTTACACCAAAACCAGGCAAAGAATACATAATAAAGATCCCGGCTAAAGGCATGAGAAATACTGAAAGTCCGGAACCTGAAGCTGATATTATTACAGTGGAGGGTAATAATGAGTAAAGAAATACAAGTTCTTGGAGCAAGGGTCCATAACCTGAAGAATATAGATGTTACCATTCCGCGTGATAAGCTTGTGGTTATCACCGGGCTCAGCGGAAGCGGTAAATCATCTCTTGCCTTTGATACAATTTATTCAGAGGGACAGCGGCGTTATATGGAAACCCTTTCCATTTATGCACGGCAGTTTCTTGGCGACATGGAACGTCCTGATGTTGACAAAATAACAGGCTTAAGCCCTGTAATTTCCATTGAACAGAAATCAACAAATAAGAATCCCCGTTCAACAGTTGGTACAATAACTGAAATATACGATTTCCTGAGGTTACTCTATGCAAGGGCAGCTGAAGCATATTCATGGGCTTCAGGCGAAAAAATGGTTAAATACACTGATGAACAGATAGTAGATCTTATAAAAGAAAGGTTTGCTGATAAAAAGATCTATTTTCTGGCACCGGTTGTTAAAGGGCGTAAAGGTCATTACAAGGAACTTTTCGAACAACTAAGGAGAAAAGGGTATCTTAATGTACGTATTAACAATGAAATCAGGCAGCTTCAACCGGTGATGAAGCTGGATCGGTATAAAACTCATTTTATTGAACTGGTAATTGACAGGTTCAGGGTTGGGGAGGTAACTGACAAAAGACTCCGGGATTCCGTACAGATTTCGCTTGACCAGGGTGACGGGGTGATGATGGTTCTTGACAGTGAGAGCAATGAACCAAGATATTTCAGCCGTCATCTTATGTGTCCGGTAACGGGTATTTCCTATAATGAGCCTGCTCCCCATAGTTTCTCTTTCAATTCGCCCCAGGGTGCTTGTCCCCATTGCAACGGGCTCGGGAAAATATCGAGTATAGATGAGAAAAAACTTATTCCCGACAGTAGCCTCAGTATAAGGAAAGGTGGTATAGTTCCTCTTGGGAAGTACAGAAATGTATGGATATTCTGGCAGATAGAAGCAATTGCGGAAAAGAACGGGTTTACTCTTGATACTCCAATAAAGGATATACCTGAGGAGGCGCTTAGCAAGGTGCTCTATGGTTCTGATGAGGTACTGAAACTATCCAATACACCCCTGGGAATGACATCTAACTATTTTCTGACCTTTGAGGGAGTTGTAAATTTTGTTGGCAACCTGGAGGCTGTTAACGGGAAGAAGAACGGAACACGATTGAAAGATCAGTATATTCAGTATGATGTTTGTCCTGAGTGTAATGGTACCCGGCTTAAGAAGGAAGCCCTCTTTTTCAGGATAGCAGATAAGAGTATCGGAGATCTGTCAGCTATGGATATCAGGGAGTTATCGCGGTTTTTAGCTGATGTTGAAGAGAAACTGACTGAAAGACAGAGAAAGATTGCTGCAGAGATACTCAAGGAAATAAGGTCAAGGCTCGGTTTTCTCCTTGAAGTGGGGCTCGATTATCTGTCTCTTAACAGGGGAGCAGTAACTCTTTCAGGAGGTGAAAGCCAGCGAATAAGACTTGCTACTCAAATCGGGTCACAGCTTGTTAATGTCCTTTATATTCTAGATGAACCGAGTATTGGTCTTCACCAGAGAGATAACCGACGCCTGATATATGCACTGAAACAACTCAGGGATTCAGGCAATTCAGTCATAGTGGTTGAGCATGACAGGGAAATGATACTGTCGGCCGATCATATAGTCGACATGGGGCCCGGTGCCGGACTTCACGGAGGCCTGGTGGTAGCGCAGGGGAGACCTGATGAAATAATGAGTGGCGGGACTCTTACTTCAGGGTTTCTGAATAACGAAAAGAGATTTATTATTCCGCAAAACCGCAGGACCGGTAACGGTAAATCGCTGGTGATGACCGGCGCTTCGGGACATAACCTCAATAATGTGGATATCATCCTGCCCCTTGGCACATTTATTTGTGTTACAGGTGTTTCGGGAAGCGGTAAATCTTCCCTGATAAACCAGACACTGCATCCGGCACTTGCCAGACGCTTCCATAACTCAGGTAAAACGCCTTTGCCGTTTAAAGATATTTCAGGACTGGAACACCTTGATAAAGTCATAGAGGTGAGCCAGGCACCTATTGGAAAAACACCCCGATCCAATCCTGCCACATATACAGGTGTTTTTACCGATATACGAAAGCTTTTTGAACAGACCGCTGAAGCAAAGATCCGTGGATTCAATGCCGGAAGATTTTCGTTTAATGTCAGGAGTGGAAGATGTGAGGGTTGTCAGGGAGCTGGTGTAAAAACAATCGAGATGAATTTCCTTCCCGATGTTTATGTCAATTGCACCGAATGTAATGGCAAACGTTATAACCGGGAAACCCTTGAAGTAAAGTATAAAGGACAGACTATCAGCGATGTTCTTGAAATGACAGTAAATATGGCTGTTGAATTCTATGCCAATATCCCCTCTGTATATCATAAACTAAAAACATTGAAGGATGTCGGTCTTGGGTATATCAGGCTTGGCCAGCAATCAACAACACTTTCAGGCGGAGAGGCTCAGCGGGTAAAACTTGCAACAGAGCTTGCACGCCGTGATACAGGAAAAACTCTTTATATCCTTGATGAGCCTACCACAGGACTCCATTTTGAGGATGTAAGGGTACTTCTTGACGTCCTGAACCGTCTTGTCGAAAGAGGTAATACGGTCATTGTCATTGAACATAATATTGATGTTATTAAAATGGCCGACCATATCATTGACCTCGGGAAAGAGGGTGGGAAGGAGGGAGGTAATATTGTTTTCTCCGGGTCACCTGAAGAACTGGTTGAGTGTACCGGCAGTTATACGGGATTATTCCTTAAACCGGAGTTGAAGGCATAAGAAATTAGTTATATTTGACATTCTAAAAACTATCGATAATGGGTAAAAAGGACGAACTTTCCGATCTTATAAAAGATGCTTTCGACGATAAAACCTGGAGTGAGATACATACAACAGATTCATGGAGAGTATTTAAGATAATATCTGAACTGGTTGAGGGTTTTGAAAAGCTTGCCCGTATCGGACCGTGTGTTTCTATATTTGGATCTGCCAGAACACATCATAACGATAAGTATTACCGTCTTGCCGAAGATATTGCCTACCGGCTTGTGCAGAGGGGCTACGGAATTATAACAGGAGGAGGTCCGGGAATCATGGAGGCCGCAAACAAGGGAGCTAAACGTGGTAACGGGAAATCGGTAGGTATAAATATCGATCTTCCTTTTGAACAACGCCCCAATTCATTTATTGATTCTGACAAACTTATCACCTTCGACCATTTCTTTGTGAGGAAGGTGATGTTCATGAAGTATGCCCAGGGATTCATTGTTTTGCCCGGAGGATTCGGGACTTTTGATGAACTCTTTGAGGCTATCACCCTGATCCAGACAAGGAAAATAGGAAAGTTCCCGATAATTCTTGTCGGAAAGAAATACTGGAAGGGGCTTATAGAATGGATCAAGGAAGAAATGATGGCTGAAGAGCATAATATCTATCCCGAGGACCTTGATCTTTTTACTATCGTGGACACCTCCAAAGAGGCTGTCGCCAGTATCGTGAAGTTCTACTCAAGATATCTGCTCAGTCCGAATTTCTGATTGTGATAAGAATAGAAGGATTATTTAATCTCGCTATTAGTATTTATAAACTGATTCATAAAAAGAAAATAGAAAGGTCGGTGAATTATATATATCACAACTTTCCCCTCCTTTTTAAAGGAGGGGTGTCATGCCCGAAGGGTCATGACGGGGTGGTTTAGTATATTAATAAAACACAAGCTTAGTTACTATGGTTTTGAATTCAAAATATCCCTCAAATAGAATAGAGCTAAAGGAAATTCGTAAGAAACTGAGGAATCGATCCACTTCCGCAGAAGCGACTCTATGGAAACTCCTTAAGGACAAACAGTTAAAAGGCAAGAAGTTTAGACGACAACATAGCCTCGATAGTTATATTGCTGATTTTTATTGTTCATCTGACAAACTTATTATTGAACTTGATGGTGATCCACATGGGGATTACGTAAGGATCCAGAAAGATGAAAGCAGAGATAAGCAGCTTGAAGAGAAAGGCTATAAAGTATTAAGATTCGAAAACAGATTTGTCTTTCAGGACCCTGATTTTGTAATAAATACTATTATCAAAAACCTTAAATTCTGAGGTTTCTATCATGATATTTTAGATTAATTTTGGTTAATGTTTAAATGAACCACCTCCCTCCCGACAAGTCGGGAGTACTTCCTGCTAAGTCGTGACATGGTGGTTATGTACTATTATAAAATAGAGATATGTGGAATATTTGAAAATGAACCACCTCCCTCCCGACAAGTCGGGAGTACT
>Ga0315550_1000551_pt1 | contig 23022 bp, 25 predicted proteins | sample SalMarSW160190MG_2_FD_203100 | JGI IMG/M metagenome (GOLD analysis project Ga0315550, IMG submission 203100) | Salt marsh sediment microbial communities from the Plum Island Ecosystem LTER, Massachusetts, United States - Salt Marsh Sediment SW1601-90 ... | reverse complement strand
ACTGGAGCAATCCATCATGGCGGAGATGAAAAAGGTCTACTCGGAGAAAACGATTGACCATTTTCTCAACCCTAGAAATCTAAGTGAAATTCCCGCCCCCGATGGATTTGGCAGGGTAACTGGTTCCTGTGGGGATACTATGGAAATATGCCTTAAGGTGAGAGATGGCAGGGTTACGAATGCTTCCTTCTGGACAGATGGCTGTGGCACCAGCATTGCCTCGGGCAGCATGGTTACCGAGATGGCTAAAGGAAGGGACGTCAGCGAAGCTCAAAGGATCAGTCAGCATGATGTCTTAGCTGCCCTAGGTGGACTGCCTGAAGAAAGCGAGCATTGTGCTCTTTTGGCAGCCGATACGCTTAAAGAAGCAATCAAAGACTACCTGGCTTTCAAAAACGAACCGTGGAAAAGAGCTTACCACAGATAGTGTGGAGTAAATATAAGATGCCTCTTTCATAAAATGGTTAGTGCGTAAGCTATGAACCAATTTTCCCCAGTTTCTTCTGAGCGGCTCTTTGACTGTCTCCGTGTAGTTCAATTAATATTTGACATAACTTTCTCATAATTCTTCCGCCCCTCGTGCTGCCTGCTGTAGGATGAACCTTGATAAGATATCTTACCTCGATTGGAATACGATTGCTTACCCTCAATAGCCGCTCAAGAATGTCTTCTAAGCAAAAGGGTGCAAGATTTATCCTTATTAGTCTTTACTGAAGCGTTACTTTGAGAAATGAACTTACTTAAGTCCGCTTGTTGCTTCTTACAACAGAAACACCTCCCGGTGTTAGATCAACCTTATTACCTTCTATGCGTATAAAATATGAACTTTTAAGGAAATTAAGATGGAATCTCAATGCAGGTCCCGTAACCTCTACTCTTTCAGAGATTTCATTTATTGCCAAAGCTCTTTCCTCTAAAACATTTAAAATGCGTCTACGAACGGGATTTTTTATGGCTTCGAGAGAACATGCATCTCCTGTAGAGCCTTTCTCTTCCGCTAACTTTTTAACTAATTCTTGCATCCAGTTCATTACTTCCTCATCAGTCATTTCTCTAGGATCCCGGCTAGTAGCATCCATCTCGACCTCCCGCTCAATAACCATCGTCTAGATACATTCTTCTATGCCTTGACTCTTGCCTTTTTCTTAGATTCCAGCATATCGGCAACTTCCTTGATACCCTCAACATCCATATTAAATTCATTACCAGCTAAACCAGATATAAATATCTCTTTATTTTCCGGAATAATAGCTATCACCCTCTCTCTATCTATGGAATTCAAGAGGAAGTCTTTCGTTTCTTGGTCAGCAACCCGGTTTAGTATGTAGTAGACGGGCTTATCAACTTGCTGGCCTAGTTCAGATATCTTCTTCGCTAGAAGGATTGATTCCCGAGAAGGATCGACAATAACAAGAAGTATATCCACTCCTTTCTCTACTCCTCTTCCAAAGTGCTCTATTCCAGCGTCGGTGTCTGCAATCAGAAATTCTCCGTCCCTCAAATCGAGGACTTCCAGAAACTTTGAGGAAAGGGCATTAATTGGACAGGCGCATCCTTCACCGAATTCGTAGATTTTGCCCATTGATAAGAGTTGGATATTCCCTTTCTGGGCTAAATAATCTCCGGGTAAGTCATCTAATCTCCACTTATTTTTCATCTCTTTAGTTTTTTCAAATAGAAGTTTCTTACCTCCAAAGTAATTCATGAAATCGTCAGGTTTTTGCATTCCTAATCGGCTATGAAGACCAATATTTGACTCATCGTTGTCAATCACCAATACCGTATTTTTTCTTGCCGCTATCTCTTTGGCTAAAAGAGCCACGATTGTGCTTTTTCCACATCCTCCTTTGCCACAGATCAATATCTTCATTTACTTCTCTCCATTTATTAGTATTCTTCCGTAAACCTCCGGTGATTAAGGGGTCAGCTATTCCTTCCCCACTTTTTATCTTCCATGCCGACCTTGGCCAAAACCTCCGCCCCTCCCGCCACCACGACCCATACCCCGGCCTTGACCCATGCCTCGACTTCCACCTAGACCTCGGCTCCTACCTCTTCCCATACCTCTGCCTCCGCTCAATCCAGGCTGGTAAAGCCCAGGACTAGGGGCAAATTGCGCAATTGCCTCTTGAGGAACCTTGGCTCCCATAATCTCACACACTTTAGTAGCCACTTCTGGTTCACCACTAACACATCCATAACATGGTGCCTTTCCTTCAGCTACTGCCCTGGCAAATTCTCCACAGCTCTTATATCCACATCGCTGATCATCTAATTTAGGCAAGACTCCATAGATTTTCCTTATCTTTTCTTTGATATCCTTTTTATCTATCATTGTTATTTCTCCTGGCTATGCTCAGTTCATAGCATTCGTATCGCTTTTAAGGGGCATGCAGTCGAACAAGAGCCACAGCCTACACACATGGATGCATTATGCATAGGAAACTCATATGGTCTCTCTTGAAAGAACGCCTTATGTGGACATGCCTGACCAGAAGCACAAATGCCGTGGTCGCATCTCTCTGGGTGGCACTTATTAAAATCTATTGATGGGACTGGCGTTATGAACATTTTTCTGTCCTGTTCGTAAAAAGGGATGGCTTGCGTTCGTAGAGAGGCGTTACATCCGAGTTCCTCTCTTTTACTAAAGACATTAACTTGTGCCTCGCGATCCAGGTGGCGACTTGCAATGCTGCTCTAGACCGGGCGTCTCTAGCGCTGTAGTACAGGCTTTCATGGTTGCTGCTCTATTTCATTTTCTCCAATTTTGTCCTTTTTATCCCCTTTCCTGTAATTCGATCGATAACTGGGATAACCTCTCATTTGCCTTTTCCATCTCTTGGACTGCCTCCTGTAATTTACTATTATAAATGGGGTCATCTTCTGCACTCTTGGCTTTCTCCGCCCATTTCCTGAATTTCCCACTATCCAGTTTGTTATGCTCCACCCAGGAGGTTAAAAGCACTTCAAGCCTAGCCCTTTCATCACTTGGAAACCTTACGAGGATTTCCTCAACTTTTGACCGTATCATTTGCTCCGGAACTGCGCCCAGGATCTCGTCAACATTCTCACCATTAGCGAAATACTTCTGCATGGGTATGCTCATAATCTGATATTTCACTGCCGTCCGTTGGTTTTCATCTACATTAATCATGCAGAATTTAAATCTGCCTTCATACTCCTCGGAGAGTTTTTCGTATATCGGTATAACCATCCTGCAGGGACCACACCACGGGGCCCAGAAATCGACCTCTGTGGGGAGGTCTGAATTTAAGACCTCCTCCTCAAAATTTTGATCTGTGATTTCCACTATCTTGCTCATATTGCCTCCTTTAGCGTTCGTCTTTATTTTGTGACTCTTTCTTGAAATTCAAAATTCTGCCCTTTTCAAGATTCTTGTTATCATGAATAAGCATCTCGGAAAGTTCCTTCTCCAAACGAAAGTTTGCATTTTTTATCTCATCTTCAGTCTCCGACTCCATATGTTTTGGCCAGACTGAAACAAAGGCAGAGGGTTTCATGATTCTATAAATTTCACCGAGTAATTTCCTTCTCTCACTTGTTTGTGAGAAATAGTAAGAATGAAAGACATCAAAAAGGAGAACCACATCTACAGACTCATCAGCTAAGTCGATTTCTGGTTTCCCTAATGTCTCCATGTCTTCTATATTTTCCAAGCCGGCTAACTTAGCTTTTTGCATCAACTCATTCAAAGCTTCATTATCTTTATCTACGGCGTATACTTTTCCCTGCTCACCAACTATTTTGGCAGCCGGGATAGTATATGTTCCAGAGCCGCAGCCAAAATCCAGTACAGTTTGACCTCTCCTAATTCCTATTTTTTGCAACACCTCAAGGGCTCGTAATTCTAGCTCCGTTTCCAACATCTTGAACATACCTAAAAGCGGACATGGCAGCGGTAGCGCCATCTCCAACGGCAGTGGAGACCTGGCGTGGTGAATTCCTCCGTATATCGCCGGCAGTGAAGACGCCGGGCGCCGATGTGGCCATCGTTTCATCAGTGACGATGTAGCCGGTATCGTCAAGCTCCAGGATATTAAAAAATTGCTGGCTATTGGGCATGAGGCCTACGGCGACAAAGACACCGTCTACCTTCAGGTTAGACTGCTGCCCTGTTTTGACATTGCGTAGTTTGAGCTCCTCCAATACTTTGTCTCCCAGCACTTCCTCTACCACAGTGCTCCAAATGAACTCCAACTTGGGCTGGGCAAAAGCTCTCTGCTGAAATACTTTTCCTGCTCTTAGCTGGTCTCGCCGATGTATTACATATACCTTCTTAGCATGTCGACTCAGTTCCAAGGCATCTGTGATGGCGGTATCGCCTCCCCCAACTACTGCTACTTTCCTGTCGCGAAAGAGAAAGCCGTCACAGGTGGCGCAGTAGGAAACGCCATGGCCTGCGAGTTTTTCCTCACCAGCGACCCCCAGCTTACGATACTCTGAGCCAGCCGCGATGATTATGGCTGTAGATTTGAAGTCGCCCTCAGTGGTGGAGATGCCATAGGGTTGTCCTTGGACAATGCCTGTAACCTCAGCAGTGACAACCTCTAGGCCATATTTGGTAGCTTGCTGGTGCATGAGTGAACCCAGCTCTAAGCCCAAGATGCCTTGGGGAAAACCGGGGTAGTTCTCAACCAGTGCGGCATTCACTATTTGGCCTCCACATATGCCACGTTCGATTAACAAGCTCTTGAGACCTGCCCGCGAGGTATAGAGGCCAGCAGTAAGCCCGGCAGGGCCGCCTCCGATAATGATTACTTCATATTTTGCCATTAGCCGTATTTCCCCGTAGTTTAGGTAAACGCTGGAGTTCCGCCTGGATGTAGCCTGTGCCACTTAGCAAGCAGTTCGTCTCGACTTTCTACATGCTCTGGATCAAGCACAGCGGCATCTACTGGACACACTTCAGCACACTTGGGTGATTCGAAGTTGCCCACACACTCAGTACATTTGTCGGGGTCGATTACATAAATCTCCTCCCCCTCTAAGATTGCTTCATTCTGGCACTCTGGTTCACAGGCGCCACAACTGATGCACTCATCGGTAATTTTGTAAGCCATTTATTGACCTCCTTAATTTATTGTTATTTATGCTAAACCTTTCCAGCTCTCTTGCTCCATAGCCAAGAAAGCCAGACGCTCCTCCTGATTCATCTCCGCTATCCTAACTTCGACTCTCGCACCCAGTTTCATCACTGCCTGTTGCAGGCTGTTCATAAGATAGTCCTTAACTGAGACAGGGATGCCCAAGAAAGGAAGAACGAGGGCAAGCGTGACTTCGTTATCTTCCAGAGTTATATCCTTGACCATTCCCAGTTCGACTAAGGTACGATTGATCTCCGGGTGCATCACCTGTCCTATTGCTTGATGCACATCTTCCTCCGAAATATTCCTAGCCATTATGCCTCCTCTGTTTGTGTTTTGAAGTAAATCCATCCACCTCGCTGTTCCTTAAACTTGGCATTGGGATACGACTGGCAGTGTTTTCGAGATAAGCGCAACATTTCCTTGCTCATGTCAAGCCCTAAGATACTGCCGTCAGGGCCTATTTTTCGGGCTATGAAACAGTCGTTTCTGCCTGTCCCCGAACCCAGGTCTAGGATAGATTCCCCCGGCTGAACATCCATCTTGTCAACAACCCGCTTAATCAAATATGGGTAATACCCCAGCGAAATAAAATCCATAAAAAGTCATAGTGGCAGGCAATCACTGGCCCGACCTCTACCCTCGACCTTACCGGCGGCAAGATACACCTCTAGCCAAGCATCGCCAGAAACTCATCAGCGTACTTACCGTTCCTGGCGCCCTCAAATATCTTACCTTTCTTTACCATTTCCAATGCCAAGTACTCGCTGGCAGCCATCCCTGCAGAAGCTCCTTCTGAAGCGGAAGTAATAAGATGTCGATGGCCGGGAGTGATTTCACCGCAAGCGAATATTCCCTCCTTATTGGTTCTCATTTGACTATCGATCTTCACAAATTTGCCCTCCATCTCGATCCCCGCTTCCTGTGCCAGTTTAGTATCTGGCTCCGTGCCCACGCAGATTATCACCCAGTCGACTGCTATCTCTTTTTGCTCACCGGTTTTATTATTCACTACTAGTGCTGTCTCTACCTTCCCGTTGCCTCTTATTTCCTTGACCTCGGTGTTGTACAAAATCTCGATGCCTTCTTTTTGCAACCTTTTAGTCATGGCAGGATAAGCCCTCAACGACTCTCTTCGATGAACTAGGATGACTTCGTTAGCTTTGCTCTTGGCTACCAGTGCGCTTTTTGCTGTGCTATTCCCACCGCCTACCACCAGGACTTTTTTCTGAGAAAATTGGGGGCAGTCTCTCTTGGCATAATATGATATGCCTCTACCGACAAACTCATCCTCTCCAGGCACACCGAGCTTCTGCATAGTGCTGCCTGTAGCCAGGATAATGGCTTTAGCCTGGTACTGGTTTTCCTCAGTGGTTACAACCAGGTTCTTGGAGTCAAGGCTTAGTACTTTCTCCTGCCTCAGTTCTGCCCCCATGCCGTTAGGAGGGGGTGAGGTCACTTGATTCGCCATGTAGCTCATGAGCATTTCACCGTCGCCGGGTGAGAAGCCTGGATAGTTACTCACAGAGTAAGCGATAGCGCCCTGTCCGCCCACCCAGTTAGCCTCCAGAACCAGAGTGCTCCAACCATCGATCTGGGTGAACATTGCCGCTGATAATCCGGCGGGGCCAGCTCCAACAATAATCACGTCCCTCTCTTCCATGATATGCCTCCTTCCGTTAGTTGGTGCATCATTTGTATGCCCGCTTACAGCATTCCGATTGCCTTTAGAGGGCAGGAATCAACACATGTCCCACACTCCTGGCAGAAGCCTGCAATGGGATAGGGCAAATCGTATGGCTCCTCTTGCCTCCAAAGCTTAATGGGACATTCAAGAATGGCAGCACAGACTCCACTATCGCATCTCTCTGGGTGACACTTCTCATAATCTACTGCAACCTTTAATTTGGGCTCTAACATTCTTGTTTCCTGGCTAGAGCAATCACTTCACCTGGGCCGAGTCACCTTTTCTTCTCTTTACATTTATGGCACTGGCCTTCCAAATATAACTCAACCTTAGTCACAAAGAAGTTATTTTTGCGTTGCACCTCTGCTACCAATTTGCGAATCAGGGGACTCTCAAACTCGATCACTTGCCCACAGGCTTCGCATACTAGATGCTGATGTTCTCCTAGGCGCTTCATCTCATAGTAGCAGCGTGCCTGCCCCAGATGCCTTTCGTTTATCAGGCCTTGTTCCTTGAATAAGCGAAGATTGCGGTAAACTGTGGCAAGGCTGATGTTAGGGTCCCTCTCGCTGGCTCGGCGATACAGTTCCTTAGCGTCTAGATGACTTCCAGCCTCTCGCATAATACTCAAGAGAAGCCTTCTCTGTGGTGTAACTGGCCTGGCTTTCATTTAGCTCCCTGGTTGCGATTGATTTTCATTCTCAATCAATAGTATGACAGTTCCTTTTCACTTTGTCAAGGCGACAAAGAGCCAGTCAATAGGCAACGTTGGAGGTTTCAGGTATCTGCTTACTAGGGCAGCAAAAGACGATTTCCCTGCTCCCCTCTCCCTGTGGAAATAATTTTTTTAGCAATTATGCGACTTCCCGTAGTGACTCAGCATAATTGAATCATTATTCCTGCTCCGCATTCTGAAGCTTTGCTTGGGAATGAATCCAATATCTGCCTCTTATATTGGGTGCAGTGGCAGGGGCTTTGTCAATGGAAAACTGGCCACCATATGTCCATGCCTGATTGGCTCTTGCCAAGCTGCATAAGCAGTTTTTGCGGTGGCCGTTTAGCCGTGATGCTAAATAGCATTTAGAATTTGAGTTCAACACCAGCCACAGTTAGTTCTTCATCTGTAACCGACTTTAAGGGGATGGGAGCATTCACATCCATGCCTGGTTCATTTTTAAAGATATCGCCAAGCTCTCTATTCAGCATAAAGATGAGACGGGCAAGGGGCAAGTCCATGGAACAAGCGTCTTGACACTGGCCACAATTTACGCAGGAATCCATGACATGGACACTCCTTATCATAGGGAACATAATATCAGGTGGGATTTCTCCGGGAGCTATGATTTCCCTATCTGCCTCAAGAATGCAGTCTTTACAGTAGCATATGGGACAAGCATCCCGACAGCCATAGCACTTGATGCAGCGGCTAAACTCCCCAAGCCAGTAACTGAATTTATCCTCAGTGCTCATTTCCCTTAAGCTAGCAAAATCCTTCTCTTGCCATTTCCTAGCCAGTAGGATCTCTTCTTCGTTCCTTTTCTTTCGACTTTCTATCGCCCCGCTTTCGGGCTTTTCCACCTTGATATATCCAGCTTCAATGGCCTTCTGGATTAAATCAGATCCCTTTTCAGAATAGAGCTCGACGAAAGTCGCTTTCTTACCATCTGTTCCCCATTTGCCACAGGCTATATCGGCCATAATAGGTATGTTGATGTCGCACCTGCGGCAGTTCTCTCTTCTTCCATACCCTTTCTGCTCAAGCTCGTCCAAGTCCTTCTGCTTCTCGGTCCCGTCCTTTAATGTGATAGTTAGTTTGCCCTCTTCTAAATCCTCTCGGATGATATCGGCGGGATTCACCCCAAATTCCTCACGAAACATCTGCTTTGCAGTCGCTGAGGGCAGTGTGCCGGTGCAGTTAAGACCAATGAGAGTTAGATTATCCATGTTGATCTGAGTCCTTTTGGCCAGCTCGATAATGGCTCTGGCATCACAGGGTTTGCATACAACAGCTATTTTCATACCGAAAGCGCCATTCAGGTATTCCTTGACAAATCGGGCGATATTAGGAGAAGCACAATGCAGCGACCCCGCCGCCTCTATCACTGCCTCTGGGTCAGTTATTAGCACAGGGACGCCATCATATCTATTGCCGTCCCTGGCCTTTATCGCAAGCACGGCATCCACTATTTTGCTCTCCAGGGCAAATTTAAGAAGAGAAGTGACGACACCGCCGCATTCAGCCCTTTTAGAGATTTCATCATCAGAAGACCGTGCGAGATACATATCTCCTTTCATTAACTTACCTCCCTTGATGATTGCTCTTTAACTCTCTTGGCCTTGACACCTTTCAAAACTCCAGATGTGACTCCTTATCGGCCCCTTTCCCTTTTATCTCGGTTTATCATTTTACCTTTAGTCTGCCAGCGCAGACCTTAGTTTCGGCACACTTGGCGCTGGGGTCTAAAGTTGAAATTGTCAGCACATTAGCGCGGGAATCAGGGAAATGGAAGGGGACAAATAATAGACCTGAAGGCACTTCATCGGTGACCTTGGCTTCAGCTTCTATGCTCCCCCGCCTTGTCTCCAGAGTAACTATATCCTTGTTTTTAAGTCCTGCCTTGCTGGCATCCTCGGGGTTGACCTCAACAAAACCACGACGAACCTCGTCCGCGAGCTTTGGCGTTCTTCGGGTCATGCTTCCTGTATGATAATGGAAGATGCTTCTCCCAGTGGTTAGAACATAGGGATACTCGTCATCGGGTAATTCCGCCGGAGGCTTAAACTCCACAACCTTAAAGTGTCCTAGCCCGTCAGGGGTATTGAACTTCTGCAAAAACATAGTGGGAGTGCCCGGGTGGTCTTCCGAAGGGCAAGGCCAGTGAATTCCTCCTACCGTGTTGCCCAGCCGTTCGTAAGTTATCCCCTTATATTGGGGAACACAGCTTCTTATTTCCTCAAATATCTCTTCGCTCGAGGAAAAACTAAATTTGTCCTTGTAGCCCATTTTCTCCGCCAGCTTGCATATAATCCACCAATCAGGCTTGGCTTCACCAGGAGGTTCAACGACTTTGTTTATCTTCTGCACCCTCCTGTCTATCCATGTATGGGTAGCTTCTCTCTCCACCCAAGTAGCCGCTGGTAGCACCACATGAGCGAGCTTAGCTATTTCAGTGGGGAATATGTCCTGGACCACGAGGAAGCTAACCTTTTCTAAAGCTTTCTTCACGTTATTAACATCGGGAACTGCCATTGTTGGGTCTCCGCCGACGACATAGAGGTAGGGGCACTTATATAACATCTCTATATAGGTAACCCCTGGCTTGGTAGGCAGGTTATTCACCCCCCACGCCTTTTCAAATAATTTCGCCGTCTCCTCACCAACACGTTTAAATCCGGGGTAGAAGACACATAGGCAGCCCATATCACCACTCCCCTCACCGTTTATCTGTCCTCTCATTGAGTTTATTCCGCTCCCCGGCTTACCAGCATGGCCGCAGAGAAGAGCCAGGTTAGCGTGATTCCTAACATTGTCGGTGCCGACATAATGCTGGGACATACCCTGGTCATAGAGAATGCATCCCCTCTTTGCCTTAGCATATGTAATCGCCGCCTCTTTAATCTTCTCCAACGGCACCCCGGTGATTTCCTCTGCCTGTTTTAGGTCTATCTTAGAGAGAAAACTGCGCAATTCATCAATCTCGGCTGTCCTCGACGCAATGAACTCTTTATCCTCCAGTCCCTCGGCCATGATGATGCTCATCATGGCATTTATCAGGGCAGCATCTGTGCCTGATCTTAATTGCAGGTGGATATCAGCCAGATGTCTTGCCGTGGCAGTTTTCCTGGGATCAGTATAGATAACTTTAGCCCCCTTGGCTTTAGCTCGGGCTACCCTTCGGGCTATCAGGGGAAAGGTCTCCGTAATGTTAACACCGGCGAGGAAGATACAGTCAGCGAGCTCGATTTCAGGCTGGGATGTCTGCATTGCCCCTGAACCCATGGCAGGAATTAGAGCCGCTGCTGCTGGAGAGTGACATAATCTGCCGCAATACTCTATATTATTAGTACCCATCACCAAGCGGGTAAACTTCTGCATCACATAAGCATCCTCATTGCTATTCCGACACGAGGCGATGAAGCCAAAATCCTCTGGACTGGCTTCCTTCAGCTTGGAGGATATTAAGTCAAGAACTTCGTCCCAGGATGTCTCCCTAAGAGTGCCATTCTTTCTCACTAAAGGCATTTTCAGCCTGTCTGCACTATAGAGAAACTCATAGGCGTTCTTGCCTTTAGGGCAATTAGCCCCCTGATTTACAGGGTGTTCTTTCCAAGGTTCCTGTCCGACTATCTTGCCGTCTTCGACAACCAAGTCCATGCCACAGCCGCAACTGCAATAGGGGCATATTGTCGATGCATATTGAATGCTCATTCTTGCCTCCTTTTAAGCGGACTCGGGCCAAGATTTCTTACAGTCTCGGTAAAATTGCTCATAGTATCAGCCATTTTTTTCCCCTCAGAGGCTCCAATCCATTGTAGCCTCAGCCTATCGCTACTAATTCCTATAGCCTTGAGAAAAGGCTTCAAGCCGGCGACCCTTCTTCTAGCGGATAAATTGCCCTTCATGTAGTGGCAGTCTCCTGGATGGCAACCACCTACGAGAACGCCATCTGCGCCTAGGGCAAAGGCCTTCAGAATTAGAAAATCGCTGACTCTCCCTGAACACATCACTCTTATTGTCCTTACATTTGGTGGATATTGCATCCGTGAGGTACCCGCCAGGTCAGCAGCGGCATAGGAGCACCAGTTGCAAAAGAAAGCAACTATCTTGGGCTCAAATTTGTCCATTGGCGCCTCCTTGGTTGTTGATACGGCTCACCTGATACAGTAGGCAGCATGTGGTAAAATACAAACATAAAGCAAGCAGGCTTAACACCGAAGGGGCATTATACCCCTTGGGGGTATAATGTGTCAAAGGAGTCTGCTTTCTCCGAGGATATGATGGTTGAAGAGACGATATCAAAAGAAGTTCTGTTGAACCGATTGAAAAGGCTTGAGGGGCAAGTTCGGGGTGTTGAGAAGATGATCGAGGATGGGCGTGATTGTGAGAGCATTGTTACTCAATTGGGGGCAGTTCGCTCGGCAATTGAAGGTGTTGGGGCACTTCTGCTCAGAAATTATATGAAGATTTGCTTTGACAACAAAACACCCGAATGTGCCGGTATTGAGTCTCTGGAGCGGGCTATCGCTATCTGGAGTCGGGTCCATATTGGGGATAAAACTTAGGAGACGAAAAGGGTGGCTACGAATCAGGTTAGCACTATAGGAATTAGCAATAATCGTCTCAGGCCCCCTTTTTTCGGTAGAAATGAGTGAGTCTAAGGTTCGTGTTTTTGACTCTCTGGCCTCAGATTATGATGCCTGGTTTGAGGAAAAAGGAAGATTGATATTTGCCTCAGAGGTTGAGGCTTTGAGGCAAGCCTTGCCTTTGCTACCTAAGCCATGGATTGAAGTGGGAGTAGGCAGCGGTCGTTTTGCTCAGGCTTTAGGCATAGATATTGGCTTGGACCCATCGGGCAAACTTTTGGAGATGGCTAGAAATAGAGGCATAAGCGTGTTCTTAGGCAAGGGCGAGGAAATGCCATTTCATGATGGTGTTTTTGGAACAGCTTTCTTCGTTGTTACATTATGTTTTGTTGATTCACCGATGAGAACTTTGGGCGAAGCTGCCCGTATCCTCAAAAGTCAGGGGAAGATGGTATTGGGCTTGGTATTGGGGGAAAGTCCTTGGGGACAGCTTTATCAAAGGAAAAAAGAAACGGGCCATCGTTTTTACAGGCATGCTACGTTCTATAGCTATGCTGAGGTAGGCGTACTTTTAAAGCAGGCTGGCTTTTCTGTTGAGCAGATTGTATCGACGTTGTTTCAGGACCCTGGCGAAGTATACCATATTGAATCTCCGCAACAAGGTTTTTTTCAGAGCGCCGGCTTTACAATGGTCTTGGTGAATAAACCTCGGTCTGGGCGATAGCACAAAATGGCTGGCTCTATCATTTATGGACCGGTGCCATCCTGGCGGTTAGGAAGATCGCTGGGAATTGACCTTTTATCTCAAAAGGCTAAAACTTGCAATTTTAACTGCATTTATTGTCAGCTAGGTGAAACTGTGAACCCTGTTACCCAGCGGGGAGAATTTGTATCCCTTGCCCAGCTAAGTAAGGAATTAAAGGAAGTGAGGGGCATAGCTGCTGATTATGTCACTTTTTCCGGGACAGGAGAGCCTACTTTAGCTAGCAATCTAGGACAGGCTATCGAAATAGCCAAATCAACCTTAAATCTCCCTGTAGCAGTTCTGACTAACTCTTCTTTAATGCCCAGAAAGGATGTGCGCCACGACCTTGCCAAGGCGGATGTAGTGGTAGCTGAAGTAGACGCTCATACCCAGAAATTATTCAGACAAATTAATAGACCTGTAACTGTACTTTTGCTCACTGATATAGTTGACGGCATTCAACTCCTCCGAAGGGAGTTTAAAGGCAAACTATGTCTGGAGGTAATGTTCATAGAACGCAATAAGAATTTCGCTGGGGAAATAGCACAAGTAGTAAGGTTGCTTTCGCCTGACCAAGTACAACTTAATACCCCTTTGCGTCCTTGTGCTATTAAGCCTCTAACACCAGCACAAATGAGTTTTATAAAAAGTGAGTTCGTCCACCTTGGGGATGTAAGCACAGTTTATGAAGCATCTAGGCCTGAAGTCACACCGCTGAACTTAAAAGAAACCTTGCGACGAAGACCAAAAGTCTAAATAAGTTGTGTTAAAGGTAAACAACGGACCCTGCTTGAGTTGTGCACTATGTGGCTAATGGTATAATTTGAAAAATTGGTAGCTTAGTTAGTAAGGCTTGAGGGATGAGGAAAAGGCATAGCCTGGAATTGAGGCCCATCGGGATAATTCATTCTGCTTACAAGAATAGGGGGGCACCCCCTTATCAAGGGTATAAAAGTGAGGAAATTTCTCAGATAGAGGTATTTCAGGAATTCGAGGAAGGCTTAAAGGACATTGAGGGATTTTCCCATATTATCGTTATCTACTGGTTTCATAAGTCTCAGGGATATCATCTTTTGGTTAAGACACCTTGGGATGATAGTTTACACGGTCTCTTCACTACCAGATCACCGCATAGACCTTGTCCCTTGGGATTGACTACAGCGGAGCTATTAGCCAGGGAAAAGAATATCCTCAAGGTGAAAGGACTGGATGCCATAGACGGCACCCCCCTGTTAGACATCAAGCCATGTGTTCCTTCAATAGACAAGAGGTCGGTTGTAAAACCTGGCTGGTTTGAAGGCAAGCTGGGGAAGGGAAGAAGCTGACAGCGACTCATATCTCCATACTGTTGATTGTAGGGGCAGGTGCCGGTTTTGCCAGTGGACTGCTAGGGGTTGGCGGCGGTTTCATAATAGTTCCCGTTAGCTACTGGATTATCCTGGCTATGGGTGTCTCTCCAGATATCGCCATAAGAATAGCATTCGGGACAAGTTTGCTGGTGATTTTGCCCACAGCGATAAGTGGCACTTGGAGACATAATAGGAAGAAGGCAATTAGCTGGAAAACCGCCTTAATTTTAGGCTCATGTGCCTTGGTCGGGGCCCTGGTTGGAGCTGCCCTGGCAGCTCATATTTCTGGCAAAATACTGGAGATAAGCTTTGGAGGGCTGGTTCTAGCTGTTGCCTTATGGATGGGCTTAGGACTAATGCCAAAGTTGAGAAGAGGGGGTGAGGAGCTGCGGGAAAAATTCGGGCTTGTGGCGGCTTGCGGTTTCACTATAGGCATAGTAACCGGACTGACCGGGCTTGGTGGTGGGGCATTGATAGTCCCCATGCTGGTATTAGCACTAAATTTTCCTATGCATATTGCTGTGGGGACATCGGTGGCTTCAATAATATTTGCCAGCTTGGGTGGTACTGTTGGCTATATCGTAAACGGGCTTGGGGTACCCGGTCTCCTCCCTTATTCCATAGGCTATGTAAATTTACCCATATGGTTATGCTTGGCAGCTACCAGTATACCCCTGGCCCAGCTTGGAGCCCGGGCAGCACATGCCCTGCCGGCGAAACAACTAAGGTATATCTTTATTGCCTTCATGGTCTACGTAGGGCTAAAGATGATTGGCGTATTTTAGCCGGGCACAGGGCTTTGAGCCTTAAAGACACCCAGAATTGGCGACATCGCCGCATCTATTGGTCTACCAGAGTACGCTGCATATGGGTTTCAGAAACTCGAGCTGAGCAGAGTAAAGACAGCCGAGGAGTAGTAGTCCCAGAATTATCAGTATTGTGGCACCTACCGGTCTGGAGTATTTTGCATATCGGTCTCCCAGGCTTGAAGTCAGAGCAAAAGCGGCTGTGCCGAAGATAACGAGGTCATCGAGCATAAAAAAGACATCGTATAGCAAGATGTAGGCATAGTGTTGGAATGTGGAGAGACTAGCCAGGGATAGAACTCGAGTGAAAACCGCGGGGATTGCTGCTGAACAGACGAATTCGACAGAATTTATCAAAAAGGCCAGAGCTACAATTCCCACTATCGTTCCCAGGGTTATGGGAGAAGACACAATCTTCTGTATTCGGGTCATCGTCTTTTTTCGGGACTCCTCGCCTGTAACTTCACAGACAATGGCGCCTTTTGTTTCTACTACTTCCCTTATTTGCAATATCCCTCCACCCAGAGCTACCAAACCAACCACAGTTGTCACTGCTCTGGAATAGCCAATAAGCAGGTAAGCATTGAGCCATGCTGTCATGAACAGAAAATACAGGACTCCTGAAGCCAGAACAAAAGAGCCGACAATAAGCCATATTCTTTTTTTATCTCTCAAGGTTGCTACCAGGGATATGAGGTAAACGAGCACCCACATAGCACAGGGGTTGAAGCCATCAACAAGACCCAGAATCACGGCCAAAGCTGGAAGCGAATAATCAGAAAGTACAATTTCCCCTATGAGGGGCAACACGATTGTGTCTCGGGGTTCTTCACTTGCCGACGGCGGACAGTTCCCCGCCAGACATTGTTGCAAGGCTTTCTCAATCTCACTGCCCGTTGTTTCCTCGGATTCCCAACCACCAGATACCCAACCACTAACAAGTACTTGATTTTCGGAGATTGTTATGATTGTTATGGGAAACTCCGGCTCGTCTTCTATCCCTAACTCTGCAAGCATCTCAGACAATAGGGCACTTCCTGCGGGTGTAGTGGAGTCGTGTTCAACAATTTGAACTAAGGGGTATTTCTCGGCTAACTTTTCGTTAAATGGCCTCTGTTCATCACAGTGTGAACAGCCAGGGAGATAAAAGAAATTGATGTCACCGGCACCTGCCGTTCTCTGACTCGCGAATCCGCTGACTATTCCCAAGATTATCAGGGATATAATCAAGTACCTCTTGAAGCGGTCCTGGAAAGTGTTTCTTAAAAAATTAGTCAATCTGTTGTATGTTGACAAATGCCACCTCAAAATAGCCTCCACTGTTCAAGATTTTCCACGTGAAAAGCATATGGTGCGCAGGTCGCCACTTGGAAGGCTATGCCCTTGGCTAGAATCGCTATTTATCTCCTGAATTTATCCAAATTCACATGATGTGCAAGACACCACTGTGAAAACTATGCTCTCACTATCCATATTGCCTGCGACATCAAACACTATTGCAGTGACTGTAACGACACCGGCCGTATTCGGGGCAGTCCAGGTAATCGTAGAGCCCTCCCCGGAAATATCGCCGCCATCGCATGCCCATTCATGAACCAGTTCGCCACTCGTGTTTGAACTAATGCATTCAATATCGTATTCTTTTCCTTTCCCGACCTTGTACCCAGTAGTGATTTTTTTCAAATATTTATGCTCGGCAGTAACAATCAGGTCTTCGATAATTGACATAGTACCATTTGCCGCAATTAGAATTACCGACCTTGTGTCTTCCCCATTATGACCATCATTGACCACAACTGTGATGTCGCATACGCCGATTTCTTCAGGGGCAGTCCAGGTAACTTCATGCCCCGTGCCAGTAATATTACCTCCGCTAGCCGACCAGTTATAGCTTAGCTCGTCGCCATCACGGTCTGAAGCAGTACACGTTACATTGAGACTACTCGAAGGAGCAGTCCAGTCTGCCTCAGCTTCCAGGCTGGTGATGACTGGAGGATAGTTATCTACCGACGCGCAAGATGAGGCTAAGAGCAGCACTGCTACCGCCATAATTGCTAGAAATCCTTTTCTGTTCATTAGTTTCTCTCCCTGAAGCTCTTTCGTTCAAGCCTGTATTCAGGGCATCACATAATATATTACCACTATTATATTGGTGATGGAAACTATCGTTTGAATAATTCTTCAGGCATCTTCTGTATGAAAGGCGCATGGTATGCAGGTCGTCACTTGAAAGACTAAGCCTTTAGCTAGAATCGTTATTTATCTCCTAACACCCAAACGTACACGGTGAGCAAGACACCACTTCGAAAACTACGCTCTTACAGACCATATTGCCAGCGATATCAGATACTACTACCGTGACCGTCGTTCTCTCAAGGTACTTATCAGGGGCAGTCCAGGTAATCATAGAGCCCTCTCCGGAAATTTCGCCATCCTCGCATGACCATTCATAGAACACTCCGATGCTCGTGTCTGTAACGATGCACTCAATATCATACTTTTGTTGTTTCCCGACTTTATATCCCCAGGAGTATGTCTTCAGGTAGCAATGTTTCGCCGTGACAAGCAAGGCTTCAATGTTTGGTGGTTGCCCTGTCACTACGCTAGTACACAGAGTTCTCGCGTCTTCTCGACCATGACCATCGATAACCGCAACTGTGATGTTGTATGCGCCAACTTCTTCAGGAGCGGTCCAGTTTACAGCCGTGCCTGTGCCAGAAATACTACCTCCGGTGGTTGTCCACTCATAACTCAACTCGTCGCCATCAGGGTCCGAAGCAGTACACGTCACTTGGATACTACCCGAAAGAGTGGTCCAATCTGCGTCGGCTACCAGGTTAGTAATGGTTGGCGGTTTATTGGTTCTCACTGTGATGATTACATAATCCGTATCTTCGCCACCGCGGCCATCGCTCACCGTGACTGTAACATTATAGGAGCCTTCAGGGTCAGGAGCAGTCCAGGTAACCGTCGCTCCTTCCCCATTTATCTCGCCTTCGCCAGCCGACCAGTTATAGCTTAGCTCGTCGCCATCGCGGTCTGAAGCAGTACACACAATCTGGCAGCTTCCCGAGGGAATAACTCTCTCCGGCGCTTCTAGGCTGGTAATGGCTGGCCGATGGTTGGCTAGCATTGTGTCAAGTAGGATCGCAAGTGCTATTGCTACCGCCATAATTACAATAATTACCAGCCATCTTTTTTTGCTCATTAGTTTCTCTCCTTTTAAACCTCTTTTGTTTAAGCCTGTATCCAGGGCATCATATATATTACCATTCTACCAAAACACGCATGATACGCAGGCCACCACTTCGAATGCTATGCTCTTCCTGACCCAATTGCCTGGACCATCAAGCACTTTCACCGTGATTGTAACTTCGCCGGCCGTATTCGGTGCAGTCCAGGTAATTATAGGGCCCTCCCCGGAAATTTCGCCGCCATCGTATGACCATTCATAAACCAGTTCGCCGAGTTCGCCGTCCGTGTCTGAAGAAATGCACTCAATATCGTAATCGTACATTTTCGCAGCCTTGTACCCAGTAGTAGTTTCTTTCAAATACTCGTGTCCTTTGGCAGTAACGATCAGGTCTTCAATAATTGGTGGAGGACCATTTGACGCGAAGAGAGCTATCGATTCCGTGTCTTTCCTGCCCTGACTATTGGTAACCACGACTGTGATGTCGTACATACCCACTTCTTCAGGAGCAGTCCAGATAAGTTCAGGCCCTGTGCCGGTAATGTTACCTCCGGTGGTTGACCACTCGTAACTTAGCTCGCCGCCATCAGGGTCCGAAGCAATACACGTCACCTGGAGACTACTCAGAGGAGCAGTCCAGTCTGGCTCAGCTTCCAGGCTGGCGATAGTCGGCGCCGCGCAAGATGAGGCCAGGAGTAGCATCGCTGCCGCTACAATTACTAGCCATCTTTTTTTGCTCATAATTTACCTTTTCTGGAGCCTCTTTCGTTCAAGCCTGTATCCTGAGAATCGCATAATATTTTACCACTTTTATATTGGATTTGTTTAGAGCTTGGATTTTAGGATTTAGAATCTAGCCGCGGAGATTGCCACGCCCCGAAAAGTCGGGGCTCGCAATGACATCTTCATAGCATGGTGATTTGGATTGACATACTTGATATCTCCTCGCTATACAGCTGAAATCACCTTTATTTCGTCCCCCACCACCACGCCCAGGAAGTCGCAAGCACTTCCATCTCTTAGCGATACTTCAAGATAACCGCTGCTGCCCACGATAGCCATTACCCCTTTATTTTGCGCGTAGTAACTGTTGATACCTTGAATACAGTGTCCAGCCACCTCAACCATGACATCCTTTCCAGGTAAGTCATTGTTTTTAATATTTGTAATCAAGTTGCCAAAGCGGTCAATATGTAAGACCAGGCCAGCTAAATTACCCTCTGGATCAAGGGATGGTTTTGGTATGGGGAGGACATGCAGGGAGTTAATTTTTTCCCCGAATTCATAAAGGGAAATTCCTAGAGATAGGCCGGCAGCCACGGGGGCAAAAATATCTCTTCCATGGAAGATAGGGCTGACTGGATGTCGCCAGAAGCGAGGGTCGGTAATGGCTACAGCTTCAAGGCCGGTCTTAAATACTATCTCTTTGAGGTCATGAGTATGTTCGGTCAACGAGCGGCTTTCAATGTGAAATAAATCATCAATTATATAGCTGAGGATGCCGTTGTCGGGGGCAACGAAGAGGGCCGTTGGTGTTTTCAGTATTATCCCTTGGCGCTCACTTCCTACGCCGGGGTCAACAATAGCCATATGAATTGTTTGCTTAGGGAAGTAGCGATAAGCAACACTAAGTATGAAAGCAGCCTGAAGGATATTCTGCGGCTCAATAGAATGGCTGATGTCTATGATAGCAGCTTCAGGGTTAGTGCTTAGGATAGCGCCTTTAACAGCAGCAACGTAAGCATCATCATAGCCGAAGTCGGTGGTCAGGGTTATTATGAAACTCATTTATAGATACTAATACTGAGTAACGATTACAACAGCAAAAACGACAAGCAAGACAACCAAGATTATGGTCAGCTTGAAAAGGGTGCTTTCTATCCCTCGCCGAGTTCGATACACTGAGTCAGCTTGCCCAAAGATACCCCCTATACCTCCACCGTGTAACTGAAATAGTACAGTGGCAATTAAGGCTATCGCTATTAGTATCTGGGCGATAAGAAAATAAGTAGGCAATTTATTTACCTCCTAGCTCCTCTATGATAATCTCTCTCACCATGCCCGGATTAGCCCTTCCCCTGGTAGCTTTCATTACTTGCCCTATGATAAATGTCAAAGCTTGCTGCTTGCCAGAGGTATAATCTGCTAACGCGCTGGCATTTTTGGCCATCACTTGTTTTACCATTTCTCTTATTTCACCGGCATCGCTGATCTGGCTGAGTTTCCTTTCCGTTATGATCTCACTGGCTACATTGCCACTACGAAACATCTCCTCAAACACTGCCTTGGCAGCCGGTCCGCTTATAGTGCCATTATCTACTAAGCCGAGCATTTCTGCTAGATGTTTCGGACTTATTTTAACATTTTTAATCTCAGTGTTGGTAGCGTTAAGCAGTCGGCTGAAATCTCCTAAAAGCCAGTTACTAACCGTCTTGGCCTTGCCATGGTCCATTAGCTTAACGCAGTTTTCAAAATAATCTGCCATAGCCCTGGAGCTGGTTAGAATACTAGCATCGTACAAGGACAAGCCATATTGAGCCATAAATCGGTCTCTGCGTGCTTCTGGTAGTTCAGGGAGCCTTGCTCTGATTTCCCCTATCCAGGCTCGGTCCAAAACCAGGGGAGGTAAATCAGGTTCGGGAAAATATCGGTAATCGTCAGCATACTCTTTGGTTCTTTGGGTCACTGTTATGCCTGATTCATCTATCCAACCTCTGGTCTCCTGTACCAGTTCTCCACCTTCCTCAAGCACCTTTTTTTGTCGTATGGATTCATATTCCAGGGCTTGGTAAACGGCTTTGAAGCTATTCATATTTTTAACTTCCACCTTGGGCAAAAACTCTTTACTGCCCGATGGGCGGATGCTTATGTTAGCATCACACCTAAAGCTTCCCTCTTCCATGTTGCCGGTGGCCACCCCTAGATACCGCAAGATACTGCGTAACCTGATAAGGTAATCCCGGGCCTCCTCGGGGGAGCTTATTTCGGGCTCGCTAACAACTTCCATCAACGGCACTCCGGAGCGATTGACGTCTATCAGACTGCAATCTCCCCTGTGCCACAATTTAGCGACATCCTCTTCGAGATGCACCCTGGTGATATTGATTCTTTTCCTGGTATCGTTGCTATCAATGGTTAGCAAACCTCCTTTTCCAATGGGAGCATCGTACTGGGAAATCTGGTAACCTTTCATCAGGTCAGGGTAAAAGTAGTTCTTACGGTCGAATTTGCTATATTCGGGGATGGTGCAATTTAAAGCCAGGGCGGTCATCACTGTATATTCTATTGCTTTTTCATTGATTACAGGTAGAACGCCGGGCATGCCCAGGCAGACGGGGCAGACGTGGGTATTAGGATGGGCACTGACATAATCGGTGCTGCAGCTACAGAACATCTTACTCTTGGTTAATAGCTGAGTATGAACCTCCAGGCCGATGACGATTTCATAGTTCATAGCTTTCGTCCAGTATAGCAGTGTTATCAGGCGGGGACAAGGAGCAGCTTGACCCACAATATGGGTGTTGCTAGAATTGAATTTGGGGATATAGCTCAGTTGGGAGAGCGCTGCGTTCGCATCGCAGAGGTCGGGGGTTCGAATCCCCCTATCTCCACCATGCCCCTGTAGCTCAGTTGGATAGAGCAGCGGTTTCCTAAACCGCGTGTCGGGCGTTCGAGTCGCCCCAGGGGCATTTTTGATTATAAGTATGCTGTTTCAGGGGTGTCGCCCAGTAAATATTTTCCACATCCCAAAGCTGGGTAGTTGCATATGTCTTGGGTTCTGATATTTTATAGAAATCATAATACAAAAGTCATTGCAAGGCTGACGCAGTATAGGGGAGGTAAAGAAGAAAAAGCTCAATTCAGCGTCTTTTTTCCCGGGCAACTCTCCTTCGGCCTTGTCTTTTTGCCTGTGCAGCTCTCCTTCTGCGCACGAAGAAAATCGCCAGTCCCGCTGCCACCACCGCTCCTATGATCCCGCCAACTAGCGGCCAGTTTACTGGTGGAATCTCCTCAAAATTGGCCCTTATGGCGTAGTCGTCGCGTATAGTGATGACGGTTGTGGCTGCGTTCACATTAAAGATAGCGTCAACATCACCGGTCCACTTGACAAAGCGGTAGCCCATCTCGGGTTTGGCAATCAGGCGGACCATCCCTCCGGCATTGTATGTGAAAGTCCCTTCGCCAGGGGTGGTTACTGAACCATGAGCAGCACCGGAAATGGTGACGGTATATTCCACAACCCCCAGATTCCATTTGGCAAGCTCGATATCCGGGCCGGCGGCGACCACGGTGCCGTCAGTTTTAAGCCCAACTGTGTGCCACCAGCCTGCGGCGATTTGAGTGATATCCGTCCAGTCGCTGACATTGCACTGTCTGTAGGAGTTATCTCCTGTGCTGACCACAGTTTTGTCGTCTCTAAGCCCAACTGTGTGGCGGTTGCCTGTGGCAACTTGTATAATGTTTGTCCAGTTGCCGACAACTAATTCTCCATAAAAGTTTCGTCCTCCTCTGGCAATTACAGTGCCGTTGTTCGTGAGTCCAGCCGTTTGTAGGCTACTTGTGGCGACTTGGCAGATGTTGGTCAAGCCGTCCACGGCAAGCTGTCCGAATTCGTTGTCTCCCACGGCTACTACAGTGCCGTCTTTCTTGAGCCCTACCGTATGCTGCCATCCGGCGGCGACCTGGATAATGTCAGTCCAGTTGCACACATTACACTGCCCTTCGTAGTTTTCTCCGATGGCGACGACGGTGCCATCGGACTTAAGCCCTACCGTATGATGCCATCCGGCGGCGACCTGGATAATGTCAGTCCAGTTACCGACATTACACTGC
>Ga0315550_1000548_pt1 | contig 23079 bp, 7 predicted proteins | sample SalMarSW160190MG_2_FD_203100 | JGI IMG/M metagenome (GOLD analysis project Ga0315550, IMG submission 203100) | Salt marsh sediment microbial communities from the Plum Island Ecosystem LTER, Massachusetts, United States - Salt Marsh Sediment SW1601-90 ... | reverse complement strand
AAGAAGGGATTAATACCGCTGGATGGCTCTACTACAAGCGAAGCCGTAATCCCCTATTTCAGCGAGGCTGCCCGGAGTCTACAGATGGAACTCACTTTACTTAGAGTAATCACCAAGAACAACGGCTCTTTTGCCGCCGCCGATGCCTATCTTGGCGACTGGTGCCGTCAGCTCGAAGAAAAAGGCATCACCGTGAAATACGAGGTAAGGTCCGGCTCTCCCGCCGAACAAATCATCGACCTTGCCGACGAACTCGCCAGCGACCTTGTCATTATGTCAACGCGCGGACAGTCGGGTATCAATCTCTGGTCCCTGGGGAGCGTAACGCAGAAAGTCCTGCTCGGGGGCAACACGCCGCTCCTGCTGATAAGGGCATGATTCCCGGATTTTAACCCATCAATAGAACGCGCCTGCCCCACCTCTGTACACTTGCTTAATTCACTTATCTCTGCTATTTTGGAAATGGCCGGTCGCGCGTCAGCCACCGACCCGAAAAATCGGCCGCCTCGTAACAGGCATCGTATCTCATTGCCATGGACGACAGGTTATATATCAAAAGGCTGGTAGTAGGCTCGCTATCGGCCAACTGCTGGATAGTCGGCTCGGAAACCGCCGGAGAAGGCATGGTAATCGACCCCGGAGGCAACGCCGAGGTTATTCAGAAAGCGATTGCAGAGTCCGGACTGGATATCAAAATAATCGTGCTGACCCACGGTCACTCCGACCACATCGCCGCTCTCCATGAGACCCTGGACACGACTGGCGCCGAGGTAGCCATTCACATCGAAGACGCGGATTTCCTGGAGGGGCGGGGTACCGTCAGCTCGCAGTTCGGCATCTCCTATAAAACTCCGCCCCCGCCGGACAGGCTGCTCCGGGAAGGAGATACCATCGAAGTCGGCGGCTGGAGCTTCTCGGTAATACATACGCCGGGCCATACTCCCGGCAGCATCTGCCTGCTAACCGATTACAGGGTATTTACCGGGGACACGCTTTTCCGCCGGGGTATCGGCACGACGATGATGCCCGGCAGCAGCCGCCGCCAGCTGATAAACAGCATCCAAACCAGACTAATGGTGCTGCCGGATGACACTGTAGTCTATCCCGGGCACGGCCGCGAGACAACAATCGGAGCCGAGCGCCGGGACAATCCCTATGTAACCGGCAAGCGCGACTCCGGCTACTGGTAGCCCCCACTAATCAATCCATCCCCCGTCTTTATCTTCCCTTTCGTTTTTGAACTCATTACGTCCTGATTTACCTGAATATACTTCACTTTTTCCATCTCCCTCTGCCTCGTTCCCCCTCCGGCCAATTTGTGTCACAGGCCGGCAAATATTGCCGGTTGGCGAGGAGGGGGATTTTTTATATCAATGTGATTTTTTTGTAAAGATTGCCTCTTACTTTGTGATTTGGTTGTTACTCCTTGGTACTAAAGTAATCCCAGCACTTTCGTTAACAAGGTTAAGCGCGTTAATAATGAAATTAACTTCGATAAGGAAATAATTATAAACCCGCTTAACCGGGTTTTGGACACGTCAGCTATAGCGACTAAAAGGAGGCATGTCTTGGAAATAAAAACAGAAAATACTTACCCCATGTATCTTACTACCGGTGTCGTGGCCCGGCACTGCGGTGTTAGCAAGGTAACGGTCTTGCGATGGATTGAAAAGGGAAACCTGATAGCCTTCAGACTCCCCGGAGGCCAGAACCGGATACACCGGGATGACTTCTATGCTTTTGCGGAAAAACACAAAATACCGCTTAGAGGCGGCTAGCAGGAGATACCAGCCGCTTTTATTATTTTAAAACTTTATCAGGAGGCAAGCAGCAATGTTTATATCGAGGAAATTATCCGTTCCTGTATTTAGTTCTCTTCTTCACATCCTGGTTATCGCCATTTTTCTCATCGGGTTACTGCCAATCCCGGTGCTGGCAGCGGAAAGCGGCACCGTTACCGGGCAGGTTACCGATAACGCCACCGGCAACCCTATCGCAAACGCCCACGTACTTCTTTTTGAAGAAGGCGTTCAAGAATATTCCCATATTACAAACACCGATGCTTCCGGCATGTACACCATTTATCCCGACGTAGGCACCGGCTATGAAGTAGTCGCGGAGAAGACAACATATTTTACCCAGAGGGTAACGGGTATTTCCGTAGCTACCACCCCGGATACCACTCTGAACTTCTCTCTGTACCAGGGAGGCGCCTTCACCGGCGAAATAACGGATAGCGTGGAGGGCTTTTCAATTGAAAATGCAGTGGTCCGGGCTTACAAGCCCGAAACGCCATCGGTAAGCTACAACGCTACCACCAATGACCTCGGTGGGTATTCTATTACCGTACCCCCGGACACAGGTTACACCATAGCAGTCACCGCAGCCGGCTACAACAGCGCCAACGCAACGGGGCAGAACGCAGTATTAGGGACACCTACTACGGTCGATATCACGCTGCAACAGCAGGACACCACGCCGCCGGCCAATATCAGCAACCTCGCTACCGCCAACACAACTCATGAGACTGTCGTCCTTACCTGGACGGCGCCGGGCGACGACGGCACAACCGGAACGGCCACCCAGTACGATATCCGCTACGCTACCTCTATTATCGATGATAATTCCAAGTTTGATAGCGCCAATCAGGCACTCAATATCCCCCCGCCCCATCCCGCGGGCGACGCCGAGATTTTTACGGTTCCCGGCTTGAGCGCCAATACCACCTATTTCTTTTCCGTTAAGACCAAAGACGACATGAATCTATGGTCCGGCCTGTCAAATCCGGTATCGGCTAACACCTCGACGCCGCCGCTCACGCCCTACTTTACCATTACTCACAGTCAGGGTATTTCTTCCTTCATGCTCGCCGCCGGGGATAATATCACGGAAACGATTAACGTCACCTCGGTAAACGACTTCGAAGGGACCATTAATTTCGGCTTCGGCGGGCCTCCCGGGATAGAAAATTATTCCACCGTATCGCCCATGCAGATTACCCTCACCGCCGGCCAGACACAGGCGATTTCTCTGAACATCGGCACCGGCCCCTCCATGCCTTCCGGCACTTACCAGTGCGGGATGGGCGGGCAGACGTCCGCTTACGGAGGGCAGGAGAAAGGTTTCTTTATTACGGTAATAATCGGCGTAGCCGGCCAGCCGCTGCTATCGGCCTCGCCCCCGGTAATCGCCGCCGGCGGACAGATCAATTTCTTCGCCTCGCAATTCCCCTCCAGCAGCAACATCACGCTGAAATGGGACTCCGGTCCCAGCGTGGGACAGACCATAACGGAAGGCCAGGTTTCCGGCGACTGTACGTGGAATGCACAGGTGACCATACCGGCAGAAACGCCGGGCGGCAACTTTGCTATTAAGGCGTTTGCAGGGCAAGCCAGCGCCGTATGCCATATAACCGTAACCACCGGCTCCGACCCCGATTACCTGCTTTCGACGTCACCGCAGTTTATGTCCATCACAACGGGTCATTCCGCCAATGTCACCGTTTACGTATCCTCTATTAACGAGTTCAATTCGGCTGTATCTCTCACCGCAGGAACAGCCCCGGGCGTTACCAGCAGCCTATCAGCCACCAGCGTTACGCCCGCCAGTGGAGATACCGCCTCGGTCATTCTCACCATCAACGTAGCCGAATGGGCATCTCCCGATGTATACCAGCTGAATATCGATGGTTCCTGCACCGACCCATCTATAAACAAGGTCACGGGCATTAATCTCGATATCCAGCCTCCAGCCGAGTGGGGACCCGGTATCTCCTTATCGCAGTCCTACGCGCAGGCAGGAGATACAATAACGGTTACCGGCTCTAACTTCCCGCCCGCATGTAACGGAGCCAACGTTACTATCATGGAAGCTTTCTCCAGTAATATATTACAAACATCGGCGACAATTACCGTCAGTAACGGCAGTTTCACCGGAACGTTTACCGTTCCTTCCGGAATTCCCTCCGGCAATTACCGCATCAAAGCCATTGTGGAAAGCTGCGGTGAGTTCGCCGAGAGGGACTTCCAGATTCTGTCAAGCGGGGAAACGTTTTCCCTGGGGGTCTCACAGGAGTCAACAACCGTAACCACCGAGGCAGAACAAAATTCCTCATCGGTCACGGTAAATATAAACTCAATCGGAGGCAGCAGTCCTACCGTCAACCTGGCGCTGGAAGGCGCACCCAACTGGCTTACGTACCGGATAGGTTCACTGCCGGTCAATACCGCCGCTTCCGGCGGTGATGCTATTTCGGTGCCGGCGGGCGGCTCGGCTTCAAGGAACCTCTTATTGACCGCAAGCATGACGGCACCGCCCGGAAATTACTCAATTACCGTCAGGGCCTGGATAACCGACGGCGCCGAGCAATGGGTATCACTGGAACTGGTCGTCCAGCCATCGGCCGACTTCGGTATGTCACAGTTCAACCTTAGCCCCACCTTCGGCCAGGTCAACCAGCTGGTGAACTTTTCCGGCTCCGATTTCCTGGGCTGCACACCGAGCCAGGTTACCGAACTCCGGTTCGGCCCGGTTAATTTACTTACCGAACAGAGTATAGCTACCATCAACGTACCTACCACGGGTGACTCCGCCGGCAGGCTTTCGGGCACGTTCCGCGTCCCGAACCTCCCCGCCGGCACCTACTGGGTGAACCTCATCGTGGGCGATTATCCCACGGATACTATTATCACCGAGTCATTTACAATAACCGGAAGCAACGATACGTTCGTGCTTAATGCGTCACCGCCCTTCCTGTGGGCGGAGCAGGGCACCCAGATATCCACCATGATACAGGTCCAGGCGGTAGGCTCTACCTCGCCTACGGTCAGCCTCTCGGTAGAAGGCTGCCCGGCCGATATTACCGCCAGCTTTGTTTCAAGTAATGTCACCGCACCTCCGGGCGGCGTCGCCAGTACCGGCCTTAATCTTACTATCAGCGAATGGATGCCTTCCGGCCACTACTCCTTCACCGTTAAAAGCCAGCGGTCCGGCAGCGACGAGGTACACCGTATCTCTATCGAGATGGACGTAGTGCCGCCCTCCGGATTCAACATGGCCTCGATATACTTGAGTCCTAACATGGGCCAGGTCGGGACATGGATAACCATCAGCGGCAGCGGCTTTTCGGAGAGTGTTTCTCTGACGAACCTGTTCTTCGGCCCGCCCAACGCGGAAAACGACCAGATTGCCAACGGCACGTTGCCGGCAATTACCACAGATGAGAACGGGGCTTTCTCCGCCGTGTTCCAGGTCCCATCCGCCAACCTCACTCCCGGCATGTACCCGATAGAAGCAGTCGTCGGCGTTTATCCTGATGACCAACGGGCCATGGCCTACTTTACATTTATCAGCGATACGGCGAGCTTCAATATCAACGTCTCGCCGTCAATGATACAGGCCGCCCCCGGCACGCCCGTAAACACTTCGGTTAATATTCAATCGGTCGGCGCGGCTTCAACCGAAGTCACCCTGCGGGTCGAAGGGCCGCCGACAATCGAGTGGCGTTTCGACGGAGGGGCATGGCAGACAAATGCGATAGTGACGCCGCCCATAGGCAGCAACTTGATGTCCTCCCTGGAAATTCAACCCAGGGCCTCTACATCTATGGGGCATTACTCTCTGGTGGTCAAGGCAACAGCCGGAGAGCAGATAGAAATCCGCAACCTGGAGCTGGACGTGGGGGCCTCCGCCGATTATGATATGCCTATATTCTCGATTAATCCCAACACCGGCACGGCGGGCACAAACGTGTCCTTCAGCGGCTCCAACTTCCCCACCAGCACCAATATTACTGGTATCAGCTTCGGCAACGCCAGCATCAGCCTGTCGCAGGTAATCACCACGTCGCCGACAGGCACGTTCTCCGGAGGCTTTAGTGTACCCGCCACCCTGGGCGGACAGCCTATCGCCCCCGGCTCGTATCCCATCAGGGTATACGTGGGACAGGCAGAGGCCGAGGCTATTTTTAACATATACGGCAGTGATGATACCTTTACGCTTACGCTTTCACCCAACTTCCTCCAGGGCGAGCCCGGCGGTACGCCGGTGACCTCCGGCGTACTTAATGCGCTGGGCGGCGCCTCGCCGACCATTAAAATGGCGGTAAAAGGTCTGCCGCCGGGTGTCAGCACGTTATGGAACGGCAGCGACCAATCGACATACACCATCAGCGCCCCGCCGGGAGGCCAGAACAACTTTGAGCTGATGCTGGTCTTACCCAATATGATAGCCGACGGGCAATACCCGGCCACGCTCGAAGGCTGGGTGGATACCAACTCGAACAACATCTGGGACAGCGATGAGAAGATTGCCCGCGTCAACCTCGAGCTATCGATTATGCCCCCGCAGGGGTACGGCATGGGTATGCTCTCGCTTACCCCAACCTACGGTCAGGTTGGCGACACCATAACCTTCAGCGGTTCCGGGTTCTCCGGCAATACTACCGTAACAAGCCTGACATTCGCCCAGACGGACGTACTGACGGCTAATATCACCACCGCGGGGGACGGCACTTTCTCCGGCATATTCACCGTGCCCAGCACCGCCTTCGGCATGTCCACCGGCCCCGGACGATATCCGGTTGACGTTATCGTGGGCACTTATCCCGACGACCGCATGGGCGGATTCGACTTCCAGGTAGTCTCCACCGACCAGAAATTCAACGTCAGCGCTTCACCGGGCTGGCTGGCGCGACCGGCGGGCGATACCGCCTGCGTCAGCATATCCGTACAGTCGCTGGTCACGAACCCGCCCAGTCCTACCGTGATTCTAAGAATCGAAGGGCTGCCCTACGGCGTAACCGCCAGCTATACAAGCGCTAATGTAACGCCGCCCATCGGCGGCATGGAGGGCCGCGAACTGCTATTGAATATCTCCGGTTCCTGCCAGATGGGCAACTACCCCATTTCCATCCGCGCTTATAACGCGGCGAACCCTGAAGAAGAAATGTGGACTGATTTCACGCTGGAAGTCACGCCCTCGTCAGACTTTATGGACATGGGCATGGCCATGGTAACACTATCGCGTGATTACGGTTCCGTAGGCGAACAGATAACCGTCAACGGCTACGGCTTCCCCAAGAGCCAGGACCTGGCATTCATACACCTCGGGCCTTACGATGTAACGCCAACCAGCGTGAATGCCACTACCGATGAGACCGGTGCCTTCTCGGCGGTAATTACCGTACCCTCGCTACCCTCGGGAACGCACCCCCTAGAGGTCAACGTACAGAACACCATCAGGCATATGCCGTTTAATATCATGGGTGTTGATGATGCCTTTTCTTTGAAGGTCAGCCCTAACTGGCTGGAACCCATCTCCGCCGGCGACCCCAACGGACGGCAGATTGCCATTACGATTACAGCCCTGCCCGGCAAGACGCCGACAGTCACATTGAGCACGGAGGGGTTGTTCGCCGCCTACGGCACCATCACCCGGAACTGGAACCCCGTATCCAGAACGGTTAATATTACCAGCACCGGCGGCAGCGCCACGGCAATGCTGACACTAATAGCGTCAGAGAATTTACCGCCCGGCCCCTACCCCTTTAATATCATCGCCATCGACGCAAACCAGAACCGGCGTGACTTCTTTATGGAATTCCAGGTAGGGCCACCCGCCGGATTCATGGACACGGACTGGATGGCACAGGAAGGCGTCTTTTTCCCTGATATATTCCTGTCACCCAGGAGCGGCCCGGCCGGCACGCAGGTAAGTTATACCGGCATGAACCTGCCGGCTGGCGCCAACGTAACTGCCATTAATTTCGCCGGATATTCGGTACCGCTACCGTCCGGCGGACTCACCGCCGACAACAGCGGCGGCTTCTCCGGCTCATTCGTTGTCAATGAGGCCTGGGGCCTGGCCCCCGGCGGCATGTACTGGGTTGACTTCCACGTAGAAAATGACACCTGGTGGCAGAATATCGGCAACGACTTCAACCTTATGAGGGGAGATGCCGTCTTTAGTCTGGAAGCCAACCCGAACTGGATACCACCGATACCGCCGGACAGCTACGGACAGACTATCATCAAGCTGGGAGCCCTTAGCTATAACAGCGTTAATGTGACGCTGGCGGTAATGGAGGAGATGAACGGCTGGGGTATACCGGGCGGAGCCCAGGCTCACTGGAATACCACGGATGGCCCGGCTACCACCAATGCCACCGTCCCCGGCGGAAGTCAGACCTCCAAGACCTTTTATCTTAAAGGGACCAATCCCGGCTACTACATGATAACTATCGTAGGCTGGATAGACAGCAACGGCAACCAGATACTGGATAAACATATACCGACGGAGGCAGATTCGGAATTCTGCATACCTCTGGACTTCGACGTGGAGCCTCCCGCGGATTACAAGAGCTGGGACATGGACACCATGATGTACGACATGGGCATGAGCAACGACGATATGTACCTCTTCTACTTCCCGGAAATCGTGCTTAATCCCAACATGGGTCAGGCCGGAACAAAGGTAAATATCAATGCCACAGATTTCCCGGCTAATGCCGTCGTCTCTCACCTCCGCTTCGCCGGCATGGACCTGCCCGTACCCACCGGGACCTCCGCCGATGGCAACGGCGATTTCAGCCTGGTCCTCAATGTTCCCAATACCATGTGGGGCGGACCTATCGGCCCCGGCTGGTACGATATCGCAGTGGAGGCCTATGCCGACGGCCAGCCCCCGGTCTTTATCATGAAACCCTTCCAGGTAACCACCGGCGATGTCGCCTTTACCTTGAGAGCCGACCCCGACTGGCTGCCGCCTATCCCGTCCGATGGCAGCGTCTCAACTTTAATTCGCGTCATGTCTACGGGCACGGCCGCCAACGTTACCCTGTCCGTTGATAAGATTCCTCCGGGTATTACCACGTCTTTCTCCAGCAACTCCGTGAACGTTACACCCGGCGGCTCCGGTACCGCCACCCTTACGGTGACGCCTACCAGCATACCACCCGGACATTACTGCGCCGAAATTAAAGGCACCGCTACCGTCAGCGGCTTGCTGAAAACCTTCTATACTCATATCGAGTTCGACGTCGAGCCTCCCCAGTCGTTCATGAACTGGGATAGAAACACCATGATGGACGACATGGGCATGGCCAACGACGATATGTACCTCTTCTACTTCCCGGAAATCGTCCTTAATCCCAACGTGGGTCAGGCCGGGAAGAAGGTTGCCATCAGCGCCACCGATTTCCCCGTGGGCGCCAACGTGACACGACTGCGCTTCGCCGGCATGAACCTCCCCGTCCCCGACGGCACGGCCGCCAATGAAAACGGCGATTTCACCCTCGTCTTCAACGTACCCAAGACCATGTGGAACGCGCCTATCGGCCCCGGCTGGTACGATATCGAGGTGGAGGCTTATACGAACGGCCAACAACCGGTCTTTATCATGAAACCCTTCCAGGTAACCACCGGCGACGTCGCCTTTACCTTGAGGGCCGAGCCGGACTGGCTGCCGCCTATCCCGCCCACCGGCAGCGACACCACTATCCGCATTAAGTCGACGGGCGCGGCCGCCAACGTCACCCTGTCCGTTGATAAGATTCCTCCGGGTATTACCACGTCTTTCTCCAGCAACTCCGTGAACGTTACACCCGGCGGCTCCGGCACCGCCACCCTTACCCTGACGCCTACCAGCCTACCGTCCGGACATTACTGCGCCGAAATTAAAGGCACCGCTACTGTCAGCGGCGTGCTGAAAACCTTCTATACCCATATCGAGTTCGACGTCGAGCCTCCCCAGGGATTCATGAATTGGGATAGAAACACCATGATGGACGACATGGGCATGACCAACGATGATATGTACCTCTTCTACTTCCCGGAAATCGTCCTTAATCCCAACATGGGACAGGCCGGCAATAAGGTTACGATCAGCGCCACTGATTTCCCCGTGGGCGCCAACGTGACACGACTGCGCTTCGCCGGCATGAACCTCCCCGTCCCTGACGGCACAGCCGCCAATGAAAACGGCGACTTTACCCTGGTCTTCAACGTACCCAAGACCATCTGGAGCGCGAATATCACCTCCGGCTGGTACGATGTCGAAGTAGAAGCGCAAAACCTCAACGAACCACTGGTCTTTATCATGAAACCCTTCCAGGTAACCACCGGCGACGTCGCCTTTACCTTGAGAGCCGAGCCGGACTGGCTGCCGCCTATCCCACCCGCAGGCAGCGACACCACTATCCGCATTAAGTCGACGGGCGCGGCCGCCAATGTCACCCTGTCCGTTGATAAGATTCCTCCGGGTATAACCACGTCTTTCTCCAGCAACTCCGTGAACGTTACACCCGGCGGCTCCGGCACCGCCACCCTTACGCTGATGCCCGCCGGTATACCGCCGGGGCACTACGGCGCCGAGATTAAAGGCACCGCCGTTATTAACAGCATCGAAAAGAACTTCTATACTCATATCGAGTTCAATGTAGAACCGCCCATGATGTTCATGGATACAACATGGATGGAGCAGCAGGGTATCTGGTTCCCCGAAATAACCCTCAACCCGATGGCCGGACCGGTGAAAACGAAGGTAACTATACAAGCGACCGACTTCCCCGTGGGGGCCGCGGTAACGCATCTCCGCTTCGCGGGGAGGGAACTGCCCGTACCGGACAACACAGAAGCCGACAGCAATGGTGACCTCACCCTTGTCTTCAACGTACCCAGCAACTACGGGATGGGTCAATACATGGTCGAGGTGGAAGCCCAGAAACAGGATATGCAATATCCGGTATTCATTGCCAAGCCGTTCTTCATCGAGGACTCCGGCGTGACCTTCAAGCTGAATGTCGTTCCGGGCTTCATCCCCGGCGTAGAGCAGGGGAACTCCGGTAATACGACCATCTTCGTGGAATCGACCGGCCAGGCTGTCACCGTGCAGCTGTACATCGAAGGCCTGCCGCCGGGAGTCATCGGTACCTTCGACAATAATAGTATCTCCGTACCTCCGGGCGGCTCCAGCAGCACCAAGCTGACCATCACCACGCGGGCTTCGACACCACCCGGTCACTACCCGCTAACCATACGCGGCGTTATCGGCAACGAGGAAAGGATGATTCCTTTCGGCTTCGGCGTTACACCGCCGGCCAACTTCCTGATGCCCGAATTCTCGCTCGAACCCGATTACGCCCCGGCAGGTTACACCGACAAGACGTATAAGATAACATTCTCCGGGACGGGATTCCCGGCGAGCCAGAGAGTTACCAGTCTGGACTTCGGCTCACAGTCGGTGGCTATACCCGCCGACCTTAGCACCGATGCACTCGGCAATTTCAACGGCGTCTTCCAGATGCCTACCGGGCTTGCCCCGGGGACCTACGATGTCAGGGTTGCCGTGGAAACTCTCGCAGGCGGGCATATCTATGACTCGCGGCCTTTCTCCATCAGAGACGCCCAGGCCAAGTTTATCCTTAAGTTATCACCGCCCTACCTGCCTCCTGTCGTACAGGGCGGCCAGGCAACCATAAACGTGAACACAGTATCGGTAGGCACGACATCGGCAAATGTCACACTATATGTTGACGGTCTGGCACCGGGTATCACGGCTATTTTCTCCCCGAGTAATTTCATAACGGTAGCCCCCGGCGGCTCCGGCAGCGCCACACTGACATTTAACGTCAGCACCAGTACACCTCCAGGACCTTACCCGGTCAGTGTACGCGGCGTCAGCGGCAGTGAAGCGGCCGTAGTACCACTCGGCTTCGGTGTCATGCCCGATATCGGTGCCGGTGAGGGCCATGCTACCATTACTATTAATCCGGCACGGGCAAGACCCGGCGAACACATCGGCATATCCGGTGCCGGTTTCACCAACGGTAATACAATTACCGTAACGGCGGCACCTCCCGGCGCACCCCAGGCGATTGATATCACCCCGGGTACACTCACCGTTGAGAACGACGGGACCTGGGCTACGGAGATTACCGTACCCCCCGCCGACCAGGTACCACCGGGCACCTATGTAATCAAAGCCACCGATGGGGTAAAGGCCTCCAAGAATACTTTCAGCATCGTCCCGGCGACCAATGCCGATTTCTTCCTCAACGTATCGCCGCAGTTCCTCAAAGTAGTCCAGGGTGAAAGCGGCAACGCCACGATGACGCTTAGTTCCAAGAACGGCTTCCAGGAACCCGTAATGTTCACCGTGGGGCATCTTATGCCCGGCGTCACCGCTACCTTTACAAATGCCACCGGTACTATCATCAGTAAGTTTACGGGAACTCCGGGAGGTATCAGGGAGATAATCGCCCCGATAGAACAGACACCCATCCCCGGCGAGGACGTGACCGTTACCGTACTCCTGGACGTTGATGCCGACACACCAATCGGACCCTATGATGTCGCCCTCGAGGCAGGTTCCGGTTCAGTCTACCGGGCTATTCCGCTGGGCTTCATGGTCGTCTCGCCCGGAGCCAGTATGGTTATCTCTCCAATGAGCGGCCCGGCCGACACCGATATCATGCTCTCCGGGACGGGTTTCACCCCCGGTGAGACCGTAACAGTCACGTTTGGCGGCAACGCCATTGCCACCGTCCCGAGTACCATCACAGTAATGCAAGACGGCGGCTTTACCACCCTAATTACGGCACCATCCGTGAACGCCGGTATCCACCCGATAAGAGTTGCCGGAGGTACGAGTGGTATATCCATAGACAGGCCGTTCAGCCTGAGCCCTTCGGCGGTCAATTCCTTCGTGCTCTATACCAACCCCATGAAAGTTGATATTGCCAAGGACGGCGGCGGCACGGTTACAATCAAGATAGAGCCGATGGGGAGCTTCCAGTCCGCCGTTACCCTCAGTGTCTCCGGGCTAAGTGCCATCAGCGGCGCTACGGCCAATATCGCGCCTTCGGCGACGATAACACCGAGTATCGCCACACCGACGACTGCCACGGTGACCTTTAATATACCGGCGGGAGCCACAGCAGGTAATTACCCGCTGGTGATAACCGGTACGAGCGGTGCCATTACCAAGACACGAAATATCAAGCTTAACGTGGTACCGCCGGCCAATACGCCCGACTTCGGTATCAACCTGGCCCCGAATACGGTACCCGTCAGCCCGAACTCCAGCGGCAATACCACGGTTACCGTAAGCGCTATCAACGGCTTCACCGGAACCGTAAACCTTACCGTTGCCATGGCCAGCTCGAACGCCACATGGCCATCCAGTATCAGCTATACGGCCGGCAACGTAACACCTTCTACCAATACCGGTCTGGGCAAGCAGGCAGTAGTCTTCACAGCGAACGCCGATGCCCAACCCGGTAACTGGACATTCAGAATCACCGGAACCAGCGACGCCCTGTCGCACAACACCGACGTCATGGTTATCTGTATGCCTTCAGGCACGACGATTACTGAATATGCCTCTCCTCGCCTGGACCCGACCACCATTACATCCAGTACTCCGATGGATATGGAACCTCCCTGGGGGGATAAAATCACTATCAACGGCATCATCAACGATGGCGCCGAAGCCAGTATCATCACCCCGTCCAAGGTTGATGTAGAGCCGAATACCCTGGCTACGCTGCCGGAAGGCTCCTCGGATATGCTGGGCAGGATTACCAATATCGAGTCAAGCTCTCCCGTCGATGGCGTGGAGTGGAATATCGGCTTCCCCTTCGACTCCGATAACCTTTCAGCCGCCGGCTTTGATGAAGGGAACCTGAAGGTAGCCTACCTCAATCCCGATACCGGCGCCTGGACCGAGGTTACCACCACCATAGACACCACTAATAAGATAGCCTACGCCTCGCCCGGCCACTTCAGTTCGTGGACGCTGATTGCCACACCGGAACCACCCGAATCTGAAGTGGTAACCGAATATCCGGCCACCGGTGGTGGTGGCGGCGGTGGAGGCGGCAGCGGCGTTACGAGCCTGGCCGACTATATCACCAGCGAAGGCCGATTCATCTCCGAAGTCACCGCGGAATCCGCGGACGGCAGGGCCGAGATTATCATACACAAGGATACTATCGGCCTGAACAAGGCAGGTCAGCGGCTCTACTCGATATCCATCAAAGATTCCCCGGTACCGGCGCCGGCACCCGTTGATACCAGATTCGTCGGTTCTACTTACGATATCGGGCCCAGCGGCGCCACATTCGACCCGCCGATAAGCCTGGTCTTTACGTACCTCGAATCGATGTTACCGGCTGGAGTTTCCGAGGAGAACCTGGTCATGGCCACGTGGCAGGATACAAAGTGGGTTTTAATCGAGGACAGCGTTGTCGACCCGGCGAACAATACACTCACCGTTCCCGTTAGCCACTTCAGCATATATACCATTATCGTCCCCACGGCTGCGGCCGATTTTAAAGTCACCGAGCTTTCACTGGCACCGGCTGAAATTCATCCTGATGAAAGCGCTACCGTCAGCGCCGTCATCACCAATAACGGCGATCTCTCCGGCAGCTATGAGGTGACACTCGCAGTAAACGATAGCATAACCGCAACCGAGGAAATCAACCTGGCAGGACACACCAGCCAGGAGGTCGACTTCACCCTGAAACCCGATAAAGTCGGCACCTACACGATAGATATCTGTGGTATAACGGCTACGCTGGTCGTTACGGAAGCGCCGGTCGAACCGGAAGCCGGGACACCGCCGGTACCAGCAGAGACAGAATCCGAACAACCGGAGGAGACACCGGCGCCCGCCGAAGTCCAACCGCTACCTTCAGAGGAACCGGAAGCGCCTGCCGATATAGCACCGGTTGTCCCCGAGGTATCCGAAACCACGGCGGCACAGACACAGTTTAAAGATTGGTACATCTTCCTTTATGCCCTGGCTGCCGGTGCTGTCATTATCGGCCTGGTCTACTGGCGAACTCGCGCCCGTAGAAAAACCTACTAAAAAGAACTACCCATCCACATACCGGCTTCCCCTTTCCCCGAAAGAGGGGGGAGGGGGAGCCGGTTTATTCACGCGGTAAATCTGTCAGCAATAATTTCTTAAAAAAAATAACAAATAACCCTGTTATTATCCTTTCCTCCAACCTCAAAACACATGTAAACATAAACCGCTTGTGACAGTTCTGTGAAATGTTTTAATAGCTTTGTGACCCTGCTGTGATACAACTTTCATATACTTCAAACGTATCAAGCACCGCTAACACCGAATGTGATAACAGCGCCGGTTTCCAGGCTAATAATAAGGTTTCAGTAACGCGAAAACGGAGGTTAGTTTGCAAAATACATCCGAGCAATGGGCACCGGAATTTATCTCTGTCGGCTTTGTTGCCAAGCGTTGCGGAGTCAGTAATACTACCGTATTACGCTGGATAAGCACCGGCCAGCTGGATGCTTTCCGACTGCCCGGCGGACATTACCGCATCGAGAGAAACAACTTCTTTAAATTCCTGGCGAATTACAGCATACCGGTACGGGGTTCATATTATAAAAGCGGGTAATAAAGACCGCGGCAATATACTTTATTGATATAAAAAAGATGAGGCAAGTGCTTATGGGGCAGATTTAATATGTGAATACTAATATCTGAAATCACCCGGGAAGAAAATGGTTAGCAATGATTTCAATTCAGGAGGCATTACAATGGTCAGGTTTTTAAAAAAAATTAAAGGAGACAGCAAAGGTTTTACCCTGGTGGAAATACTTATTGTCGTGGCTATCCTGGGAGTCCTGGCGGCAGTCGTTCTGCCCAACGTAACCGGACTTGCCGGTGAAGGGCAGACAGAGGCCGCCAAGGCCGAACTGGTCACCGTACAGACGGCCATGGATACGATGATGGCTAAAAATTCCATCACCTCGGTTACAGCCATGAGTGCGACCAGTAATATGTCGTCTTTCCCCACGGGGCACGCGCTGTATCCCACCTATTTAAGGACGGCCACGACCAAAGGGACCTATGCCTGCGATACGACCGGGCTGGTCGCCCAGGCAAGTACCGGCTACTAGAAGCATACTCTGGTAACTTGATGTTGAATCGGGCAGTTTAAGAAATCAGGTTCATCCGGCTCCTCCGCCGCCCTCATGACTTTATCGTAATAGCGGAGGGAATAAAATACTAACGCCGGCTGGTAAATGAGCATTCTCATTTCCGGCCACGTACAGGTAGAAAATGAAAGTAAAGACAAAGTTAATTATCAGTTTCACGGTTATCGTGGCATTACTATGGTTGATTGCCCTTTACGCGGTCAACAATTTCGGGAACCTTGATAAACAGTTTGCCGTAATAGAAGAGGAAATTCTTCCCGGGACATCGGCCTTGAATGAAGCGGAGAAATACGCTAACGATGCTTTCGCAGAAGCTATTAATTATGTGATTAGTAATGACGCCGCAATGAAAGAAGCTGCTTTGCTCAATCTGGAGCACCTTAAAGAGATTGAAATCCGCTACTACCGATACGAAATGGAGCAGGATAGATTAGAGGCAGCCCAGAGAGTGGAGGGGATAATCACTGATTTCTCTCTTTTTATTGTTGCATTAATGGATTCAGAAACACAAGAAATCAGCGCTTGGCCGCCCTTGGTAAATAATACTTCCGATATACCACCAATACACACCCTGCAACAGGAGATTGATAAAATAAGAACACAATATGATGAAAAACTAGAGGAAGTCAAGACAGATTTCAATAATGTATATAACTCCAGCGTGCATTCTCTTCTTCTAAGCGCCGGGTTGATTGCTCTCATCACCATCGCGGCTGCCATTATTACTACAAGGTCAATCGTGCGCCCGCTACTCGCCCTGCGCCAGGGGACCAAGGAAATTGCACAGGGGAATCTCAAGTATAAAGTCGGCACCGACGCCGGAGATGAGATAGGAGAGCTTTCCAGGGACTTCGACCAGATGACGGCGAGCCTGAATACCAGCATGACTTCCATAGATAACCTTAACCGGGAAATCTTGGAACGCAAGCGGGCCGAGGAAAAACAGCAGGCGATATTGGCGACGGCCATCGATGGCTTCTGGATCAGTAGTCTGGAGGGCAAATTCCTCGAAGTTAACGATTCATACTGCCGGATGACCGGCTACACGCGTGAAGAGCTGCTTGAAATGTATGTCTGGGACGTTGAAGCCAAAGAAAATCAGGGGGAAGCCGCTGGGCGCATCAAGGCAATATTAGGACGCGGCTCGGCCCGGTTCGAGACAAAGCACCGGCGAAAAGACGGCAAGATAATTGATATTGAAATCAGCGTAAATCACTGGAATACAGGCGCCGAGGGGCAGATGTTCGTATTTGTCCGCGATATTACCGAACGCAAGCGGGCGGAGGAGGAAATTAAAGAATCGGAGGAAAAATTCTCCGCTGCCTTCCTTTCCAGTCCCAACACCATGGCAATTACCACCGTTAAAGACGGTAAATTCATTGAAGTTAACAACAGCCACACTACCGTTACCGGCTACACCCTGGAAGAAACGCTCGGTCACACGGCAATCGAGCTTGGCCTCTGGGCAAAGGCAGAAGACCGCCAGCGCATGTTGAAGATTATGAAAGAACAGGGCAGGGTCTTCAATGAAGAATTCGATTTCCGCATGAAGTCGGGCGAAATATGCAACTGGCTATTCTCCGCCGAAAAAATAGATATCGGCGAGGAACCTTGTCTGATTTCGATAACTACCGATATTACCGAATTAAAGCGTACGGAGGAGGCCCTGCGGGAGTCAGAGGAGAAGTTTTATAAAGCGTTTTCCGCCAGCCCCGACGTTATCGCCATCGTGAGCATGAACGATAACAGATTTGTTGAAGTTAATGAAAACTTCATCAGGTATAACGGCTACCCGCGTGAAGAAGTCATCGGTCATACGGCATCCGAACTCGGCATCTGGGTAAATATAGAGGAACGCAACCGGATAATGAAAATATTGAAGGAAGAGGGCAGCGTTCGTAATGAAGAGTTTCAAATGCGTACGAAGTCAGGGGAGATACGTACCGGGTTGTTTTCAGCGGAGATAATCAACTTCGGCGGGGAACCGTGTTCCATCGTCATTACTACGGACATCACCGAACGCAAGCGGGCGGAAAAGCTGCAGAAGGATGAAAATTACGTGCTTACTCTCATGGGGCAGGGGGCAGAGATAAACGTACTGCTGGATGCCATCGTACTGCTGGGAGAATCCCATAACCCGGCTATCAAGGGCTCGGCGCTGCTTTACGACTCCTCAAAGGAACTGCTGTTCCCGGCGGCCTCCCCGAGTCTGCCGGAAAACTACATCAAGTTGATGGAGAACGGGATACCCGTAGGACCGAACCTGGGAACCTGCGGAACCGCAGCCTATTCCAGGGAAAGAGTAATTGAACCGGATGTTAAAAACGGCACCATTTTCCCGCAAGTAGTGGCCGAGCAGGTCATTGCTAACGGGCTGTTCGCCTGCTGGTCACAGCCCATCATCGCATCCAACGGGGACTTGCTCGGGACCATAGCCAACTACAGTGAAAAAACAGGCGAGCCTTCTCCCGGCGACCTCCGGGTACTGGAATGGTCGACCCATATAGCTGCCGTAGCTATCGAGCGCAGAGAGTCGGAAGAGGCTTTACGCTTTTCGGACGCCGCCTTCAAGTCCATCCACGAAGGAGTTATTGCCGTAGATACGGAGGAGACCATAACGCACTGGAATGAAATATGTGAACAAATATTCGGCATAAAATCATCAGAGGCCATAGGCAGGAAATTCACGGATGTTATCGAGGTAGTGGAAAGCAATGTCGGCGGATTCGATGACGCGTTGAAATCCCTTAAGACCGATGGCTACATTCAGGATGAGCAGCTTTACCGTACCCCGAATGGAGAAATCTGGGTGGATGTCCACATGCAGGAGATAAGAGGAAACGGCGAATTTTACGGAAGGGTGGTGCTTGCCACTGATATCACCCAGCGCAAGCGGGCGGAAGCAGAGTTAAAACGAGCCCTGTTAGAGCTGAAGCAGTCCAGCGCAAAACTTACGGCCACCAATAAAGAGCTGGAGACTTTCAGCTACTCGGTATCACACGACCTGCGGTCGCCGCTGCGGAGCATCGACGGTTTCAGCCAGGCGCTGCTGGAGGACTACAACGAGAAGCTCGATGATAACGGTCAGGACTACCTGAAACGTTTGCGCGTCGCGAGCCAGAAAATGGGAGAGCTGATTGACGGTTTACTGAAATTATCCCGACTGACCAGAAGCGAAATGCACGAGGAGCCGGTTGACTTGAGTTCACTGGCAGAGGAAGTTTCCACCAGGCTCCAGGAAACACAGCCGAAACGCCGGACGAAATTCGTCATAGATAAAGGGCTGACCGCCAACGGAGACCCTCAACTGTTGAGAGTCCTGATAGAGAACCTGTTTGGCAATGCCTGGAAATTCACCGGTAAAAAGCAACAGGCAAAAATAGAGTTCGGCTCCAGTAAAAATAATGGAAAACGGACCTACTTCGTGAGAGACAACGGCGCCGGCTTCGATATGACTTATGCCGATAAGCTGTTCGGCGCTTTCCAGCGCCTCCACGATGGTACCGAATTCCCCGGCACCGGCATCGGCCTGGCCACGGTGCAGCGAATTATCAACCGCCACGGCGGCACAATCCGGGCCGAGGGGGCCGAGGGGAAAGGTGCCACCTTCTATTTTACTTTAGCTTAAAGGAGCGCAGTAATGGTTATAAGAGATGAGACAATATTGCTGGTAGAAGATAATCCCGACGATGTAGAACTAACCATGCGGGCTTTCCGTAAAAACAAAATCGCCAATGAGGTGGTGGTAACCCGCGACGGCGTGGAAGCCCTGGACTATCTCTTTTGTGAGGGTACTTTTACCGACCGGGATTGCAGGAAAACCCCGAAGCTTATTCTACTCGATTTGAAATTACCCAAACTGGACGGCCTGCAGGTACTGGAACGCCTGCGCGCCGACGAGCGCACCAGGCTTACTCCGGTGGTTATTCTCACCTCTTCGAAAGAGGAGCATGACCTCGTCAGCAGCTATAAGAACGGGGCCAACAGCTATGTGCGCAAGCCGGTGGACTTCAACAAGTTCGTCGAAGCCGTGCGCCAGATCGGGCTCTACTGGCTGCTGATAAACGAATCGCCTATTCAGGATTGAGCCCTGCCAGCGGATACAGATTGACAGCGCTATATAACAGGTGACGCAAATTGGAAGAAAAAACAACGAGAGTCCTGCTTATTGAAGATAACGCAGACGACCTTGAGCTGATAAAAAGGAAACTCTCCAGGTCTGCCAATAACCGGTATACCGTAACAACGGCCAGGAAGCTACAGACCGGACTGGAATGCCTTGACAGTGAGGATGTAGACCTGATTTTATCAGACCTCGGCCTGCCCGACAGCCACGGGCTTGATACCGTTACCAAGCTTCTCTGCGGAGCCCCGCACGTACCTCTAATTATATTAAGCGGATTCGATGATGAAGCCATAGCCATCAAGGCCGTGCAGGCCGGAGCCCAGGACTACCTGGTAAAAGGCCAGATAGAGGATTCCCAGATAGAACGGTCTCTTTCCTATGCTATCGAGCGGGCCAGGTTGCAGAACGAACTGGAGCAGCATACCCAGGAAATATGCAGCATCCAGGAAAATCTATATAAAATCCTGGAAAATAACGCCGACGCCATCGTCGTGGTGGGCACGGACAAGTGCATACTGTTCGCCAATCCGGCCGTTGAGTCACTGCTGGGACGTAAACAGGAAGAGCTGTTAAACCAGCCTTTCGATTTTCCACTGGGTATAAGTAAGAAATCGGAGATTGAAATTACCCGCCCCGGCAATGGAAAAACCGTCGCCGAGATGAACGTGGTAGAAATCGACTGGGAAGGCAAACCAGCCTACCTGGCTTCTCTGCGGGATATCACGGAACGTAAACAGGCAGAGGAAGCCCTAAGAGAATCGGAAGAGAAGTTACGAGTTTTTATGGAAACTGCCAGTGACTTAATGAATATTACAGATAAAGATGGAATATTTACTTATGTGAACGATTCAATGGCGAAGACTTTAGGATATTCCAAAGAAGAACTGATTGGGATGCATATTACCCAGATTTTAAGCAAAGAATCTCTGGAAAAAGATTTCAAACCAAATTGGGGCAAATTCCTCACTAATGGAGAAACCAGCCTTGAAACTACTTTTCTAACTAAAGTGGGAAATGAAATATATTGTGAAATAAAGGCCGTTGCTGCTTATGACAGTGATGGCAACATTGTCGGAACTAGAGCAGTACATCGTGATATCACGGAACGGAAACACGCCGAGGAGGCTATCCGAGAATCAGAGGAAAAATTCTCCAAGGCTTTCCGGCACAGCCCTGAAGTAATTGTTATTTCCAGTCTTAAAGACGGTACCATGGTGGAGGTCAATGATACCTTCCTCCGGCTTACCGGCTATTCCATGGAAGAAATTATCAGTAAAAAATCCTCGGAGCTGAATCTCTGGGCTAACCCGGAACAACGCGACGCGATGATAAACATATTGAGAGAAAAGGGCATAGTCAACAACGAGGAATATCAATTCCGCATGAAATCTGGCGAAATACGCACCTGGCTGTTCTCGGCGGAAATCATCAATATCGGCAACGAACCGTGCATACTCTCCGTCACAACGGATATCACCGAGCGTAAGAAGGCGGAAGAAGTGCTGCGCTTCTCCGATGCCGCCTTCAAATCAATCCACGAAGGCGTTATCGCCATGGACACGGATTACGTTATCACCAGCTGGAACGATATAAGCGAACAGATTTACGGAATCAAAGCGTCCGAGGCTATCGGTAAAAAAATGCTTGAAGTTATCGAGATAGTAGAGACCCATCCCGGTGAAAACAACAAGAGAATCAAGGCCCTTGAAAACAATGGGTATTTCCAGGAAGAAGAACTGCACCGCACCAGGTACGGCGAAGTATGGGTCGATATGAGCATACAGGCGATAGAGGACAAGGGCAAACGCTACGGCTGGGTGGCGCTGGTTTCAGCAATAACCCAGCGCAAGCTTACCGAGGAAGCTCTAAAACGGAGCGAGGAAAAATACCGCGAGCTCATCAGCAGCTCAATCGACGGCATAGTATCTACCGATGTAAATATGAGGATTATCATCTGGAACCGGGGAGCTGAAAAAATATTCGGCTACACGGAAAAAGAGATGCTGGGCCAGCCAATTATGAAGATAATCCCTGAAAAAGACCGTAAAAAGATGGCCAAGGAGTTCGGTCATATCAACAAGACCGGTAAAGGAAAGCTTCCCAGAAATGTAATAGAAGTGGTAGGCGAGAAAAAAAACGGTAATAAAATACCTGCTGAACTCTCTATTTCCGTAAGAAAATCCGAAGACACTTACATCATCACCGGCATAATAAGAGACATCACGGAACGTAAAGAGGCGGAAGAAAAGCTGCGGGAAAGCGAGGAGCGCTACCGCGACCTTTTCGAAAATGCCAGCGACCTTATCCAGAACTGTGACGCAAAAGGCCGATTTATCTACGTTAACAGGGCGTGGCGGGATGCACTTGGATATAGTGAGGAAGGAGTCGCCAATCTAAATTTTTGGGATATTATACATCCCGACCATCTCGCTCACTGTAAGGAGACCCTCCTGAAAGTTATGTCAGGTGAAGCAGTCAAAAATGTTGAGACGGTATTTGTCGCTAAAGACGGCAGATTGATACAGGTCGAAGGAAACGTTAATTCTATTTTTAAGGAAGGAAAAGTAGTAGCCGCCCGCGCTATTTTCCGCGACATCACGGAACGCAAAGAGGCGGAGGAAAAGATGCGTAAAATCGACCAGATGAAATCCGAATTCCTTTCCAATGTCTCGCACGAGCTGCGCACGCCGCTGCAATCGATAAGCGGCTTCACCAAGCTGATTCTGAACGGCAAAGTACCCGACCCCGATACTCAACAGGAATTTTTACAGATAATAGACCGCGAGACCGGGCACCTGGGGAATCTCATCAACAGCCTGCTGGATTTGTCACGGCTGGAATCCGGTCGTTTCCAAGTAAACAAGCAGCTGGTGCCGATACGGGACATCATCACCGATTCCGTGATGAGCTTTCATACCCTGGCCCGCGATAAGGGCATCTCGCTTAATGAAGACATACCCGCGGCACTGTCGAAAATGGAAA
>Ga0315550_1000546_pt1 | contig 23101 bp, 19 predicted proteins | sample SalMarSW160190MG_2_FD_203100 | JGI IMG/M metagenome (GOLD analysis project Ga0315550, IMG submission 203100) | Salt marsh sediment microbial communities from the Plum Island Ecosystem LTER, Massachusetts, United States - Salt Marsh Sediment SW1601-90 ... | reverse complement strand
ATCAATTTGGCAGTACCAGCAAACCACCGGAATGGAACCAGATCATGCCATGGTTAAAGTATATCATTTCCGGGTTACTACTGATTATACTCCTCTTGATGACATTCTTCCAGGTGAGGCCTGAAGAGGTAGGCGTTATAACACGTTTCGGCAAATATATCAGGCAGGAAGAGTCGGGACTTCACCTGAAGTTCCCCATCATTGAGAGAGTGTATAAGGTAGCAGTGGAAAGACAGAATAAAGAAGAGTTTGGTTTTCGTACTACAAGCAGCGGGATTCAATCACAGTCGCAGTATACAAAAGTGGGTACTGCAGATGAATCGCTGATGCTTACCGGGGACCTCAACCTTGCTGATGTGGAATGGGTTGTCCAGTACCGTATCAGTGATGCATACAAGTACCTTTTTAAGGTAAGGGAGCCGGTAAATACCATGCGTGATATTACAGAAGCATGCGTAAGGCAAATTGTCGGCGACAGGACTGTAAATGAAGTACTTACGGTTGGAAGAATTGAAATAGCAACAAGTGTTCTGGCAGAGATCCAGAGATTATGTACAGAATACTCTCTGGGCATCAGGATAGAACAGGTGGTACTTCAGGATGTTAATCCTCCCGACCAGGTTAAGGATGCCTTCAATGCCGTAAATCAGGCACAGCAGGAAAAGGAGACCCTGTTAAACCAGGCCAGGTCGGAATATAACAAAATCATACCACGAGCCACAGGAGAAGCGGAAGAGACAATCCAGAAAGCCGAAGGGTATGCTACAGAACGTGTGAACAATGCACTTGGAGAAGCCGCAAGGTTCAATGCCCTGTACAGGGAATATATAAAAGCCCCGGAGGTTACCAGGCGAAGGATCTACCTCGAAACAATGACGAGTGTGATACCGAAACTGGGAAACAAAATTATCACCGATGAAAATGGCAATAATGTGCTTCCTCTGCTGCAGATGCAAATGACAAATAAATAATACCGGAAATCATGAAAAACAAAAAACTCATAATCCAGATTCTCCTGATAATAGTTGCACTTATATTGATCCAGGAAATAATTTTTAAGGTGAAAGAAACGGAGCAGGTTGTAATTACACAATTCGGAAAACCTATCGGTGAAGCAAAAACTACCCCCGGGCTGAAAATGAAGATGCCTTTTATTCAAAAAGCCAATTATTTTGAAAGGAGATTTTTAGAATGGGATGGAGATCCCAACCAGATCCCCACAAAGGATAAAAAATTCATCTTTGTTGATACCTATGCCCGCTGGCAGATCACCGATCCACTCCAGTTCTTCAAAAGGTTAACAGATGAACGCGGAGCTATATCAAGACTGGCGGATATCCTCGATGGAGAAACACGTGATTATATAGCAAACCATGATCTCCTGGAAGTTGTGCGAAGTGTGAACAGAATTCCCGCCTCTTCAGGTTCGATAGGAGAAGAGGTAGGCGATACGCTTATTGATATCAATGTAGGACGACTGCAGATACAGGATATGATCCTTAAGTCATCAAATGAGAGAGCCAGTGACCTTGGAATTGTAATACTGGATGTCAGGCTGAAACATCTCAATTATGTTCCGGAAGTACAAACCCAGGTATATGAGAGAATGATAAGTGAACGTATCCGTATTGCGGAAAAATTCAGATCGGAAGGGCAGGGTGAAGCTTCAAAGATCAACGGTGAAAGAGAACGGGACCTGAAAAAGATTCAGTCGGAAGCCTACAGGAAAGCCGAAGAGATACGGGGTAGAGCTGATGCCCGCGCTACAGCTATCTATGCTGGAGCATATGACCAGTCAGCTGCCGCAAGGGGCCTCTACACATTCGTAAAATCGATGGAGACCTTCGAGAGGACATTTGACTCAACAACCACTGTCATCCTTTCAACAAAAAGTGATTTGTATAAATACCTTGTTGACTTTGAATAAGAAGACATGAACAGCATTTACTGATTTGTAAGTGACTATAAATTAAAGGTATAGGTATATTTAACCATAACTGCCCTTGAATAATAAGCCGGCAGGTTGGACATTTCGCGTGTCATATCCGTATTATGTCCCTCAATGAACACCAGGTAAAGATCATATGTACTTTCATAGCCTGACTGATACATCGCCCCAGTCGGGAGGTATAGCAGGGATACCGTTAAAAATAACGGGTTGTAAAACATGGTTGATTACCAGCGCCTCTTTACAGCTTGTATTGGATCCGGTCTGGCTGTAGTTAATCTTCATAACATCATTTTATTTAAAAGATGTGGATACAGATCGTCCCGTACATATATGAACCCGGGCTCCAGAACAAGTATATATTCATAAATTTCCTTTGCCGGATAAAATTCATTAAGAGAACAATATGACTGTGCGATATCTATAAGAAGGTTTATATAATTCCAGTTCTCTTTTATATTGGCGGTATCCTTTTCAAGGATTTCCCTTGCTTTGAAATAGTAATTGATTCCCTGTTTTTTTGAACCTCCTGCCGATACCGGCATATGAACCTGTACATTACCATTCTGTATATATGCCATATAATTATTACTATCCAGCTCAAGAGCCAGTTTTGCATACCTGATACTTTTTATTCCGTTAAATGGGATCGAAAGGATATTATATTCCATCCTGAAGCCACAGATTGCAGATTTATAAGCATTTATTGTTGATAATCTGAAGTTACGCTTTTCAAGGAGATAAATATTTTTCTGCATAAGATCAAGAAATTTTCCAGCTTCATCTTTTTTATTGAATCTTAAGCAATATCCTATATAGCCATATTGATAATTAACCAGTTCAAGGATCAAATAGTTGCTTTTATCCTCTATCGAATTCATCCTGTTCATCACATTTTTCCAGAGTTCCATATTATTGCTTATGTATGCCTGGTAAACCTCCGACCTGTTGGAGGCTTCTATATCAGCGACAAACAGGAAAATAAGCAGGATTAAAAACCTGTGCTTCAACCAATTCATTTAAATATCTATTATACAGTATCAAGGACAATGTTTACACTCTCTAAAAAAATATTTAATAAAAATACGGATTCTAAATAGATAATTGCTTTAAAAAAAATATCATAAATTTTACTATCTTTCAAAGTTAAAGTCTTAAACCCGATCCGTATGAAAGAAAAGCTGAAAAAAATGCCGGTTATGGCCAGTATATTTACGATACTGGTCCTGGTAATTATGCTTACGGCCTTTTCAGTAAACAAGATGGCCCCGCAGGAGGATTTGAAAAGCAAGTATTCCTATAAGGATTTTGAATCGGCAAGAAAATGTGGTTCCTGTCATCCGGGAACTTATCAGCAATGGTCACAGGCGATGATGTCGCAGGCTTATACACACCACTGGGATGAAATTGAGTATTTCGACCTTGCGGTGCCGCATTCGAAGGTTAAACCTGACTTGAAGGAGGCTGTTGACGGTTGTAACGGTTGTCATACTCCACTGGCATATATGGGAGGGAAAGAGTTTCCTCCGCCGAGGCCGTCGGAAAAAAGCATGGCAAACGAATCAGTATCGTGTGAAGTATGCCACCTTGTGCAATCGGCACAGGCAGATCCTCCGGTAAATTACAGCTATTATATTGAACCTGGCATGACAAAGTATGCCGGCCGTGAACCTGCTGTTAAATCACCGGCACATAAAATAATTACCAATGACTTTTTCCGGACCACAGAATTCTGCGGGAACTGTCATAATGAAAAAAATCCTTATGGTATATGGGTAAAAAGCACCCAGCTCGAGTGGAAAGAGGGGCCCTATTCCAAAGAGGGTGTGAAATGCCAGGATTGCCATATGCCGAAAGGCGGTCCCTATCTTAACGCTCTTATGACCAAACCGTATAACGATGCGCGGCTTCATCTTTTCCATGGAGCTCATGATCCAGGAAAAGTAAGGGGGACAATTGAACTGAGAATAGAACCAGATATACGCGAAGCTGAACCGGGAGAAAAAATCGTTTTCAGCGTAGCTCTCTTCAACCAGAAAACAGGCCATAAATTCCCTACAGGTTCAGTTGAGGATCGTATAGCATGGCTCCACGTTGAGGCTACGGACTCAAAAGGAGCGATTTATCACCTTCCTGTCGATAAAAAGGGTTTCGAAGGTGAAGAATATACTATTGCGGGAGATTACATGGCATACCAGGATATGGGAGTGCCTCTTGGACTTCCTGATTTTAAAGGTGTTCAGAGAGACGGGATCCCGGCGGGAAACAGGATCTTCAGGATGCCCTATCTTGACCCTGAAGGTAATATGACGATCATGCAGTGGAACACAGCAAGCCAGGGTGTCGATTACCGTATCGGACCTCGCGAAACTAAAGTAGAAAAATTCACATTCCGCCTGCCTTACGATGTTGCACCTGGTAAGATGGCTGTTAAGGCAGTTTTAAATTACCAGCTCCTGGTCAAACCTGTAGCTGACCTGCTTAAGGTTCCTGCAGAGGAATCAGAAATAAAGGTGGTAAATGAGCATATTACACATGTAGAGATATTGCCGTGAGAAAAACACCCCCATCCCTTCTTTCCCCCAGGTTCAGCTTTATAAGCTAATGATTTATACTCCACACCGGAGGAGGTTCAGGGAAGGGGTATATAATTGTATATTAATGCATTATATTATGAAAAGGAAGAATTTTTATTCGATTATCATGATGCCATTAATAATTATTTTACTTTTTCCGGCACAAAAAAGTCAGGCCATCCCTGCCTTTGCCCGCAAGTACCAGATCAGCTGCCAGGTATGTCATGCCCCGGCCATCCCCAGGCTGAAAGCATTTGGGGATGAGTTTGCCGGTAATGGTTTCAGGATGATTGAGTATGAGTCTCCAAGGTATTTTGTAGAGACAGGTGATGACAGGCTCTCTCTTTTCAGGGAACTGCCGCTGGCTGTCAGACTTGATGGGCATGTTACGTATAATCTTGATGAATCAAAAGAAAGTGAATTTGGAGCTCCGTTTATTTTGAAGATCCTGTCAGGGGGGGAATTATCGGATAAGCTGTCATATTATTTCTACTTTCTGATGATGGAGGAAGGCAAAATCGTGGGTGTTGAAGATGCCTTCCTGATGTACAGGGATCTTTTAGGAACAGGGATAAATATTTACCTGGGTCAGTTCCAGGCTTCCGATCCTCTTTTTAAAGGCGAACTCAGGTATACTCTTGAAGGATACAGGATTTATGATTCCAAACCGGGTCAGTCACTGGCATCTCTGAAGTATGAAAAAGGAATAATGGTTGAAAAATCTTTTTCATCCGGTACAACTCTTATTGGTGAAGTGGTAAACGGTAACGGCCTTTCCGGCTCCCGGCATATTTTCGATAATGATAAATATAAAAACTTTATGTTCAGAATGAGCCAGGACCTGGGGGATAAAGTATCTTTAGGCCTTTTTGCATATACAGGTAAGGAATTACTTAATGATGTAACGGGAAATTATACAAGTAATATACTTATAATGGGTCCCGATTTAGTTATAAATTTTGAGGATAAGTTTGTACTCAACTTGCAATATGTAAGAAGGAGTGATTCAAGAGTCTTCGACTGGACTGATCTCAGTGTGTATAATGATTGTATTACACAGGGCGGCTTTGCGGAGATCATTTTTTCACCAAAGGGTGATATGAGCAAATGGTATCTCACAGGATTGGCTAACTGGGTCGATTCCGACTTTGATGCATTGGATTACCGGTCGGCAACACTTCATGCAGGTTATCTGCTGAGAAGAAACTTAAGACTTGTAACAGAATATACATACTATTTCTCCGGAATCTCAAACGGAATGGTAAATGCCGGATTTGTCTCTGCATTCTGATGGGGCTGTTACAGGTTCCCACAGAATGAACTAATCTCTGAATGCCATAATAGTATCATACACTCTTTCCCTGGTCTCTTCAGGTGTGGGGTTAAGCTCTTTGGTAGTAAAGCTGCCTTTTTTTATATCAATTTTTTCAAAGACCATCAGGTAGAGGTTAAAGATGATCTCAAGGCTCAGCCGGTATCTCGGTTCATGTAAAGGCCTTATCTTTTTTATCATTTCATGAGTTTTATGGAGGTACTCCTCTGCGAAAGAATGATAATCCTTTATAAGGCTGCGGAAATTTTCACTTACCGGATGTCCCCGGGCAATCTCCTTAAGATCATGCCGGGTTAATCTGTGCTTTTTTATTAAATCATCGGCAAAATAATTCAGGTTGTTGATCTGGTCCTTTTGGAAGTCGCGTATTATATGAACAAGGTAACTAAATATAGCACAGGGAGTTGCAGCTTCTCTTACGTCAAATGCCGGTGCCTCATATATGCCGTCCCTCAAAGTAAGCCCGTTAAGATGGACAAAGATAGATGCAGGTGCAATGGAGGCGCCCCTGGAGTAATCGAGAAAAGATTCAATGGCAGGAAATCCGTCATTGAGTATATCATAGATCATCGAATTGGCAAAATCCTCGAGAGGCCATATTGGAATTTTGAATTTTTCAACTGTGTGTACAAGATCTTTCTGAAGAGAGTTACTACCTTCCGATTCAACAATCATTTTCAACCATTCATTTACATTCGTAATAAATACTTTCCTGTCAGCTTCATCAATTACTTTATGTGATGCCTTGTAATCATCTATCATATCATCAATTCTGCGCATGAATTTATAAAAGATCTCGGCAGCGCAGTATCTCTCTTTTTCCCAGAACCTTGCCGCGATAAGAATATTCGGATGATCCTTTATTTTGTGAAATTCAATAGCACTGAAGATTTTCAGAAAATCGTCTCTTTGTGAACTCATTGTTCAGGTAAGTTTAAATACTTTGATTTCTTTTTGTTCCTTTACAATTCTTTCGGTAACCAGCTTTGCAGATATCAGTACATTGGGTACTCCGTTTCCCGGATGTGTACTTCCTCCCACAAAATACAGATTATGATACCGATCATGGCGGTTATGCGGCCGGAAATAACCCATTTGCAGGATATTATGTGCAAGGCTTCCGAAAACAGATCCCCTGGAAATATTGCAGTTATTCTCCCAGCTCTCCGGTGTATGAGCTATTTCAAATTTTATGTGCTGCTCGATATCTTCAAGACCGAATTGTTTCAAACGTTCAAGAACCCCGTTTCGGGCAGTCTGTGTTATTGTGTTCCAGTCCTGCTTCTTACGCTTGTGTTTATGTCCTACAGCAACAGCAAATGATAAAGTATCATGTCCGCAGGGGGCTGCACCCGGATCTGACCTGCAGGGAGCATTTACATAGAAGTTTGGTTTTTCACCGACTGTTTTATCGATCATGATCCTGTCGAGGCCCTCCCTGAATTCATCTGAAAGAAAAACAGTATGGTGATCGAGCTGCGGGTATATCTTGTCAAGACCCCAGTGCAGACAGACAGCAGAACACGAATATCTAAGCCTGTCAAGATGCCTGGATTTTCTTTTATCGGGAAGCAGGCGGCGGTAAACATATGGCAGATCGGCATTGGCAATAATAATATCTGCCTTATGGTATTTCCCGTTTTCAAGTATTATTCCTTCAGCATGCTTGTTTTTGATATCAATCTGTGTTACGGGAGAATTAAAATGAAAACGTACGCCTGAAGATTCTGCAGCCTTCATGAGCTTTTCAACAATTCCGAACATGCCGCCTTTGGGGAAATAAGATCCTTCGATAATCTCTGCTGCAGGAACCATGGAAAATAGGGCAGGTGAATTGAAAGGGCTCTGTCCAACGTAAATATTCTGGAATGTGTATGCCATCAGCAAATGCTTGTTTTTGAAGAATTTCCTTGCATATTTCCAGTTTGAGATGAATACTTTCAACTTGATGAGCAGACCGATGTTTTTAAAATTGATAAGCTGGAACAGGTTATAAAAATTACGGTTTATAAGTTTATTCATTCCAAGTTTGAAGATCTCATATCCTTCGGAAATATATTTTTCGGCCTTCTCAAAGCTCCCCTCTTCAATTTCCTCAAGTTGAGCTTTCATTCTATCCCTGTCGGAGGAAAACGACAGGCTGCTGCCATCATCAAAGTGTATCTTATAGAGATCTTTGAGAGGAAAGATATCGTTACCCTCTTCGAGATTTATACCAAGAGAACTGAAAACATCACGGTATATACCGGGCATCATAAGCATTGTTGCTCCAAGATCGAAACGATGGCCGTCACGGATAATTTGTCCGCAGCGTCCGCCCGGAGTTGATTTTTTTTCGTATATATCTACCGACCAGCCGCTTTTCGCCAGGTAAACGGCGGTAGTTATCCCACCTATGCCGGCACCTATTACTACTGCCGTTTTGTTTTCAGCCATTAATAATACTTATAAAATGCAAAAGTAAAATTTTTTACCACGAAGTTACCGGAGTTTTCACGGAGTTACCGGATTTTTAAAAAGAGACTATTATATTTCAGGAAATAAATAATCATCAGCAGTGCTGAAAGGGCAGCTGTTACGGCACCGAAGTAAAAAGGAATTGAAGAATTGACTTTATCATAAAGAAATCCGGCTATCAGGCTGGCTGGTAATAATGTAATGCCAAGGAGGGCATTGTATATACCCAGTCCGGTTCCTTGTTTATTGCTGGCGATCATATCGGAGATGAATGCTTTCTGAATCCCATCGGTTGCGGCCGAATATAGACCATAAAGTGCAAAAAGGGAAATAATTGCACCGGTACTTGTTGTGACGCCGAATCCGTAATAGACAACAGCATAGATCACAAATCCTGTGATAAGAATCTTCTCCTTGCCAATCCTGTCGGAAAGAGATCCGACAGGTATTGAGACAAGAACAGACACAGCATTGGTGATCAGGTAAACGAGGGGTATCAGTACAACCTTAACTCCTGTTTCGTTAGCCTTGACCAGTAACAATGCATCAGTCGAATTGCCGAGAGTGAAAATAAAAATGATGCCAAGGAAGAAATAGTATTTTAACGGGAAGTCTTTGAAATGAAACCCGGCGAAAAGCTCATTCTTTTTCTTACGGGCTTCTTTTATTCCAAAGATTATGACGAAAATAGCCAGTATGGCTGGTATTCCGGCCAGGAGAAAGATCAACCGGTAATTCTCATGGAATAATGAGAGTAATGCAAAAGCAGCCAGCGGACCTGCAATAGCGCCACTGTTGTCCATTGCTTTCTGGAGGCCGAAACTCCTGCCTGTTTCATTATTCAATACCGAACCGGCAATAAGACTGTCACGCGGGGCTGTCCGGATACCTTTACCAAATCTTTCAATGAACCGCAGTACAAGCACCTGAACAGGAGAGATAACAAAAGTATATAAAGGGATAATCAGTGCCGACAGGCCGTATCCGATAAGCAAGAATGGTTTATTCTTCCCGATTTTATCGCTCCAGAATCCCGACAAAGCCTTTATCAATGAGGCGGTACTTTCGGCAATACCTTCAATTAAAGCCAGACTTGTCTTTGAGGCACCCAATGACATCAGGAACATAGGCATTACCGAATAGACCATCTTTACAGATGTATCTGTCAGGAAGCTTGTAAGACCTGTGAAAAGGATATTCTTTTTATACCCGAAAAAACCGTTCCTCTTCTTAATTGTTACTTTCATCCCGTGAGGTGTTGATACTGATAATCCGAATGAGAATCCCAGAATGCCCAACGGTTCAAAAAGTCTTGGCTTCCGATGTGCTTCGGGGCAGGTCTTTGTGCTGGTTTGACCTGTCATTTGTGCAGGAAACCGCAAGTATTAAAAACAATGTAATTGATGTCAGTGATTTTTTGAGTAGAGATCTCATGGTAACAGTAATTTTAAAATCATATCCGTAGTTATAAGCGGAAATAAAATTACTATTCCATGTTAAAGAATCTATTCAAAAAGAAAGATTTCTTCAATTTTTGTGTTAAACACCCTTGCTATATCATATGCTAGTTTAAGTGAAGGATTATATTTGTTTTTCTCGAGGAAGACAATTGTTTCCCGCCTCACATTGACCTTTTTCGCCAGCTCCTCCTGTGTAAGGTTGTACCTGGCCCTGTATTCCCTGATCTTGTTATTCATTTTTGATGCCAGTGAAATTTAATACAAGCCAGCAGACGGCAAAGATAACAGCCATTCCAAGTATCCCGATACCGATTATGATATGGATTTCATATTTAATCTTATCAGAGAAATACATTATGGCAAGCCACAGGTTATTAAGTGCATTGTTATTTCAGCTTTATTGAGAAGTGTATAATCCACAGGCTTTAGCCTGACGCTGGAGGGACGTGTCAAAATATGGCAGGGTACATAACCCCGGGCTTTAGCCTGGGGTGAGAGGAAAGTATCACTCAATGAGGGCTTTAGCCCGGAATTCTTCAGTGATGATCCGCATATCTCCACCAGGCAGCAGTACCTGCAAAGCCAAGAAGGGATATGCTTATAAGAATAAACCAGCTGAAAATATTTGCTACCGGATTAAGAGGTCCGGCCACCTTTGCGATCAGAGCGGGAATCGCCCAGGGGAAATATGGGGTTATGGCCGGCATTCCAACAAAGATCAGCTGGGTGAGAAGTATTACAAGTATGATAAAACCCACGGGAAGGAGTTCATTACGGCTGGCACAGGTGATCAATGCCACTGGGGTGAAAAGCACAATTGTCAGCACTGAAGCTTCAATATAAGTTACGATGCTATGAAGAAAGACCTGGTTTGTCCAACCGTCAAGTTTTACAAGCCAGCCTGTCAGAATAGCTGTGGCAAATAAGACTATAAGCAACAAAAAACTCCAGATAAATGTGATTATTGTTTTTGAAGATACAATGTTAAACCTTGAAACCGGCAATACAAGAATATCTTTAATTACCCTGTCAGTGTATTCCCTGCCGAATATCCATATTGTGACAATTCCAGATCCCATAGTACCAAGTACAATTGCCATCTGAATCATCAAACTCAGATAAGTTACCCAGTCAGCACTACTGATGAAAGAGGCTTTTGTGCTTATTATAGCCGAATTTTCTGCAACTTCGGGGTGTTTTGCCACGAGCATCAACAACCCCATCATGACGCCAATAAATATGAAAAGAAGAAACGTTATCCATAAGACCTTTGATCTTAAAACCTTCATTGTTTCGGTAATAAGGGCTGCATAAAAACCTTTCATTTTTCACCTCCTTTCATCCTTATTACCCTGAGAAAAAATGTTTCCAGATCCTCCTCATCAACATTTAACATTGTTGGGGGGTATCCTGAATTTACAAGAAGTGTTGCAACTTTATCGGGATTTGAGATTGCTTCTGCTCCCTGAATTTCAAGTATTTCGTCCTCTGAAAGAGATAAAGGATAACCGTTCTTTTCAAGGATATTCTTTGCTCCTGAAATATTTTCAGCTTTAACATGGAGGCATATTTTCCTGAGTTTCTCCATCTCATGGGTATATGACTCATGTAATAAGCTTCCTTCATGAATGATACCGATCCTCGTGGCAAGCTTGGAAATCTCTCCAAGGATATGACTTGAAATAAAAATCGTTACTCCCTTATTCAAAGCCAGGTCTGCAAGCATTTCCCTGATTTCAACGATACCTTCAGGATCAAGGCTGTTTGCAGGTTCATCAAGCAGAAGGATCCCGGGGTCATGAATCAATGCTTTAGCTATTCCCAGACGCTGGGCATTGCCTTGAGAAAGGTTTTTACAACGAACTTCACTGTATCGGTCAAGCTTTAGTTTCTTAATAATGGAATCAACTGATTTTCTGTCTTGTATAAACCTCAGCCGTCTTATTATTTCAAGGTTTTCTTTTACCGTTAGATCAGGGTAAGAATAGGGAACTTCTACAAGATAACCTACTTTGTTCCACATTCCCGGGTTGCCGGGATTTACTTTATTGCCATTAAGAAAGGCTTCTCCGGATGTTGGACCAATAAGGCCCAGCAGCATCCTGATGGTTGTTGTCTTTCCTGCACCATTAAGTCCCAGGAAACCATATATTTCACCTTTCATAACATTTATGGAGACTTTGTCAACAGCTTTAAGTTTTCCATAATGTTTCGACAGGTTTTTTGTACAGATTACATTTTCCATCGGATTACAAAACTTGAGTAATAAAGAAATGTCATTGCATATTCTATTTCTTTTGACAGATTAAAATGAATTCTCTTGATTTTTGATCCAGTTCATTTCCACTGAAGTCGCCGAGTATTTTATAGTTTTCAAAGTCAGATCTGTCAAGAAGATGCTCCAGTTCATACCTGAAAAAAAATCTTAATGGTGTTTTCCAGTGTTCCTGCTTTGTACCTTCATCTTCATCCCACTCCAGGAGAAAATCTATATTGATAATCTGGTTTATCAGGTCAGGCCTGGTTGACACAATTCTTTTCATTCGTTTTCCGGGCTCATATTCACCATCAAAATCTGTTTGATTGGTAATACCATTTAAAAGCTGGTTTAAATCAGGCACAAATGCATCAAAAATAAACCTGCCGCCGGATTTCAGATGTTTGTATACATTATTCAGGGCTTTTATCTGTTCCTCTTTTTCAATAAGATGCATAAAAACTCTGAATGGAGCAATTGCCAGATCAAATTTGAAATTGTACTTAAAATCAATGATGTCCTGGTTAGTTATTCTTTTGTGTTGTTTCTTTTCCAGTTTCGAAAGCAGAACAGAGATCATTGACAGACTGATATCAAATCCGTAAATATCTGATCCCCTGTTTAAGGCGTCAGTAAAGAATCTGCCGGTACCTGTCCCGATTTCAAGCACCCTGCCTTTTGTATGCCTGATCTCCCTGAGATAGAATTCATGATCAACGCTGTCTCTCATGCGGTTATAGATCAGATCATAAAAGCGTGCAAAAGTTTCCGGATATTCAAAGGCCATTGAAATAATTTTAAGAAAGGTTAAACTTTCTTCAAAATTACATAATTAAGACTGCAAATTCTACTAAAGAGTAATCCTTTGTGTTATCAGTGATTATAAAACCTTTTTCAACCGTAAAGTACACAAAGTACTCACAAAGGGCACTTAGGGAATCAGAAATAACAAATCAAATACCTAACCGGCGCTCTTTTGTTTCAATAACAATTTAAGATTCATGCTGAATACAGGAGAATTATATAAGGGATCAAATTCGGGATTCACTGTAACTTCTCCGGTCTGGTGATTAATGAAACCCTTAACGAACCTGTTTGGAAGAAGGTATACGCTATCTCCGTTTTCATTTCGTGAAGTTTCAGCCTCGGTCAGGATATTTTCAACAGCGACACCATTTAATCCGTTTCTGTCAAGCTCGGCTAAATAGTGATCAAAAATTTTGTCAGAAAGACATAATATTATCAGATATTCTCCGAATGATTTTCGGCTATTATGTTTTATGAGAAGATCAAGTTTGTCATTAGTGACAGGAAGTGCTGTTTTATAAAACGAGTCTGCATAAAGAAAACCGTCATTCAGAATCCTTTTTGCTACATCTTTCTCTTTTGTATAGTGAATATAGACCCTTGAGTCCTTCTTGTTTTCGAGCAGGAACTTCAGAGGTTTTTCCTCAAATAATTTGTCGTTGAAAAAAGAACTGTAATGCTGGACTTTTCTGGTCTCTTGCAGGAACCTGTTTATCTCCTCTGCAGTCCAGCTCTTCTCAATTCCGGAAAGCCTTTTAACTGTCGATTCAATAAATATATTCTTTTTTGTAAGCAGAACATGCAGATAGATTATATACCCCAGCAACAGGACAATCAATATAATCAGCAAAAGCTCCGGTACCATTTTTTTATATTATTAAAGCCATGTAATTAAAATATCTGTGCTTCATTTAAGCATGCAAGTTAGTAATAAAATAAATTCTTAGGATATCTTCAATTCAACTACTTAATGTATCTTGATACAAATAAGATAAAGAGAATAAATAAAAATGATCAGGCTTTATTCCGGATTAAAATAATTTTGAAAATGATGACTTTAAATTAAATACATTCAGAAAAACTATTAATTTTGCACGATTTTAATTTAGAACTGGCTTAATAGCTAATAAATTAAAAAGACAAAACCGGAATTCAACAGGATTGCCGTTAAGGCTGGAGTAATGTTATTACGCAGAATAACGGCTCACTGAATACGGGAAAAGTACTTCGGATTGTTAAATTATTAACAATAGTTTTCAATGAATCCGGAAATTGAAGGGATAAAGAAATATTATAATGAACTTCCCGCAAAATTGATGCAGGTAAGGCAGATTTTAAAACATCCTCTGACCCTGAGCGAAAAGATTCTTTACAGCCATCTTTATAAAACGGGAAAAGAGTCAGCCTTTATCAGGGGGATTGATTATACAGATTTTGCGCCCGACAGGGTTGCAATGCAGGATGCTACAGCACAAATGGCACTGCTCCAATTTATGGTCACCGGGAGAGAATCATCATCGGTACCGGCATCAGTTCATTGTGATCACCTGATAACAGCAAGAGCAGGAGCAGAAAAAGATCTTGACAGCGCCCTGAAGACAAACAGGGAGGTCTACAATTTCCTGCGGACTGCCTCCATGAAATATGATATTGACTTCTGGGAACCCGGGACAGGGATCATTCACCAGATAGTGTTTGAAAACTATGCCTTCCCGGGCGGGATGATGACAGGTACAGATTCTCATACAACGACAGCCGGAGGACTGGGGATGATAGCCATAGGTGTAGGCGGTGCTGATGCTGTGGATGTGATGGCAGGTATGGGCTGGGAACTGAAATTTCCGAAGATCCTCGGGATAAAACTGACAGGACGACTTAGTGGCTGGGTATCGGCGAAAGATGTAATTCTGAAGATAACCGGAATGATATCGGTCAGAGGGGGAACAGGTTCTGTCATTGAATATTTTGGTGATGGAGCAAAATCGATATCAGCAACCGGGAAAGCTACCATTTGCAATATGGGAGCCGAAACCGGCGCTACCTGCTCACTGTTCAACTTTGATAAGTCAATGAGCGATTACCTTGCAGCAACAGGAAGGAAGGAGATCGCAGAGTATGCTACAGGCGTTAAGGAACACCTTGCTGCAGATCCGGAGGTACTTGAAAATCCGGCAGAATACTATGATAATTATCTCGAAATAAATCTGTCCGAACTGGAACCATATATTAACGGACCCTTTACACCGGATCTTGCAACACCAATATCTGAAATGAAAAATGCAGTGGTCAGGAATAACTGGCCGGAGATATTATCTGCCGGACTTATCGGTTCATGCACCAATTCATCGTATGAGGATCTTTCACGTGCTGCCTCGGTCATAAAAAACGCTCTTGAAAACAGGATTAAGGCAAAAGCTGAACTTAAAATAACTCCCGGGTCGGAACAGATAAGAATGATTGCCGAAAAAGAAGGATTACTAAGTATCTTCAGGGAAACAGGAGGCGAGGTATTTGCCAATGCTTGCGGACCCTGTATCGGACAATGGTATCGTAAAGGAGCTGAACACAGACCGGTAAATTCAGTAATTCATTCCTTCAACCGCAATTTTTCAAAACGCACAGATGGTAATCCCAACACATATGCCTTTATAGCTTCGCCGGAAATTGTTGCTGCCCTTACTCTGGCAGGGAAGCTTACATTCAACCCGATGACTGATTCAATTATAAATGCTGACGGTAACAGAGTGAACCTGGCGGAACCGAGAGGAACAGATCTTCCTTCATCGGGTTTCGGCAAAATGGCAGCCGGGCCGACGAAGCCCGTGAAGAAAAAAAGAATAGAGATTACCATTGATCCCGGGTCGGATAGATTACAGATACTGCCTCTTTTCGATGAGTGGGATGGTAAAGAGATTACCGGATTGCCCCTTCTGATGAAGGTAAAGGGAAAGTGCACCACCGACCACATCTCAATGGCTGGCAGTTGGCTGAGGTTCCGGGGGCACCTGGAGAATATTTCACAGAATTACATGGTCGGGGCAGTTAATTGCTTCAATAATAAAACCGGGCTGGTGATAAATCAGATTACAAAGAAATATGATACAGTATCCTCAGTGGCAGAGTCTTATAAAAGAAAAGGGACCGGGTCGATTGTGGCTGGAGAGGAAAATTTCGGAGAGGGCTCTTCACGCGAACATGCTGCCATGGAACCGAGATTTCTTAATGTAAAAGCCATTATCGTGAAATCATTTGCCAGGATCCATGAAACCAATCTGAAAAAACAGGGAGTCCTTGCATTAACATTTGCTGACAAAGATGATTATGAAAGGATCAGGGAGGATGATAAGATAAACATTACCGGACTGAGGGAATTCTCTCCCGGGAAACAGTTTACTGTAACTTTAAAACACTCTGATGGTACCAGGGAAACCTTCCTGGCAAATCACTCATATAACAGAGTGCAGACAGACTGGTTCCGGGCAGGAAGCGCTCTTAATCTTATTAGAAAAAAATTCTGATTATGGAACCGCAAAAAATAGGATTAACAAATGGCAGGCTGGTAATACCTGATAATCCTGTCATCCCATTTATTGAGGGCGATGGCACAGGACCGGATATCTGGAAAGCAGCGGTAAGGGTTTTTGATGCAGCAGTTGAAAAGAGCTTTAACGGGAAGAAAAAAATTACCTGGAAAGAGCTCCTGGCAGGAGAAAAGGCATATAACCTTACCGGCAGATGGATGCCGGTAGAAACACTTGCAGCATTAAAAGAATATTTTGTCGGAATAAAAGGTCCCCTGACAACTCCGGTGGGAGAGGGTATGCGTTCACTCAATGTAGCCTTACGCCAGGAGCTGGACCTCTTTACCTGCTACCGGCCGGTCAGATATTTCCGGGGGGTCCCCAGCCCGGTTAAAAAACCGGAACTGGTCAATATGCACATTTTCAGGGAGAATACAGAGGATATTTATGCAGGGATCGAATTTATGCATGGCAGTCCTGAAAATGATAAGCTGAAGGATTTTCTTATCAATGAAATGGGTGTCAATAAGATACGGTTTCCTGAAACATCCTCTCTGGGAATCAAGCCGGTCTCACTGGAGGGGACGGAGAGACTGGTCAGGCAGGCCATCAGGTTTGCAGTGGAAAAAAGACTTCCCTCTGTGACGCTTGTCCATAAGGGGAACATAATGAAATATACAGAAGGAGCTTTTATGAAATGGGGTTATGCTCTGGCAGAAAGAGAATTCGGAGACAAAGTATTTACATGGCAGCAGCATAAGAGTATTTCTGAGACAAAGGGAGAACTGCAAGCAGATAAGATGCTGACAGCAGCTGAAGCCAATGGTAAAGTAATAATAAAGGATATTATTGCCGATGCTTTTCTTCAGCAGATACTGACCCGGCCTTCCGACTATTCAGTTATTGCTACTATGAATCTTAACGGGGATTATATCTCCGATGCACTCGCCGCCATTGTCGGCGGTATTGGAATTGCCCCGGGGGCAAACATCAATTTCGACACAGGTCATGCGATATTTGAAGCAACACACGGCACTGCGCCAAAATATGCCGGACAGGATAAGGTAAATCCCGGATCGTTAATCCTTTCCGGAGCGCTAATGTTTGAATACCTGGGATGGGAAAAAACAGCCGGCTGCATTTATAATGGCCTTGAAAAAAGCATCATGGCAAAAAAGGTAACATACGACTTCCATCGTCTGATGGAAGGGGCGACATTGCTAAAGACATCTGAATTTGCAGATGAGATCATTAAAAATATGTAATCTAACTAATAAATATCATCATAATGAGGGACAATGAATTTTTTGCAAAAATGGAAGGCTCTGTAAGAGAGGCCTGTCAGATCGACAATGACCTTTACGAAAAATATGATGTCAAAAGAGGTCTGAGAAACACTGACCGCACCGGTGTGCTTGTGGGGCTTACCAACATAGGAGATGTTGTCGGTTATGAAAAGGAGAACGATAAAGTAGTCCCTGTTCCCGGTAGACTTTTCTACAGGGGGATCGACATCGGGGAGATTACTCATGGGTTCCAGAGGGAGAACAGACACGGATTCGATGAGACTGTACATCTTCTTCTTACGGGCAGGATGCCGAATAAAGATGAGCTTGATGAATTTTCATCACATCTGGCTTCGCTCAGGGGACTACCTGACAGCTTTGTGAAAGACATGATACTTTCAATGAAAGGGAAGGATGTGTTGAATATACTAGCCCGTTCTGTACTGGGTTTATATATCCTTGATGAGACTGCTGACAACATATCTCTGAATAATATGATAAGGCAATCTCTTAACCTGATCGCGAAGTTTCCCGCAATCATAGCCTATTCATACCAGGCGCTCAGGCACGCTTACCAGGGAAAGACCCTCTCTATCCGGCATCCGCAAACTGATCTGACCACAGCAGAGAATTTCCTCCACCTGATCAAGGGCAATGGGGCCTATTCACGCCTGCAGGCTGACCTGATCGATCTTTCGCTGGTTCTGCATGCAGAACACGGAGGAGGTAATAATTCAACCTTTACAATGAGAGTCACCAGCTCCACGGAAACTGATATTTATTCAGCAACTACCTCGGCCATCGGTTCCTTAAAAGGCCCTCTGCACGGAGGAGCAAACCTGAAAGTGCTCGATATGATGGAGGATATAAAGAAAAATGTTCTAAACTGGAAGGATGAAGCAGAGGTGGAGAGTTATTTACTAAAGATCCTGAAAAAGGAGACCTATGACCGTACCGGAAAAATATACGGAGTCGGGCATGCTGTTTATACAATATCCGATCCGCGGGCAATACTTCTGAAAGAGAAGGCCAGATTGCTGGCAGAAGAATCAGGAAGAACGGATGAGTATGAACTTTATTCAATGGTCGAAAGGATCACCCCCGAGGTCTTCAGGAAATTCAAGGGCGAACAATCGGCAAAGGTTGTCTGTATAAATGTCGATTTCTATTCGGGATTTGTATATTCCTGCATGGGGATTCCCAAAGAGCTTTATACACCGCTTTTTGCAATGGCAAGAATAGCGGGCTGGTGTGCACACAGGATAGAGGAGCTGACCTTTTCCGCAAAGAGAATTATCAGACCGGCATTTAAAAATGTTTACAGCCGGAGAGAGTATGTGCCGATAGGGGATAGATGACCTCTCTTATCAATAGTCGAATCGAGGATTAACAGCATTGTTATATATTGAACCGAATGTATAGCTAAGCCCAATGCTTGTATAATACTGGTAATCAGTAGCCTGCATCTTCCTGCGGAGCAGAACATCCTCAAGAGAGGTATTTCCGAGAGGAAGTGAGATCTGGTCATAGATAAGACTTGCACTTCCGGAAATGCTTAATGATAAACCTTTAATTATTCTTAAGCTGGTACTTGTATTAAAAGTGAGACGGCTGTATGACCAGTCGAAAAAATAATTACTCCAGGCAAGTGATGTGTACACCGAACCCCATTTCTGAATATATTTCACGCCTGCAGTAAGCGAATGAAAAGCCAATATTTCTTTCATTTTCTGGCGGGTTGTCTCTTCAGTATAATTGTTTATTTCCAGGCCTGCGCGATAGGAAATTGTGAAAATTCGACGAGTTGATTGCGAATAGGGGAAAATGTCATATTCAATTCCGGGAGATATCTTCAGCCGAAAATCATAATTGCTATATGTTGATGACTGCCCATAACCATATCCTCCAACCGACCAATGGTCATTTATGCTCTTAACATATAATACCTGTCCGTAATAGTCTTTCATTGTACTGTAATATGAGGTATCTCCATACGAGTATCTGTCCCTCTGATAATCCATTCCACAGTATGATTCGAACTTGGATTTTTCAGTTATTCTGTTTGCTGACAGATAACCATCAATATATCCGTAACTTACAGATTTCTGACTGTTTGAATATGCATACAGACTGGTACTGAAAACCCAGCTGTTCCATTTATCAGTAGATACCGTCTCGGAGAGAGGCTCGGTGAAATTAATATTCATATATTGTGCGAGAGGGGTTTTTGCCACATAACGCATCAATCCTATTTTCAGAGCTTTTACCTGCTTGGCTCTCATCATATCATTGGTATCATCAGGGCTTATATTACATTTGACGGTATCCGCCATTCCGCTGTAATTTCCCTGGCCTACAATAAAATATGTGTAAACCATGCCTCCGGAGCCTGCAGATTCAGATGTTGAAATAATGTAAACATCTGCAACTTTTCTGTCCCTGACATAATTGATGAAAGGGATCTCTTTTTTAACATAGTCACTTGCCGACATGAAAACATTGAGGGCATCTTTTCGCAGTGTATCTGATTGTGAAGTTGTTTCCTGCGACAACAAAGGAAGTGCAGAAAGAATGCCGGCAAGAACAATAACAATTCTTTTCATAATATAATAATTTATTTTAATTGTATGATGGAACCCACATATAGCTGATTATTATAATATTGTGTTTAGCTTCGCTGAGCTCGCAAGCTCGGTTGTGTATTCAAATACATGTGGGTTTCATGGCTGGTTAGTTAGTGATTTTAAAACGGAAACGAATTTAATTAAAACATGATACCATAATATATAAAAAGGGCTATTTAACAAATCATTAACCTTAAAATGAAAAATCCGGTGCCATTGCAGCACCGGATTTTAGTGAAAATAAAGGAATGAAAACCAGGAAGCAATTATCTGTTTATATGTCGTGGCTTAATATAATCAAGTCCGTCCTCTGTCATCCTCCAGAACCTGTTCTCAGGATCATTTACAAAGTCATAATCATAATATGAATGATACATTCTTTCAATGGTTTTATCCATACGGATTATTGTTCCTTCAGGAGCGAAAACCTTAATGCCGACTTCGTCAAATGACCACTTGGTATCCGGGGGGATCATGAAGAATTCATCGAGTAGAAGGGTATCGCCTGTAATTGTGAAATTGTACTGTAATCTCTCTGCGTTACTAATTGCATCAAGCCTGCTGTTTCCCGACGATCGTTTTTTAACTTCAACACTGGTTGAATAATTATCGGCAGGTGAGATATCAAGATATGTCCGGATGTATACGAGACTTTTTTCATCATCAATAAAGATCTTATAATCCTTATCCGGAACAGCAATCTCCTTATCAGCTTTAAGATCTGATATTCTTCTGCCTGACATTATGTAAAGCGTGTCGGGTGTTGTTCTAAAATATTCCAGGGATGTTGTCTTTCCCCTTTCAGCATAGCCGATACCTTCGTTGAAGGAGATGATTGAAAGGGCTGCCACACTGAGTACCCATACTATCAGGCCGATAAGCCAGATATATCCGTCACTGGCTCTGAACCAGAAGATCAGTCTGATGCCGCCGTATATCATTGCCAGAAGCGGTATGGCGACAACAAGCACTATAAGCGCTGTCATTAGCGGAACCATAGCGGGAGTGACAATATAGTTCAAAAAGTCAGGCAGATAAGCCAGGTTATATCCTGCTGTATCTATTGAAAAGGAACCGGGATATTTAAAAACGAAAATGATTATAAATGTAAACAGAGTTGTAAATCCTGCAAGCACAAAAGTTACCCCGATAATTATCAGAATAATACGTACTATAATAAAGAGAACCTTGCCGATTGCCCTGAATACCTCGTTGAAAGCGCTTCCAACCTTTGTGGAGTATGCATATTCGTGACCGTGACCGCTAATTTTGTCACCTGTATGATAAAAATTGTTCCCGTACATCTCCCTTTTCTGTGAGTTAGAAATTGCTGTTGGAAGTGCTATCCACAGGGCCAGGTAAACAAGAAATCCTATTCCGAATACAAGGGCAAATACAATAAACAGAAGCCTGAACCATACAGGATCATTATTGAGATAAGCTCCAATGCCCCCGCAAACTCCTCCAATAATCCTGTCATCAGGGTTCCTGTACATTCTTTTTTCACGGTGGCTGGTTTGATAACCGCTTTCGGTTCCTTCATATTGATCGAATTCATCAGGTGTTCCGATGATTGAGATCATCATTTCAACATTTTCTTTTGAAATTACTCCCGACAGATCTTTCTGTGACTGGAATATCTCTGCTATCCGGGATTCAATATCTTCAATTGTCTCATTGCCGCCGGGTACATTTCTGTACTTATGATCAATAGACTGCAGGTAATCGCGAAGCATTCTGTATGCTTCCTCTTCAATCTGGAATAATATTCCGCCGAGATTTATTTTTATTGTCTTTTCCATCTCTCTGAAATTTTAGCTGGTTTTAGATTTTTTCCCCGTACGGATAAGGTTGACTGATTCGACAAGCTCATCCCATGATTTATCCAGATCGGCAAGATATTCTTTGCCTTCGGGTGTAAGTTCATAGTACTTGCGTGGAGGTCCCTGCTGGGATTCTTCCCATCGGTAACTAAGTAAACCGGCATTTTTCTGCCTTGTAAGGAGAGGGTAGAGGGTTCCTTCAACCACGATGACCCTGGCCTCTTTAAGTTCCTTGATGATATCGCTTGCATAACAGGAATTCCGTGATAATACTGATAGGATACAATACTCCAGGATTCCCTTGCGCATCTGTGCTTTTGTATTTTCAAGATCCATAATAATTGTTTTTTAGATTTTAAACTTCATGAACAGCCTTCCTGGTCTGTATCTTTACAGCTTCATTTTTTTTGTAACCGTATCAAATTCTTTTTTCACAGATTCCCTGATGTTGTGAATATTAACTGGATCACCCTTCATTTCAATCTTCTGTGCGGTGGTTTTTGCTTCCGGTAATACTATGTAGAGTATAAGATATATCAGGATTCCCAATCCACCCATCATGGCAAGGACAAGAAAGATCACCCTTACTATCCAGGGTTCGGTATTCCAGTAGGCGCCCATTCCGGAACATACACCGCCGATAATACGGCGATCAGGATCGCGGTACATCCTGTTGTAACCTGGCGATGAGAATTTCTCACCGGCTGATCTTTTTTCATTGTCTGAAATATCTTCAGGTGTACCCAGTACTGATATCACCTTGTTTACATCATCAATTGTAATTACCTGTTTGTAGGCTGTCAGCTTCCCGCGAAAAAGCTCCGCCATCCTGCTCTCGATATCGGAAAGTATTTCGGAGGAGCTCTCCTCTTCGGCAAAATGAAGCTCAAGGTTCTTCAGGTACCTTTTTAATTCGGTATAAGCATCTTCATCAATATTGAATGAATAGCCTCCGATGTTGATACTGACTGTTATTTTCATAGTTCTTTAATTTATTTACTACTATATC
>Ga0315550_1000544_pt1 | contig 23158 bp, 24 predicted proteins | sample SalMarSW160190MG_2_FD_203100 | JGI IMG/M metagenome (GOLD analysis project Ga0315550, IMG submission 203100) | Salt marsh sediment microbial communities from the Plum Island Ecosystem LTER, Massachusetts, United States - Salt Marsh Sediment SW1601-90 ... | reverse complement strand
TCGAGGAGCCCGATGAGCTCATTGCCGGGGATACGCTGACGCCTGCACAAGAAACGGCGCCTCCGGAACAACCGGCCGTCGAGGAAAAGATCACGGATGAATTCGTGCCGCTGGACGAAGAACTGACTTTCGACGAAACGGTGGCGGCCGCGCCTCCCGCCGCGGAGCCGCCCTCGCAGGAACTCCCCGGAGAAATCTCTCCCGAACTTCTCGCTGAACCCGACGTCGCAACGCCTCCCGCGGCGCCCACGGTCGCCGGGGAGGAGAAAACCGCGCCGGGCGCGCAACAGGAGCTTCTGCTGGACGCGCCTGCGCCCTTGATCATCGAACGTCAGCCACCGGCCCGGGAGGCCGGGCAACCCACAGAGACGAAACCGGAACCGGCGGTGGAGAGCCCCGCCCCGGAAATTCCCGGCGAGACTGCTGCGCAAAACCTCGAAGGCCGACCCGAAGAGCCGCTGCCCACGATTGAAGTCGAAGAGTCATTCGACGATAGCGCCTACTTTGACGTCGAAGCACCGCTGGCAAAATCGCCGGCGCCGGAGGAGATTGTCGCGCCCGCGGTCGAGCCGTCGGCAGTGCCGGAAGCGGCGGCGCCAGAGGAAGCCGGCGGCGGCGCAAAACCCGGGGTCGAACCGGAGACCGTGCCGGCGCCGGAAACGGCGCCTCCCAAATCGGGACTCAAACTGGAAATCGCGCAAGAACCTGACGCGGAAATGCCACCGCCTCCGGCCCCGGTGGACTTCGACAGCATCGAACTGACACCGTCCGTGGAATCACCCGGCCCGGCTTCCACCCCCGTCGAAACAGCCCCGACGGCAGGTGAACCCCTGAAACCCGAACAAGCCGCTCAAGGCATGCCGTCGGTAGACTTCGAGCCCGTCAGTCTCAAGCCCGGCGCGGGTGAACCGGCGCCCTCTTCCCCGCCGGAGGCAGCACCGCCTTCCGCCCCCGCGAATGAACCGCCCGCGGCGGTTGAAACACCTGCCGCCCCGGAATCCACACCAGAGGTTACCATGAAGAAAAAACCGGCCCCGGATGAAATCAAAAACGAGACGGTGGCAGAGCCGGAGAAGACGCCGGAGGACAAGGCAGCCACTCCCGCCGACGAAAAGCACGCCGCAACGGAAACGGCCCCGGAATCCGAACCCGAGGCCAAGCCACCGGCATTCAACCTCGACGATATACCGGTGTTGCACGAGGTGGTCGCGCCCCCGGCCGGCAGCATACTGACCCCGCCGCCGGCACCCCCGCAAGCTCCGCCGCTGCCCGCGCCGGACCGCGCCCGCGATATCGTGGTGCGCGCGGTGGCCAAACTCAACGTCGAGATGCGCAAGACGGGCGGGGCCGGACTCGACACGAAAACCATTTTGCGTCTGCAGAAATTGATACGCCAGGAGCTGGAGAAAGACGGCAAAAAATGAAATACGCCAGCCGCCGGCCGTGGTAAAGCGCTCTCGACGACGGGGCCGGGTGTTCTCCTTGCGCAGGAGCATCACCCGGACCGGAAAGCGAGTCGCCGTTCGTCTCGGGCAGCGGGCACCATGAAAGTGAAATATTTCCGCTAAGCCATTAGAATCTCGCCCGCCGTCAACTTACCAGATCATTTCGATGAGTCAGAAACCCCGAAAACCCGCTGGCGGCGTCGCGTCGCCCGCCAGCACCCTGAGCAAGTCCTACGATCCGCATTCCATCGAGAAGCGGATTTACGAGACCTGGGAGAAGGCGGGCGATTTTTCCCCCAGCGGCCGGGGCGCCCCCTACTGCATCATGATTCCGCCGCCCAACGTCACGGGCAGCCTGCACATGGGCCACGCGTTCCAGGACACGCTCATGGACATGCTCATCCGCTACCACCGCATGCAGGGGGACAATACCCTGTGGCAGGCCGGCTCCGACCACGCGGGCATCGCCACCCAGATGGTGGTCGAGCGCCAGCTCGAGGCCGAGGGCAAGACACGCCACGACCTCGGACGCGAGGAATTCGTCAAGCGCATCTGGCAATGGAAGACGGAGTCCGGCGGCCGCATCACGCAGCAGCTGCGCCGCATGGGCGCCTCGCTCGACTGGTCGCGCGAGCGCTTCACCATGGACGAGGGCCTGTCGAATGCGGTCCGCGAAGTCTTCGTGCGGCTGTACGAGGAAGAACTCATCTATCGCGGCAAGCGCCTGGTCAACTGGGACCCGGTGCTGCACACCGCCGTCTCCGACCTTGAGGTCCTCGCCGAAGAGGAGGCCGGCCACCTGTGGCACATCCGTTACCCGATCGCCGGCACGGGAGACTCTCTCGTGGTCGCCACGACCCGCCCGGAAACCATGCTGGGCGACACCGCCGTGGCGGTGCATCCCGAGGACGAACGCTATAAACGTTTCATCGGCAAATCGGTCGAGCTGCCGCTCACCGGCCGGCAAATTCCCATCATCGCGGACGAGTACGTGGACCGGGAGTTCGGCTCCGGATGCGTGAAGATCACGCCGGCGCACGACTTCAACGACTACGAAGTCGGCAAACGCCACGACCTGCCGCTGATCAATATTTTCTACTCCGACGCCTGCATCAACCTCCCGGAGTCGCCGTATCACAATCTCGACCGCTTCCAGGCGCGCAAGAAAATCGTCGCCGATCTCGAGGCGGCGGGCCTGCTGGTGAAAGTGCAGGACCACAAGCTCATGGTGCCGCGCGGCGACCGCTCGGGCGCGGTGATCGAGCCGTACCTGACCGACCAATGGTACGTCAAGATCGACCCGCTCGCGCGGGAAGCCATCAGGGCGGTGGAAGACGGACGCATCCGGTTCGTGCCGGAGAACTGGACCAAGACCTATTACGAGTGGATGCGCAACATCCAGGACTGGTGCATTTCACGCCAGATCTGGTGGGGCCACCGCATCCCCGCCTGGTACGACGCCGACGGCAACGTCTACGTCGCGCGCGACGCGGCCGAAGCGCATGCCAAAGCGAAACGCCGGCACGGCCAGGACATTCCGCTCGAACAGGACGAGGACGTGCTCGACACCTGGTTCTCCTCGGCGCTGTGGCCTTTCTCGACGCTCGGCTGGCCGGAACAGACCCCGGAGCTGAAAACGTTTTACCCCACCAGCGTGCTGGTCACCGGCTTCGACATCATTTTCTTCTGGGTCGCGCGCATGATCATGATGGGCCTCAAATTCACCGGCGACGTGCCGTTCCGCGAAGTCTACATCCACGGTCTCGTGCGCGACGCTCACGGCCAGAAGATGTCGAAATCCAAGGGCAACATTCTGGACCCCATCGACCTCATCGACGGCATCGATCTCGAAACGCTCGTGCAAAAACGCACGCGCGGCCTGATGCAGCCGCAGATGGCGAAGAAAATCGATCAGGCCACGCGCAAGGAATTCCCCGACGGCATCCCGGCCTACGGCACGGACGCCCTGCGCTTCACCTTCGCCAGCCTGGCCACGCAGGGGCGCGACATCAAATTCGATCTCGGGCGCATCGACGGCTACCGCAATTTCTGCAACAAGCTGTGGAACGCGGCGCGCTATGTGTTGATGAACACCGAGGGACAGGACTGCGGCCTGAGCGGCGCCGTCGAGCTCAACGCCGCGGATCGCTGGATCACCTCGCGCCTGCAGGAAGTCGCGGCGGAAGTGGAAACCGCCTTCCACGACTACCGTTTCGATCTCGCCTCCCAGGCGATTTACAGCTTCGTCTGGCACGAATACTGCGACTGGTATCTGGAGCTTTCCAAGGTCGTGCTGACCGGCGCGAACAGCCGGCCGGAGCAGTTGCGCGGAACCCGTCGAACGCTGGTACAGGTGCTCGAAACCCTGCTGCGCATGCTGCATCCGGTCATGCCGTTCATTACGGAGGAGATCTGGCAGCGAGTGGCGAAGCTGGCGGGCAGGCAAGGCGCCACCATCATGCGCGAACCCCGCCCGCGGCCGGAAAGGGAAAAGATCGATCCCCAGGCCACCGGGGAGATGCGCTGGACCATGGACGTCATTACCGGCGTGCGCAATATCCGCGGCGAGATGGATATTTCACCCGGGAAACCGTTGCCTTTGCTCTTCCAGGATGGTTCGGCTGCCGACAAAACCAATCTCGAAGCCAGCCGCCATTATCTCGCGACGCTCGCCCGGGCTGAATCCATCGCCTGGCTCGACGCGGGACGGGAGGCGCCCGAATCCGCCACGGCGCTCGTCGGCCACATGAAGGTGCTCATCCCGCTGGGCTCGCTCATCGACAAGCGGGCGGAGCTCGAGCGCCTCGACAAGGAAATGGACAAGCTCGAAAAGGAGCTGTCCAAGGCGAAAACCAAGCTGGCGAATCCGGACTTCGTCGCACGCGCGCCGAAAAACGTGGTCGATCAGGAACAGGGGCGCGTACGGCAATTCGAAACCGCGCTGGCCAATCTCCGCACCCAGCGCGCCAAGGTGGAAGCCCTGCCGGGCTGATCCCGGCGCGGGAGACGACAGTGACGCCCCTGCGTCAGTCTTTGACGGGTTCCCCGTTCACGATTTTCACGTGATCGCCCACCGCGACGGCGGGCGCGTTGTTCAACGTGAGCAGTTCGCGCGTACCGTCGTTCATGCGCACGCCGACGTGGTAGCGCAGGGTCTTGTCCGCGTTTTTCTCGATCGCGTTGCCGGCCAGGGCGCCACCCACCACTCCCGCCACGGTGGCCAGATCCTTGCCGCGACCGTTGCCGATCTGATGTCCCAGTATGCCGCCGAGCAAGCCGCCGGCGACGGCGCCGCCGCCGGTCGCTTTGCCCTTCTCCGTGAAGCTTTCGACGGATTCGACCACGCCGCAGTTGGTGCACGGCGGGGGCGCTGACGCCGTACTGGCGACATGGTTGGCCGCGGTGGGTGTCCGGGCAGCCGTCCGTTCAGGGGTGCGCTTCTTCGATTCGGCATGCACCGGCGCGGTGGCGGCGGTGTCGTGCTGGTTGGCGACTGTAGCGCTGCGCGGAATCACGCCGGTGACGACCGCGGCAACAACCGCTCCCGCCGCGAGCAAAGAGGCGCCGGCAATGATCGCGACCTTTTTCTTTTTTCCTTCTGTACCTGCCATGACTGTCTCCTGATTTATTGCCAAAAGCCGCGGAATGAAGCGGCCGATGCACCTTTAGACGAACCCGGGACGGTAAAGTTTTAACGTTGCGGAACATGAAATTTCTGCAGTTCCGCCCGCCGTTGGACTTTCAACGCACCAACCGACATACGGTTTACAGGTCGGGACCTGTGGACGTTCATGGAATGCCCTTGTTCGACAAGGCCTTCCCGTCGCCGCACCGTTCAAAGGCAGGAATATTCCCGGGCCAGGCAGCGAAAACCCGCCTGGACCAGCCACCGCCCGTGGGTTTCATCTTGGTCGGCACGCGGCGATGTGCGACCATAGCGCCGTGGTTGCGATGCCTGCCCAGCCGGCGCTGCGCCATTTCCTAAAACACATAAAAGGAGTATCAATGAAAACCGGTTTACTGCTCGGCCTCGTCGCCATTTCATTTGCTGTCACCGCTTACGCGAAAGAACCGGCCACGGCGCTGAAAACGGACAAGCAGAAATTCAGCTATACCGTGGGATTCCAGCTTGGCCAGAACCTCATGCGCCAGAAGCTCGAGCTCGATCCCAAGATCGTCGCCCAGGGAATACAGCACGCTCTGACGGGGGCCGTGCCCAAAATGTCGCAGGAGGAGATGCACGCCTCCATCATGGCGTACCAGAAAAAGGAACAGGAAAAAGTTGCCGCGCTGGCGAAAAAGAACCTCGATGCCAGCCACGCTTATCTCGAAGCGAACAAGAAAAAGCCGGGCGTCGTGACGCTTCCCGACGGCTTGCAATACAAGGTCATCACCAAGGGCACCGGCAAGCAACCCAAGATGACGGATACCGTGGTCGCCCACTACCGCGGCACACTGATCGACGGAACCGAGTTCGACAGCTCCTACAAACGCAACCATCCGGCCACGTTCCCGGTGAATGGCGTCATCAAGGGCTGGCAGGAAGTATTGCCGTTAATGAAGGAAGGCGCCAAATGGCAGGTCTATATTCCGCCTGAGCTCGCCTACGGCGAACACGGCGCGGGCAACGCCATTGGACCGAATCAAACGCTGATATTCGACATCGAATTGCTCTCGGTGAAAAACGGCTCTGAAGAAACGAAAAGCAAGTAAAACAGCTTTTTCCATCACTGCCGGCGTTTGAGCTTGTAGGAGGTCATATCCTTCACAAACGCCTGGCAGGGGATGGCATCGACACCGCCGTGCCTTTCGATCGCACGGTCGACGAGGTCGTGAATGTCGCCGACCGCAGCCGGGGCGGCGGCGCCGTTGTCCAGCAGGCGCTGCAATCCGAGCAGTCCGCCGTACTGGATTTTCACCAGCACGCTATGGGGCATGCTGAGTAAATCGTCCTCGACGCCGAATGCCGGCAGCGCGGCCTCTTTCATTTTCTGAAACAGCCTTTCGCAACGCTGATGCGCCTCCGCGGAGGTGCAGGCGATATCCGGTCCGCTGCGGCGTGTCACCTGTACGCCTTTCGCGCAGCCGTACTGGTTCGTCACCAGGGTGTTGCTGAAGGCGCATTTGTATTCTTCCATGCGTTCGCCACCGCTCCGTCAGAAAATGAATGTTAAAATCATAGCCACAGAGCCCACAGATATTCCCGAGTAAACCCATTTTATATCTCTGTGCCCCCTGTGTGCTCTGTGGCCCACTTTTTTATTTTCACGGGTTCTTCCTCATTTCGACGAGCCGACCGACCCGCTGATATGCCAGTCGTAGGCGCAATCGAGATGCGTGCGCACGGCAATGATCCCGCCCAATCCGTCTTCGATCATCGCCGCGAGCGGCGTGCGGTTGTCGAAACGATGATTGGTTCTGTTCATCCACATCGACCCCATGCGGGCGTTGTGCGGATATGAAGTGCGCAGGGCGTCGGCGATGCCGACCAGGTGCTCGATGCGCTCCATGACCCGCGCGTCTTCCGGGAAGGGTTTGCTCTGGCGAAACTGGCGCATGGCGCCGGGACGGGTGCCTTCCGGCAAGGCCAGTAAACTCACCTGATCCGCGGCTTTTACACCCCAGCTATCGAGCAATTCGACAATGACCCGGGTCAGCGTGACGCGATCTTCAAGATTCAGCTTCTGCATGTCTGACCATTCCTCTTCCAGCCGACCTGAAGACAGGTTTCGCGCGCGCCCATCGGTGAATTTCGACATGGTAAAACGACCCGGCAATGGCTGTAAACGCACATGGTTCGTGGTGATATCAAAAAATTGTGTGTAGAGACGGATTTTCTGACTCTTGCATATCTAACGAGCAACAATGCCGGAGAAAATCCGTCTCTGACCCCAATTTTTCAATTTTTTTAATGCTCGCGCGTCGCGAGAAAACGGATCTGCGGCCAGCGTTCCTGCGTGAGATCGAGATTGACCAGTGTCGGCGCCAGGTATGTCAGATTGCCGGCGCGATCGAGGGCCAGCCTGGATTCGCTGTTACGGCGGAATTCCTCGAGCTTTTTCGGATCATCGCACTCCACCCAGCGCGCCGTCGCGACATCGATCGTATCGTAAGTACACTCCACGCCGTATTCGTGCTTCAAACGATAGGCGACCACGTCGAATTGCAACGCCCCCACCGCGCCGAGAACGAGATCGTTGCTGATCAGCGGCCGGAAAATCTGCGTGGCGCCCTCTTCGCTCAGCTGATCCAACCCCTTTTGCAGCGCCTTCATGCGCAACGGGTCGCGCAACACCACGCGTCGAAACAGTTCCGGCGCAAAATAGGGGATACCGGTAAATTTGAGATTTTCACCCTGGGTGAAGGTGTCACCGATCTGGATGGTGCCGTGATTGTACAGGCCGATGATGTCGCCGGCGTAGGCGTTGTCGACCTGCTCGCGCTCGCGTGACATGAAGATGAGGGCGTTGGCGATCTGCACGTCGCGGTTGATGCGCACCTGGTGCATCTTCATCCCCTTGGAATACCTGCCCGACGTGATGCGTAAAAAGGCGATGCGGTCGCGATGCTTGGGATCCATGTTCGCCTGGATTTTGAAGACGAACCCGGTGAACGGCGCCTCGTCCGGCGAGACCACGCGCGTGGTGGCCTCGCGCGGACGCGGCGGCGGCGCGTGTTGCACGAATTTGTCGAGCAATTCGCGCACGCCGAAGTTGTTCACGGCGGAACCGAAGAAGACCGGCGTCTGCTCGCCGCGCAGATATTTCTCCGGATCGAATTCATGGCTGGCCCCCTTGACGAGATCTATTTCAGCGCGCAACTCCGCGGCCTGATCGCCGAGAACGGCGTCCAGTTCCGGATTGTCGATCCCGCGGATGACCACGCCTTCCTGAATCTTGCCGCCGTGCTGCGGGCTGAAGAAATGCACGCTGTCTTCGAGGAGGTGATAGACGCCCTTGAAGCGCCTCCCGCTTCCAATGGGCCAGGTCACCGGCGCGCAACGTATCCGGAGCACCGTTTCCACTTCGTCCATGAGCTCGACCGGATCGCGGGCCTCGCGATCGAGCTTGTTGATGAACGTCATGATGGGGGTATGCCGCAAGCGGCAGACTTCCATCAGCTTGATCGTGCGTTCCTCGACGCCCTTGGCGCCGTCGATCACCATCAGCGCAGAGTCCACGGCCGTCAGCGTCCGGTAGGTGTCTTCGGAGAAATCCTCATGACCGGGCGTGTCGAGCAGATTGATGATGTGATTCCGGTACGGGAACTGCATCACCGAGGAGGTCACTGAAATTCCGCGCTGTTTCTCGAGTTCCATCCAGTCGGACGTGGCGTGTCGCGCGCTCTTGCGGCCCTTGACCGCGCCCGCGAGCTGGATCGCGCCGCCGAACAGGAGCAGCTTTTCCGTGAGCGTGGTTTTGCCGGCGTCGGGATGGGAAATGATCGCGAAGGTGCGCCGCCGCGCGATTTCCTGGTTTAACTCGGACATGCCAGATACTTGATGTGGGAAAATGCAGCGCGCGATTATACAAAATCGCGGGTCGATGACCAGCGCGGTCCCTGTTTCGAAAAAAAAAAGAAACCCCGCTTTTGGGCGGGGTTTCGTACAGACAGCTTATACCAGCCTCAGGCCTCGACGACGACCTTGGTCGCCTGCATGCCCTTCGGCCCCTTCTGGGACTCAAAGCTCACGCTCTGCCCCTCGGTCAGGGACTTGAAACCGCTACCCTGGATGACGGAATGATGCACGAACACATCTTCGCCGCCGTCCTGCGGTTTGATGAAGCCGAATCCCTTGGAATCGTTGAACCACTTTACTGTACCAGTACGCATTAAAATAACCTCGAAATAGACCAAGTAAGTTTGTGTTGCAGAGCGTGAAAGGAATTTGCGGAAGATACCTTGTGAAAGGAACTACCGAAATAGCTGACAACAGACTGCAGCGAATTCACTATAGCCGATTGCCGTCAGGAATACCAGATAGGCCGCATTGCGCCAGCCGAAAACGGGGGTGGAAGCACCCCATCAGGCTTGCGGCCAGACGGCCCGAAGCCGGAACCGCGCGCGCATCGGGAAATCCAGTATTCCACGCTGGCGGCGCACCTGGCGCAGGTAGAGCTTGGCCGCACGGAAGCCCAGCCGGAAAGAACGCCGGAAATATTCCACCTCGGTCAGCTGCCCACCCTTCAGGGCGTGTTCGAAGCCGGCGTTGAAGCGATTTTCCCGTATATCGGGCGGAACCTTCAGGCCGATATCGCGCGGCGTCGGATAGGTATGGGTATGGCGCATGATGACCTCGCTGTTTGAGGATCTCATTAATATAAATATAGACCACCCTCCCCGACCCGGATGTTTCCTTGTCTAACAGGCGGGACTTTCTATATCGTTAGCCTATGAGCGTTTCCCCGCACGTCTTCGACGCGACCGCGGATAATTTCCGCACGCTGGTCCTGGAAAATTCCGACAAAGGACCGGTTCTGGTGAACTACTGGTCGCCGCGCGCCGGCCCCTGCCTCATGTTAATGCCGCGCCTGGTCCGGCTGGCCACCGAATTTGGCGGCCGCTTCCTGCTGGTCATGCTGAACACGGACGAGCTGGGGCGGCTGGCGCGCGAGCACGGCGTCACCAGCATTCCCACGCTCAAGGTTTTCCGCCGTGGCCAGGCGGTGGACACCTTGCACGGCGCCGAGTCCGAGCCGGTTTTGCGGCAGTTCATCACCAGGCACGTCGAACGTGAGGCCGGTATAAAATACGCCGCCGCCATCCAGGCCTATCGGCACGGCGATCTGGATAAGGCCGTCGCGCAGGCAGCGGAGGCCGCGCTGGCTGAACCGGACAATCTGCGCCTGGCGCTGGACCTCGCCAAGCTGCTGGTGCTGCAACAACGCTATGGACAGGCGGAAGACCTTCTCAGGTCTCTGCCCGCGGAGGCACGGGAACAAGCGGAAGTCCGCAATCTCAGCGCTCACGCAGGCCTGCTGCGCATGGCGCGGGATTCCCCGCCGTCGGAAACACTGGAAAAGAATATCGCGGACAAACCCGGAGACCTGGAGGCACGCTACCGCTTGAGCGCGGTAAAAATGTTACACGACGATTATGAAGGAGCCATGGAACAGCTTCTGGAGATCGTGCGCCGCGACAGCACGTACCGCGACCAGGCGGGCCGCCGTTGTCTGCTGGCGATCTTCGCCGTGCTCGGTGAGGACGACGAGAAGGTACTGCACTATCGGGCCTTGCTTCAAAAGGCGGTGCATTAGATGAACCGCGCAACCGTCAGAGCAGAAGCGCCGGACGATCAACATCCTCCAGATGCATAAGAAAACCCTTATATACCGGCAACCGACCTGTGGCATGAATAGGCGGAGTCTTTCGTCTATATAAAAAGAATACACAGAAGCGTGCCGAATGACCTCGGGGGTGTTCCATGCCGGTCAGATCTGTCTGCCATATGCTTTTTTTACTATCGCTGCTGTTGGTCTTGCCCGCGAAGGCGGCCGGCATCGACGACGCGGACCAGCGCCTGTTCCAGGTACAGCAATCGATGGCGAAGAAAGGCGATGCCCGGGCACAGTATTATCTCGGCGAAATGTATGAACAGGGCTTGGGGACCGGGCAAAATATAGACGAAGCGTTCAAGTGGTACACGAAAGCAGCCACCCAGGGGGATGCTCTGGCCAAAAGAAAACTGGCGCACCGCGCCGAGATCGAGGCCGACGCCACAGTCGAAAACGCAGCCGACTCGATGAAGTTCGCTCCGACACCGGAAAACCCCGGCAAACGCGGCACCACGGTTCAAGCCATCCAAAAACCCGCGGCGGCGGCGCCTGCGCAACCGGATAAAGAAGCCATCGAGGAAGCCAGGAAAAAAGCGGCGCAAAAAGCCGCGGAAAAGGAAAAACGGCGCGCCATGGTACGCGCCATGATTCTCGAGCGCGCAAAACATCCCATTCCCGAACCCTTCGAGTAAGCGCCCAGCCGTTACGCCCGCCGGCGGCGGACGCCACCGTTCAATGACTGAACTGACCGTGTCGCGCCGGGCTCAGCATCAGCAAAAACTGCTCACCGTCGACACGAATAATATCTTCATGATCGCCCGACTCGAAATAAATTTCCGGCAGACCGACCAGGCTGTCATCCACGATCGTTTCCATACCGTAGGCCGGGCCCAGCGGCGGGATGGCGCCGAGATCGCAATCCTTGAATACCGGGGCGATCCGCGACTCGTCCGCCAGCGTGAGCTCGCGTCCGAGTTTGCTGGAAAGCGTCTCCACGCCGACGTGCCTGTCGCCGGGTACCACCGCCATCAGGTAACCCTCTCGATCCCAGAAAATCACCGCCTTCGCCATTTGTTCTACGGACACGTGCGCCGACTCGGCCGTTTCACGGCTCGACTTCGAGCGCCGGTGAGGCAGAACAGTGTACGGAATATGACGGGCTTGCAGATAATTAACGACTGTCTGTGCCACTGGCATGATACACCTCCTTTACCCCTTTCTTGATGCAAGCAAAGAAAGCGGGCCTTACTTCACCATTACCCTCCTTTTTTTCCCAGTGGATGGAATTGCCGCCCTGCCACGTCATGCATGGCAACGACACCCTTGACCTTTTGCGCTTATTTTCCGAAATTATCCATTCATATTCCCGAAAAGACCATGACATCGGTCAAAGATTTGACAAGTATCAGGGACAGGCCACATCAGGAGAAAATGCCCTGGCCATAAATTTTATTTAAGGCATCCTTCGTCCAGTCAATCGGGGTAAAATATTCGTGAACGGCATCTCATGAAGGAGGCCGCCATGAATACGATGAAGGCGATACAGGCCGGAGCACCCGATCCGGAAATGAAAACATCACCGATTTTCGACGACGCCGAAGAGGATATCCTGTCGCTGGATCTGGAGCTGGAGAGATCCGTCTGCTATTTCAATGACGTCGTCTACCCCCTTGGGCAATACCTGCGCAGTGGCAACGAGCTGTTGCACTGCGAAGAACGGGGGATATGGGTGCGCAAGGAAACGGATAACTGACACCTGATACCGCAGGGGGGTTGATTCCTCCGCGGGCCCGACAATTCCGGATCAGGCGGCGCCCTCACGGCGCTGGGGGGAGGGTTTACCCTGGACGACCTGTTCCACCAACCTGTCGTCGATCCAGAGGAACGCCACGCGCGTCAGCGCCCTGACCGTGTACATGCGGGGCTTGAGCGAAGAAACCGGGTTACTGGCCGCGTCCGTCCCGCTGTCGATGCGTTTCTCCATTCCATCCGCCGCCACCAGCTGTACGCTACCCTCGAGCAGATAGAAATTCCAGGTATCCCTGGTGCCGCGTTCGAGCAGCGGGGTGCCGGGCGGTACTTTATAGACAAGACATTTCTCAGCGAGCTCGACCAGCTTCTCGTGGCTCAGGTCGCGGAACCGGCTGAATGTCTTCATCACCATCGGGTCTGGCGGTTCGGGACGGCCGACCAGCGAAGCGCTCAGGCTCTTGATGAAAGCACTTTCTTCGGCGTTGTATCCCATTGCTTTGCCGTGAGCGTTCATTGAATCGAGCGTCACCTGGCGTTCGGTCCGTTTATCGATATCCCCGTAGGGGTCAACGTCCGTCCCCGCGGCGGTCTGCGCGTTGCGACGGATATCCTCGATAAGCGTGAACTCGGCGGATTTACGCATACCCTTCTTGACGATGCCCTGGTAAATCTTTTCCTTGAGGATGGCGATTTCCGGGGAAAACCGCTTGGACGACGGGATGGCGGCCAGCATGTTGATGACTTCCACGACCGGGGTGTCGTGATCAGCCGGGGACACTTTACGGTCAAGGACGGAAGCGTAGTCACCCAGCACCGTTTCACGGTCATAAAGCACGGGACAGTAAACCGGAATCTCGGGAGTCGAGGTGTCTTTGTATTCGAGAAAAAGCTCCATTCCGCGGTATATGCTCTTCTCCCGGTTTTTCTTCTGGAACGTGGTCAGATCCAGCTCCATCGTCATCCCGGTGACGGGGTAAAGCCGGCGCACGATATGTTTTTCCAGCAACAAGGTATAGGAACCCCAGGGTTTTTCCTCCTGGCTCCGGTGAATCAGCGCCAGACGGAAATTCCCCTGCTCCGGGTTGCGCAGATAGGCCATGAGATATTGCCTGTTGTAGTTGTCATAGGTCTTGGTGAGCTTGGTGTCAGGGACGAATTGATTGTCCTTGTTGTAGCGCCCAAGCTCCCCGTCGGACGTCAGCACATAGAATCCGGTCAGGCCTGGAAATGTTCCGATCGTGCTCACGGTCTTTCCCGATCAAACAGGGGAGCCATCGGACGGCATGAATCGCCCGTTGACAATGAATGGTATCCGCACTGCGGTGTCATTCTGAAAATCCCCGTATATTCAAATGGCTTAGTATTTAAGCTTAGGTAAAAACAAGGAACATGCCAGAAATAGGGGTTATTCCGGCAAATAAGGCGGATAAACCGTGCTCTAAAACCGGCAATTATGGACCTTTGCCGGAAATCGCGACTACCTCGGAGACGCATAAAGCGATTGAATCGCCGCGGCGGAAACAAGTGTCGCATAGGGGAAAGGCCAAACTGTTTACACGAGGCCCGCTGCTCCGGCCGGAAAACATCCGCGCGCTGTTTACCACGGAACAGAAAATTTGCCTTGCCACGAGGAGCCGCCGGCATGCGCCGTGAGGCATGAACCAGGCGTTTCAGACGATCCAGCGGGTTTCGTCGAATTCGAGGCGCGCGCCAAGCGCGTAAAGCTTGCCGGAATCGGCGTAACCGATGGCGCGAATAAAATTGGATTTTATCCTTCGATCGGGGAAAAACACGGCATCCAGTTTTGCGGCATCGAACCGGACATGGGGCCGCATTAAAGCCCCAGGCCGCGCGCGGCCGGAATGAAATAGACCGCCATGCAGCAAGCTGTTGCGAGGGGCCGTTTCACGGATTTTCTCCGGCTTGCCCTCGAACCATGCGTGCGCCCCGGGATTGCGCGGAAACAGCAGGCAAGCTTTTCATAAAATTGCGTACCCGCGCCGAAGATGATCACGATCGGCGCGGCCATGGGCTTGTTCACGTTTCCGCCGGCAAGACGGGGTTTAAGGCGCCCCTTGGCTGGCGGCATGCGTACGAAACCAACCGCGCTGGTGTACAATTCGCGCCGGTCGAACCCCATTTCATCAAACCGTAAAGTTCGCGGAGCAGATTGTCTCCCACCGGTTTGTCGAGCCAGTAGCCGTGGCGGCGGGCGGAACGGAAAAATATCAAGCGCTTTGCATTGAGAGCCTTATGGCTCATTTTCACCCCCGGGCACTGCAGGGGTGCATTCGTTTAGTTGGGATTTGGCCCTCGCGGTTCAATGGTGGCCTTGTGAATTTCGGTTGGAATCAGGGGTCGAAGACCGCATATACAGAATCAGAACATCCAAGGAAACCTATGTCATTCATTCAGCAGGCCATCCTGGCCAAGAAAGCCGCATTGGCCGACGCCGTCAGCGAACCCATGGCGCGACTGGGCGAACGTTGCGTCGAGGTATGGCCCGATGCCGACGCGCTCGACCGCGTGCTGCACGAGGCAATCGGAACCATCCCGCACTGCGATCTGCTCTATGCCTGGGACATCAACGGGATCGAGGTTTCATCCATGATCCAGGCAAGCGGTGCCGATCCCTCGTGGCGCGGGCGCGACCTGTCGCAACGGCCTTACCTGAAAAATCACCTGCCGTTCAAGGGCGTCATGCTCTCGTCCGCCTACATGAGCCAGTACGTACCCAAGCAGTGCATCACCGCGCTCCAGGCGGTCAGCAAGGACAATAACCTGCTTGGCTTCATTGCCGCGGATTTCGCGCTCGCCGATCTGATCCAGGACAAAAATCTGACTCCACCGGAGATTCACTGGCAGCAGTTCCGCGGCGATCCGGCGGTGCGCGGCACGGTATTCATGCAGGAGCGCACGCCCAGCCTGCTCGACCAGCACATCGATGAGGTCCTCGATCTCATCCACAACCTCATGTCCCATCACGGAATCTTCCACAGCAAGATCCACTTCTCGAGCGGGAGATGTTCGCTGTGGCTGTTCGACGATCCGTACAACTATCGCCTCCACAACGTGGACGAAATCATCGATCCGGACATCTGTCTTGCCTATCCCGTATGTCCTTACCCCGCGAACGCCAAGGTCACGCCGGAGCAGATCCGGCTGGTGCTGGATGAGTTCAAGGCATTGCGTTTCGCCGATGAGACCATTTACCTGAGATCGAGCTCGCTCAACATCATGAACGGTCTGGTGGGATTGACCTTCTCCTGCGACGGCTCGCACTACATGCCGGTCGGGGAATTCCTGCAAAAGGACCTGTCTTTCTGGCTGGGTGCGCTCAACATCAATCCGGAGGTTTCCGTCGCCTGAACTCCGCACCATCGTGCGCGGCAGGATCGTCAGGATTGGCCCAGCAGATACCGGGCGCGGAACAACCCCACCAGGCTTTTGGCGTCCGTCAACTCGCCGGAAACGGCCCAGGCAAGCGCTTCCTCGAACGGAATCCAGTGGGGCTCGAGGACCTCGTGCGGCTCCACGTTTGCCGGCACGGAGGCAAGATCGCGCGCCAGAAACAAATGCACGATTTCGGTGAATATCCCGGGTGAGCTGATGATTTTTCCCAGGGGTTCCCAGCGCGCGGCATGTAGACCCGCCTCCTCCGCGAGTTCGCGCTGTGCGGTGACAAACGGGGCCTCACCCGGATCCAGTTTTCCGGCCGGCAGTTCCCACAGCCAACCGCCTACGGCGTGCCGATATTGATGCAGCAGACAGACACGGTTATCGCGATCGAGCGCCACGACGGCGGCGCCACCCGGGTGGCGGACGATTTCGAGCTCAGCCTGCGCGCCGTTGGGTAACCTGACTTTTTCCAGGTACAGCTCGACGATTTTTCCGCGGTAAACAGATGTTTTATTATCCGTCACGATTTTCTCCGTCGGGCCCGGGAAGACCGGCCCCCCGGCATTTTACCGGTAATCCCGGGATTTGGCGCTGCCCATACACGATAGGCGGCGCGAAAACAGACGGTTAAAATCACAACAGCATCGACACGGTTTTCTGTAATAACATGGCAAACATCTTCAGCATGCGCTCCCCGCTCATGATCCGGCTTCCCTCCGGACAGAAACGGGTGATGGCGGAATGTTTCCCGCATCCGAAAGGGATGCTCTATTTCGACCTCTTCTGGCACCTGGGCGATCCGAACGACACGGTCCATGTTGTGGAAGGACCCATCAAGGGCGACGGTCCCTGGAAGGTAGGCGAGGCCGTGGTATACGTGCTCGGTTGTCACGGCACCGATCACGAGCTGGCCGCGGCATTCGAGGACTGGCGGCAATACCTGCAGGAAAACGTCGGTACCTGTCCGCCGCGGCCATTGATCCTGGCGCTCGCCCGCCGCCACGGCGCCGTGGTGGATTCGGCGTTGTGAAACAACTTTTTCAACCGGAATTATCAGGGATATAAAACATCCAATAGGTATGCCCTGGGGAATCATGATACGTCGCACGCTGGTCATGCTTTTTTTCAGTGCCGTCCTGGCAGGCGGGCTGCTGCTGTCGTCCTGTGCCACCGTGCCGGAAACCGGGCGCTCGCAACTGTTGCTGGTCAGTCCCGGCGAAGAAGCGCAACTGGGATTCCAGGAGTTTGAAAAACTCAAAAAGAGCGAGCCAATCTCGAAAGATCCCGCCGCGAACGCTCAGCTGCAACGCGTCGGCAAGCGCATCGCCGCCGTCGCGCCGCTGCCCAATGCGCGCTGGGAATTCGTGCTGTTCGACAAACCCGACGTTCCCAATGCCTTCTGCCTGCCGGGCGGCAAGGTGGGAGTCTACAGCGGCATCCTTCCGATCACAAAAAACGACGCTGGTCTGGCCACCGTGATCGGACACGAAGTGGCGCACGCGGTCGCGCGTCACGGAGCCGAACGCATGTCGGAAAGCATGCTGATTCAGCTGGGCGGTCAATTGCTGGAACAGGCCGCGCTCGGCCGTTCGGAAGCAAGCCAGGCGGCGATACAACAGGCTTACGGCATCGGCAGCACCCTGGCCGTCGCCCTGCCCCATTCGCGCAAACAGGAACTGGAGGCCGATCATCTCGGGCTGCTGTACATGGCGCGCGCCGGTTACGATCCACGCGAGGCGCTCGCGTTCTGGAAACGATTCGCCGATTACGGGAAAAAACACGGCGGTGGAAAACGGATCGAATTTCTAAGCACTCACCCGCTGGACGACCAGCGCATCCGGCAAATCGAAGGTCTGCTGCCGCAGGCCGAAATGGAATATCGCAAGCCCGACTCCAAACCTTGATGCCGCGCATAGATTGTGGAATTTACACACGTCGATTTCCCCATTTTTTGTCTCATTGAATTCCTGCCCGACCTTCACATATCCTGTATCCATTGCAAACGCCGACCGGCGACGGGGCAGCGGGTTCGCACGCAGAACTCCTTTCCCCTTGCCCGGCCGACATCAAGGAGGCGTTATGTTCTATCGCAGACTTTATTTCGTCATTCCCGATGAACCCCAGGCCGTACAACTCGTCGACGATCTCGAAGCCACCGGGACCAACCGCCGATTCATACATGCCATCCCCGGAAAAGGCGCCAAGCTGACGCAGCTTCCTGGGGCGACCGAACAGCAACGGCACGACACCGCGTGGCGATTGGAACACGCGCTCTGGATCGGCAACCTGTCGCTGTTTTCATTGGCCCTGATCGGTTTCATCGCTTCAATGATCCTGGGTGCATACGCCGGCGCGGTCCTGTCGTTCGTCATCCTGGCCTTGAGTTTCACCGCCGGCGCCCTGTTCGCGATGCGCGTGCCCGACACCCACCTCGACGAGTTCCGCGGCGCGCTGTCGCACCCTGATGTGCTCCTGATGGTGGACGTGCCGAAGCGGCGCGTGGCCGAAGTCGAGGAAATGATTTACCGGCGTCATCCGGAAGCCACGCCGGGAGGCGCGGGCTGGACGATCAACGCACTGGGGATATAGCGATCAGCGATACGGCGTGCCGGACACGATCTGCGACAACACCTCTTCCGAGGAGGACCGAGGAGCCCGCCGGATTTCCTCAGTCCCAGCGATCGTCGCGGACCTGGATGCGGTCATCCCGCACGCGCAGCGGATAACGGTGCACCGGCTCGCAGGCGGGCGGGGCCGTCACCGCGCCGGTTTTGATGTTGAACCGTGCCCCGTGACGCGGACAGACCACCTCATCGCCTGAGACCTCACCGCCGGTCAGCGTGCCGCCGTCATGGGTGCACACGTCATCGATGGCGTAAAACTCCCCGTTCAGGTTGAACAACGCGACCATCGCGCCGTCCACCTCGATCACCTTGAAAGCACCGGGAGGAATTTCATCCGCCCCGGCCACGTCCGCCCAGTCCGCCATCGCGCCGCCCCCTGTTCCGGCCACCGGCCTATAACATCCCGAGCTGCAGCTTGGCGGCCGTCGATATCCGCTCCGGGCTCCACGGCGGTTCCCAGACCAGCGTCACCTTCACCTCCTTGACGCCCGGTACCTGGCGCACCGCGTGTTCCACGGTGGCCGGGAATTCCTGCGCCACCGGACAGCCCGGCGCCGTCAACGTCATCTCGACGCTGACCCGGCCCGTGGCCTCGTCGACCGCGAGCGCATAAACCAGCCCGAGATCGTAAATATTGACCGGTATCTCCGGGTCGTGGATCTTGCGCAGCGCCTCGATCACGTCCTGCTTCAGCACCGCCGCCGCATTGGACGTTCCCGCCGCGAGTGGCGTGAGGTCAAATGTCATCGTTCACTCCGTGCATACGGTTTCCTGTTCGCGTCCGAGCGCGGCATGCAGCGTATGCCACGCGAGGGTGGCGCACTTGATGCGCTCGGGATGTTCGCGTACCCCGCCCAGCACCGCGAGCTTGCCGACGTCCGGCGACGGGCCCTCCCGGGTCAGAATATCATGCATGCTCTGAAACAATGCCTGTGCCTGTTCCACCGTCTTGCCCTTCAGGGCCTCGGTCATGAGCGAAGCCGAGGCGGTGGAAATGGCGCAGCCGGCGCCCTCGAAACCGATGTCCCGGATAACGCCGTCTTCGACCAGGAGATGGACGTTGAAATCATCGCCGCACACAGGATTGAAACCGTGGGCGTGATGCGTGCTCCCCGCCGGGTTCTTCTGATAATTACGGGGGTTGCGGTTGTGGTCGAGGATGACCTCTTCATACAGCGCGCGCATGTCCAGCATCAGCAGCACACCTCCTTCATTGCCGGGCGAGGCATCTTTGCCTCAATTGTGTTTCCAGTTGCGCGCGTACCGGCGCGAGCTTCATGCGCGCCAGGATATCGCTTGCAAAGGCATAAATGAGCATGTTGCGCGCGAGCGCCTCGTCCACGGCCCGCGAGCGCAGGTAGAAAAGTGCGTCCTGGTCGAGCTGGCCGACGGTCGAGCCGTGGGCGCACTTCACGTCATCGGCATAGATCTCCAGTTGCGGACGGCTGTCGGCCTCCGCGCCGTCCGAGAGCAGCAGGTTGTTGTTGGCCTGCCGCGAGTCGGTCTTCTGCGCGTCCGGATGCACCACCACCCGGCCGCTGAAGACGCCGCGCGAATGGCCGTCCAGCACGCCCTTGTACCATTCGCGGCTGATACCGCGTGGCTTGTTGTGCTCGATGCGGGTGTGGTTGTCCACGTGTTGACGGCCGCGCGTCAGAGTCAGACCATTGAGGATACACTCGACGCCTTCGCCATTGAGCGCCGCGTGAATATCGTTACGCACCAGCCGGCCGCCGACCGCGACGTTGTGCGAGGTGTAACGGCTGTCGCGCTCCTGGCGCACGTGGATACCGCCGACATGGTAAGCCTGCTCACTCTCACGCTCGAGCTTGTAATGCTCGATGACGGCATTATTGCCGGCGACGATCTCGGTAACGACATTGGTGAAATATTCGCCCTCATTCAATGCCACGTAGCTCTCGATCAGCGTGATGCGGCTGTCTTCTCCTGCAACGATGAGGTTGCGCGGCAGCGCGATGGTCGGCGCGTTTCCGCTGGCGATGAACAGCAAATGCACCGGCTCGTGCAAGACGACGCCGCGCTCCAGGTGGATATAGGCGCCGTCGGAAAGGAAGGCGGTGTTGAGCGCGGCGAACCCGGACATTTCCGCCGGCAGGTTGAGGCCCAGATGTGCCTCGACCACCGCGCTTTCGCGCGCGAGCGCCGTCGCCAGGTTCCTGATCACCGCACCCGGCGGCAGGTCGCAGACCACGGACAGTTCCGGAACGAACACGCCATCGACGAAAACCAGCCGGTGGGCATCCGGCGCACCCAGGGCATATGGCTTGAGGCTGGAGACCAGGGCGGCGCCGTCCTTCCCGGGCAAGGTGAAACGACGTTTTTCGAACGGCCGCGTATCCGTGTATTTCCACGCCTCCTCGGCGAGGCCGGGAAATCCCGCGTCCATGAAACGCTCCACGGCCCCGGCGCGCAGTCGCATGAGCCAGGGAATATCGCGCCCGGGCAGATCGTGTTCCGCCTGCCGGTGGAGCCGGAGATAAAGCTCGCGGCTGTCGTCGGCCGCGTTCATGAAACTGCCGCTCCATCCTGCTGTTCGATCCATCCGTAGCCGCGCCGCTCGAGCTCCAGCGCCAGATCACGATCTCCGGACTTGACGATTCGTCCCTGGGACAGCACGTGCACGTGGTCCGGGCTGATGTAATTCAGCAGCCGCTGATAGTGCGTCACCACGATGATGGCGCGTTCCGCGCTGCGCATGCTGTTGACGCCGTTGGCCACCACCTTGAGCGCGTCGATGTCGAGGCCGGAGTCGGTCTCATCGAGGATGGCGAGGTGCGGTTCCAGCATGGTCATCTGCAAAATTTCATTGCGCTTCTTTTCGCCGCCGGAGAAACCCTCGTTCACCGCGCGATACAAGAATTCCTCGGGCATTTCCATGAGTTTCATCTTGTCTTGAACGAGCGCCAGGAAATCCATGGCGTCGAGCTCCGGCTCCCCGCGAGCCTTGCGCATGGCGTTGAGCGACGCCTTCATCAAGTAAATGTTACTCACACCGGGAATCTCGACGGGATACTGGAACGCCAGGAAAATACCCTGGCGGGCGCGCTCCTCCGGCTTCAGCGTCATCAGGTCGCGTCCTTCGTACCGGATCCCGCCGGAAACGACCTCGAACTGCTCGCGGCCGGCCAGCACGTTGGCGAGCGTGCTCTTGCCGGAGCCGTTCGGCCCCATGATGGCGTGCACCTCGCCGGCTTTCACCTCCAGGTCTATTCCCTTGAGGATCGGTTTGCCTTCCACATTAACCTTCAGGTTCTTGATCGAAAGCATCGCTTTCTCCTTGAGAACTCGAAATCAGAAACTCGTAACAGTTTTACCCGATGGCGCCCTCGAGGCTGACGCCCAGCAGTTTCCGCGCCTCCACCGCGAACTCCATCGGCAGTTCCTTGAATACCTCCTTGCAGAAGCCATTCACGACCATGGATGCCGCGTCTTCCGACGACAGGCCGCGGCTTTGCAGATAAAACAGCTGGTCCTCGCCGATTTTCGACGTGGTCGCCTCGTGCTCCACCCTGGCGCTGGGATTCCTGACCTCGATATAGGGGAAGGTGTGCGCGCTGCACTGGTTGCCCATCAGTAGTGAATCGCATTGCGAGTAATTGCGCGCGCCTTCGGCACCCTTGAGTATTTTCACCAGGCCGCGATAGGCGTTGCTCCCGTGACCCGCGGAGATGCCCTTGGAGATGATGGTGCTGCGGGTGTTCCGGCCTATATGGATCATCTTGGTGCCGGTGTCGGCCTGCTGGCGATGGTTGGTCACCGCCACCGAATAGAACCGGCCCACCGAGTTGTCGCCCTCGAGGATCACGCTGGGGTATTTCCAGGTGATGGCCGAACCGGTCTCGACCTGGGTCCAGGAGATCTTCGAATTCGCGCCGCGGCAGGCGCCGCGCTTGGTGACGAAATTGTAAATGCCGCCGCGGCCCTGCTCGTCACCGGGATACCAGTTCTGCACGGTGGAATATTTGATCTCCGCGTCCTTGAGCGCCACGAGCTCCACCACCGCCGCGTGCAGCTGGTTTTCGTCGCGCATGGGTGCGCTGCAGCCCTCGAGGTAACTGACGTATGCACCCTCATCGGCGATGATGAGCGTGCGCTCGAACTGCCCGGTTTTGGAGGCATTGATGCGAAAGTACGTGGACAGCTCCATCGGGCAACGCACGCCCGGCGGCACGTACACGAACGAGCCGTCGCTGAATACCGCCGAGTTCAACGTGGCATAAAAATTATCGGCGTACGGCACCACGCTCCCCAAGTAGCGCTCCACCAGTCGCGGGTGATCCCGCGCCGCTTCCGAAAAGGAACAGAAAATGATGCCGAGTTCGGACAATTTTTCCCTGAACGTGGTAACGACGGAAACGCTGTCGAACACCGCGTCCACGGCGACGCCGGCGAGGCGCTCGCGTTCCTGCAGCGGGATGCCGAGTTTCTCGTAGGTTTCGAGCAGCTTCGGATCCACCTCGGCGAGGCTCCGGGGTCCGTCTTTCGGGCGCTTGGGCGCGGAGTAATAGACGATGTCCTGGTAATCGATGGGAGGATAGTGCACGTGCGCCCAGCGCGGCGTCCGCATGGTGAGCCAGTGGCGCAAGGCCTTGAGGCGCCACTCCAGCATGAACCCGGGTTCCTGCTTCTTGGCCGAAATCAG
>Ga0315550_1000543_pt1 | contig 23175 bp, 20 predicted proteins | sample SalMarSW160190MG_2_FD_203100 | JGI IMG/M metagenome (GOLD analysis project Ga0315550, IMG submission 203100) | Salt marsh sediment microbial communities from the Plum Island Ecosystem LTER, Massachusetts, United States - Salt Marsh Sediment SW1601-90 ... | reverse complement strand
TTCCCGAATACATTGAATTATAATACCTGGCATAATCACCCGAGATTACATTTTCAAGCCATGTGCTGTTCCAAAGATACCAGTCAACAGTTTTCTCAAGGCCGGTTTCAAAACTTGGTATAGTAGACCATCCTAATTTTTTCCGGAGTTTTGATGAGTCAATGGCATATCTCAGGTCGTGACCGGGCCGGTCCTTTACGAATGTTATAAGTTTTTCGGAACTACCTGCCGGATGGTCAAGTTTCCTGTCCATAATCCGGCAAAGCAGCTTTATAAGATCAATATTCTTCCATTCATTGTTGCCGCCGATAATGTAAGTTTCCCCTGTCGTGCCGCGATGAAAGATCAGATCTATTGCAAAAGCATGATCTTCAACATAAAGCCAGTCGCGGATATTTTCACCCTTTCCGTAAACCGGAACAGGCTTATTGTCTTTTATGTTGTTGATAGCCAAAGGAATAAGCTTCTCCGGGAACTGGTTCGGGCCATAATTGTTTGAACAGTTAGAGATCACGACAGGTATTCCATATGTGTGATTATAGGCTCTTACCATATGGTCGGAGCTTGCTTTTGAGGCGGAATAGGGACTTCCGGGATCATAAGCAGTATTTTCGGTAAACATTCCCTCGCGGCCCAGCGATCCGAAAACCTCATCGGTGGATATATGATAGAAAAGTTTCCCTTCATATGATTTCTTCCAGCAGTCAAGAGCAGCATTAAGAAGATTTACCGTTCCGACAATATTTGTAAAAACAAATTCATCAGGACCTTTTATTGATCTGTCAACATGCGATTCAGCTGCAAGATGAATGATTCCGTCAAAACAGTATTTGGCAAAAAGTCCGGCCACAGCCTTTTTATCTACAATGTCGGTTTTTTCAAATAAATAGTTCTCTTTTTTCTCAACGTCACGGAGGTTCTCGAGATTACCGGCATAGGTCAGCTTATCGGCATTTACAATAAGATAACCGGGATAATTATTTACAAATCTTCTTACCACGTGTGATCCGATGAATCCGGCGCCGCCTGTTATTAGGATTTTCTTCATATTCACCCGTATTTCTTTCTGATATTCTTTTCCCATTCCCAGGCAGTGCGCATTGCTTCATCGAGAGAACTATTTGTTTTCCAGCCAAGCTCCCTGTTGGCTTGTGAAGGATCTGCCCAGATCTTTTCAATATCTCCGGCCCTTCTGCCTGTGATTCTGTATTTCAGCTTAACGCCTGAAACACGTTCAAATGATTTAATTGCTTCAAGTACCGATACTCCTTCTCCAGTCCCAAGGTTAAAGACCTCATAATCCTTATTATTCTTCTTTCCGATAAGCCTTTCTATGGCAATTACATGTGCTTTTGCCAAATCCACCACATGCAGATAATCCCTTATACATGTTCCGTCGGGAGTGTTATAATCATTTCCGAATACTTTCAATTCATCCCTCAGACCACTGGCTGTCTGGGTAATAAAGGGAACAAGGTTTTCAGGAATCCCGCGCGGGAGTTCTCCGATAAGTGCGGAAGGATGTGCTCCTATGGGATTAAAATACCTTAATGAGATTGCCTTGATGTTATTTCCTGCCAGTACTGCATCCCTGATTATTTCCTCACCTATCTTCTTGGTGTTCCCGTAAGGTGAAACTGCCGGCTGGACAGGAGTATCTTCTTTGACCGGTAATATTTGCGGTTGTCCGTATACGGTGCAGGATGAAGAAAAAACCATGCAGGGGATGGCATATTTTTTCATTACCTCGAGGAGATTCATCAGTGAAACCAGGTTATTCCTGTAATACTCCAGGGGTTTTCTGACCGACTCACCCACTGCCTTGTATGCTGCAAAATGTATTATTCCGGCAGTGTTTTCATTATTTCTGAAGAAGATATCGAGCTTCTCCCGGTCACCCAGGTCAAATATCTCCAGCTGAGGCGCCTCTCCTGTGATAGCAGCTATCTGTTCCGCAACTGTTGCTTCGGAATTATACAGGTTATCGATAAGAATAACCTCATATCCCTCTTCAATAAGTTCAACAGCTGTATGTGAGCCTATATAACCTGTGCCTCCGGTAACAATAATTTTCTTTTTCATCGGGCCGTTCCGATAAAGGATGCTGACTTTAAGAAGGGATGATAATCACCCTTAAGTTCTGACGGTTTGGAATTGCGAATTGTATAAGCTATTTCCACTGACTGACGCGATTCCTGTAAGCCAAAACCGTTTCCGGCCAGTATCTCTTTATAGGTAAGAGTATGTAAATCCATAAATCCATCACTGAATTCGATTTCCTCACCATCAATCAATATTGACCTGAAGATTCTCTGTCCTTTTTCACGTACAGGTGAGGGCAGGTCTTTATAATCGAGGCTTAGGAACCATCTTATCTTTGCTTTCTCCAGTTCAAGAAGGCCGGCAGCCTTGTCAGGTTCGGAAAGATGTACAATATTTTTCCGTGTTTCACCGAAGATCCAGCCGAGCATATCGAAGAAGTGGATCCCTATGTTTGTTGCAATACCTCCTGATTTCTGGATATCCCCCTTCCATGAGACAGGGTACCAGTTCCCCCTGCTTGTAACATAGGTAAGATCAATATCATAGATCTTATCTGCAGGACCGTTTTGGATTCTGTTCCTTAAATCTATTATCCTAGGATGCAGCCGGGTCTGGAGTACAGTAAAAATTTTGCGTCCTGTTTCGTTTTCAATTTCCTGCAGCGCATCAATATTCCATGGATTAAGTACGATCGGCTTTTCACAAATAGCATCGGCACGGAGTCTCAGGGCAAACCTGATATGAGCATCATGCAGGTAATTCGGAGAACAGATACTCACATAGTCAATTTTTGTACCCCCTCTTTTAAGTTTTTCAAAATGCCTGTCGAAGCGTTCAAATTCAACAAAGAAATCACTTTGCGGGAAATAACTGTCGATAATTCCGACGCTGTCAAACCTGTCAAGGCAAGCCAGGAGGTTATTACCGGTATCCTTTATCGCTTTAAGATGACGGACAGCTATATATCCTGCCACACCTATCAACCCGAAATTTTTTGGAGCTGTATCCATTATTGTTTTTTGGGAACGTAAATTAACTAAATTTTTTTAGTTACAATGCCATTCTCAATCCGGTATCTGTCACCGCTTTCAGGGCATATAGCAAATCCTTTTTCATCAAAAAAAAGTTTATGTCCGAATTCGCTCATCCAGCCGGTATGTCGTGCCGGATTCCCGACAACAAGAGCATATGGTTTAACATCACGTGTAACAACAGCGCCTGCTCCAATAAACGCATACCTGCCTACAATGATACCGCAGAGAATAGTAGCATTGGCACCTATCGTAGCCCCTCTTTCCACTATTGTTGTCAGGAAGCAATCCTTTCGTGCAATGGCACTTCGCGGATTTATGATATTGGTAAAGACCATTGACGGCCCGAGGAAGACATCATCATCACAGATTACACCGGTATATACCGAAACATTATTCTGGACCTTGACATTTTTACCAAGTTTAACTTCCGGCGATATCACAACGTTCTGTCCGATATTACAGTTTTCCCCGATCTCCGAACCGGTCATGATATGGCTGAAGTGCCATATCTTTGTCCCTCTTCCGATTATACTGCCCTCATCAATGACAGCTGTTTCATGAGCAAAATATTCCTTCTCCATGGTCATTTTGTTTCAAAGAATTTTAGAATGTTAAATGTGATATATTCAAGTTGTTCCTGCTCCATTTCGGGATGCATAGGCAAAGAAAGAACCTCCCTGCATAACAATGATGTGACAGGGAAATCATCATCAGCATATCCGAGATAACGGTATGCATCCTGAATGTGTAACGGGCCCGGGTAATAGATCATTGATGGTATTTTAACGGAAGAGAGATAGTTCTTCAGCTCATCTCTCAGGCCATTCCCAATCCTGATCGTGTATTGATGGAAGATATGTGAGGAATAGACTGATCTTCCGGGAAGTGTAATTGATTTACATCCGGCAAGAGCCTTATCATAAAAATCAGAAATGGATCTCCTTGCATCATTGAACCGGTCAAGGTATTTCAGTTTTACATTCAGAATTGCTGCCTGGATGGTGTCGAGTCTGGAGTTTATTCCAATATCTTCATACCGGTATTTTACTTTCATCCCGTGGTTGGCTATGCTTCTGGCCTTTTTTGCTATCACTTCGTCGTTGGTAATAAGAGCTCCGCCATCACCGAAACACCCAAGATTTTTGGATGGGAAGAATGAAGTAGTGCCAATAATTCCCATGGTTCCTGCTTTCTTCCGGGTACCGTCTGAAAAAATAAAATCAGTTCCCGTAGCCTGTGCTGAATCTTCAATAACATCGATGCCATGATCCCCTGCAATCTTCATTATGTTTTCCATGTCGGCACACTGACCGAAAAGATGAATGGGGATTATGGCTTTTGTCCGCGGAGATATAACCTTACTGACTGCCTCAGCTGATATGTTATAAGTATACTGATCAGGATCGACAAGGATCAGTTTGAGGCCAAGCAAAGCAGCTACCTCAACTGCGGAAATGAAAGTAAAATCTGATGTAATAACCTCATCTCCGGGTTTCAGTCCAAGTGCCATCAGGGAGATCTGAAGAGCATCAGTTCCGTTGCCGCATGTGATTACGTAATTTGTTCCAAGGTATTTCTGAAGCTCTTCTTCAAAAATAGCTATCTCGGGCCCCCTGATAAATGCAGTCGAATTAAGTACATTTTTGATCGCGGCATCAATTTCAGATCCAAATTTCTCATACTGAATCCCGAGGTCAACCATTTGAATATCTCTCATCAGAAGCAGGCTTATGCGAACTACGAAGATAAATATTTTTATGGTTATAACTGAATCTGATTTTTAAAATAAGCTCCTCAGTGAACCTCTGTGTAACTATAAGTTAATTAAAAATATACACAGATAATAACCAGGGAGACACAGAGATTCACAAAGAAAAATAACGTTAACAGAGTTTCAGGAATTCATCGTATAAAAGAATTTTGCTATTTTTGTATTGAAGGATAAAGGTAAAAATGGATATTACAGCTTTTATACGGGAATTATTATTCAGTCACGATTGTGTGATCCTGCCGGGGTTTGGCGGTTTTGTGGGGAACTATACACCTGCCCGTATTGATAAGGACACCGATACTTTTTATCCTCCCGTAAAACAGATATCCTTTAACAGGAACCTTAACCACAATGATGGTTTGCTGGTTGGGAGGATATCCGGATCTTCGGGGATCAATTACGGCGATGCCAGGAATATGGTAGATGAATTTGTTGTTTCCCTGCGTAAAAAGCTCGAAAGAGGGGAAAAGGTCAACTTCGACAAGATAGGCACCTTTACGAATAACAAGGAGGGGAATGTGCAGTTCGAACCGGACCACGATGTTAATTACAATCTGGGGTCTTATGGTCTTGATTCATTCAGGTTTTCGCCGCTTGAGGGATATGATGTACGTAAACGCATAACCGGGAACAGAGACAGGAACCCGGTAAAACGCGCCTCCATGAAAAAGATACTATGGAGAGCCGCAGTAATCATTCCTATCCTTGCTGTCCTGACCGCAATACCCTTCACCACTGATATCTTCAGATCGAAAGTGGAAGCCACAACAATGAATCCGCTGGTAGCTGCTGAATTTGAGGACAACAAAAAGGCTGTCGACGAAGAGGAACCGGTAAAAGCTGAAGAGATTATCATTGCTGACATGCAAAATACTCCGCCGGTTGTCGAAACCAGTAAACATCTTCTGGAGGAAGAAATGCATTTCTGTCTTATTACCGGCAGCTTTAAGCTGAAACAAAATGCATATAACCAGGCAGATATGCTTAGGAATGAGGGTTATGATCCCGAAATTCTTGATGCACCCAACGGTTTCTACAGGGTTAGTGCTATCCGGTGCAGGGATATACTCTCTGCCCGCAACAAAGCCGACAGTGTTTCAAAAAAATTCCCGGGTACCTGGGTGAAGAAAATCTGACACTACTATTTTATCACACTCCCGTTACTTATTTTTTCCAGTGGTGAAACAAGAACCAGTTTCCCCTCTGCATCCTCTGCCATAAGTATCATTCCTTTCGATTCGATGCCCTTGATCTTTCTCGGTTCGAGATTTGCGATAATGGATATCTGTTTTCCGACTATATCCTTCGGATCAAAATATTCGGCAATACCCGATACTATCGTTCGGATATCAATACCGGTTTCAATTTTAAGCTTGAGAAGCTTATTGGTATTTGGTACTTTTTCAGCTTCAAGAACAGTTGCTGTCCGGATATCAATTTTTGTAAAGTCATCAAATGAAACAATTTCTTTTGCCGGTAATGCTTTCATTTCAGATGATTCATTAGTTTTTTTTGTTGCCATTAGCCTGTCAATTTGCCGTTCTATTTCATCATCCCCGATCTTTTCGAACAGCAGTTCGGATTTGCTTACATAGTCTCCTGGTAACAACAGGTCATTTCTGCCTGCATCACTCCATTTAAGTGGATCAAGTTTAAGCCAGCTCCTAAGTTTTTCCATAGAAAATGGAAGAAATGGCTCAAGCACGATTGTAAGGTTTGCAGTTACCTGCAGAGCAATATTCATGATAGTCTTTACTCTTTCAGGGTCGGTTTTGATTATTTTCCACGGTTCCGCATCGGCAAGGTATTTATTTCCGAGCCTGGCAAGATTCATTGCCTCCCTGAGTGCCTCCCTGAACCTGTATGTATCAAGACTGGTTTCTACATTTTTTCTTATTTGTATTATCTCATTCAAGACCATCTCATCATCTTGTGTTGCTTCTCCTCTCTCAGGTACTTTCCCTTCATAATAATTGGTTGTAAGTACCAGTGTCCTGTTTATGAAGTTACCCAGAATAGCTACGAGTTCGTTATTGTTACGTGCCTGAAACTCTTTCCAGGTGAAATCATTATCCTTGGTCTCCGGGGCGCTGGCACATAGAGAATAGCGGAGAACGTCCTGTTTTCCCGGGAAGTCGATCAGGTATTCATGCAGCCAGACTGCCCAGTTCCTGGATGTGGAAATCTTGTCATTTTCAAGATTCAGGAACTCATTGGCAGGAACATTTTCGGGAAGGATATAGCTTCCTTCAGCTTTTAACATCGAAGGGAAGATTATACAATGAAATACGATATTATCCTTACCTATAAAATGAACCATTTTTGTTTCATCGTCCTTCCAGTATTTTTCCCAGTCGGTTGTGAGCTCCCTTGTAGCCGAGATATATCCGATAGGGGCATCGAACCATACATAAAGAACTTTACCCTTTGCACTCTTTACCGGTACCGGGACTCCCCAGTCGAGATCACGGCTGACGGCTCTTGGCTGTAAACCCTGGTCGAGCCATGATTTGCACTGCCCGTAAACATTTGTCTTCCATTCCTTATGATCTTCAAGTATCCATTTTTTCAACCATGGTTCATACTTGTCAAGAGGAAGGTACCAGTGCAGTGTTTCGCGTAAAACAGGCTTGCTGCCGCTGATAGTTGAGTGAGGATTGATGAGATCGGATGGACTTAAAGAGGTTCCGCACTTTTCACACTGATCGCCGTAGGCATCTTCATTACTGCAATGGGGACAGGTTCCGGTTATATACCTGTCGGCAAGAAAACAACCCGCCTCCTCATCATAATACTGTTCCGTGGATTTTTCGATGAACTCGCCTTTATGATAAAGGGTCAGGAAAAAATCGGAGGCAGTATCGTAATGCACCTTGTTTGATGTCCGTGAATATATATCGAAAGCTATTCCGAAATCCTCAAAGGCTTTTTTATTTATTGCATGATACCTGTCAACGATCTCCTGTGGCGTAACCCCCTCCTTGCGTGCTTTCAGAGTTATAGGGACACCATGCTCGTCAGACCCGCATATTGATATCACATCCTCTCCTTTCATCCTCAGGTACCTGGTGTAAATATCAGAAGGTACATATACTCCTGCCAGGTGGCCGATATGTATAGGGCCATTCGCATACGGGAGTGCAGATGTGATAAGGTATCTTTTGAATTTCTTCATGATGTTGATAATGAACCGGCAGGATTTTTATAAACGACCAAAGATAATAAATTTATAAAATGGCACTTAATCACTTTTCAGGAGAACCATTAATAATTACTTTTACGTATTATTAAACAGAGATGTCAGCAAAAAAAGTAAAACCTCCATTTTTAAAACCCGGCGATGAAGTAGCCATAATCTCTCCTGCATTTGCCATTGAGAGTGTAAAAGTAGAATCGGCAGTTACCTTACTGGAAGAGTGGGGTCTGAAGGTACATATCGGTGATAATGCCCTGAAGCAGGATGGTCCCTTTGCAGGCACCGATGATGAGAGGTACAGGGATTTCCAGGCAGCGACAGACAATAAAAGAATTAAAGCAGTATTCTGTTCAAGAGGCGGTTACGGAATACTGAAGATCATCAACAGGATTGATTTTTCCACTTTACGCAGGTATCCTAAATGGTATGTCGGATACAGCGATATAACTGTATTGCATTCATGGCTGGCTGAGAAGTATAATATTGTTTCGGTACACGGAGAGATGCCGTTGAATTATTATAATCACGAGAAAACACCGGAGACGATTGAATCTCTGCACAAGGCATTGTTTGAAGGTTGTCAGCCGATTGAATGGAAGGGTGATTTCAGAAGGGGAAGAAAAACTGAAGGAGAGATCACAGGCGGGAACCTCTCGCTTCTCTATAGCCTTGCAGGTACTCCCGGAGAGCCAAAGACAAAAAGAAAGATACTGTTTATTGAAGAAATCGGGGAATACAATTATCATCTTGACAGGATGATGACATCCCTGAAGCTTGCCGGCAAACTTGAGGGTCTCGCTGCACTTGTGGTCGGGGGTATGAATGAGATGGTTGAAACAAGAATACCATGGGGTAAAAGCCCTGTAGCAATAATATCAGATATCGTTGAAGGTTATGATTTTCCGGTTCTGTTCAACTTCCCTGCCGGACATATCAGTGATAACCGTGCTTTCTATATTGGCAGCAAAGCCACGATAGATATCAGCGGGGATGTGGCAACACTAATCTATATTTGATTATCAGAAAGCGGTTAGAAGAAGATCAAGGTCTTTTGATAATATCCCGTATTTCTGTCCGAGTGTTTCATTAGTCAGTATACCGTTATATAGGTAGGCGCCGTTACGGAGGCCCGGATCATTTTTAAGAAGCTGGGTTATCCCGCCGGTATCTGCCATTCTCTGTAGCAGCGGTGCAAATATATTACTGAAAGCTATTGTGGCTGTCCTGGCAACACGTGAAGGCAGGTTCCAGGCAGAAAAATGTATCACGCCATGTTTTTCATAAACAGGATCATGGAGCGCACGACATTCGCTCGTTTCGATACATCCTCCCCTGTCAATGCTGAGGTCAATGATAACTGCACCCTTTTTCATGTTTTTCACCATATCTTCCGTTACATAATACCATGGACGGAGATCCTCCAGCTCAATGGCGCCTATCAGAACATCAGCCGACTTCAATGCTTTTTTCAGGACCTGCGGATGGAAGACAGATGTTTGCAGCCTGTATCCGATAAATGATTCAAATCTTCTGAGCCTCTCAAGCGAATTGTCAAATATTTTTACCTGGGATCCCAGACCCAGTGCTGCCCTGGCAGCATATTCTCCAGCTCTGTTAGCTCCCAGGATGATCACTTCTGTTGGCGTTACTCCCGTAATACCTCCAAGCATAACACCTTTTCCTCCATGGTGGTTGCTGAGATAGTCGGAAGCCAGAAGGATAGAAGTCACACCGGAAATCTCGCTCATGGATTCCACAACAGGCATAAGACCTGTGGCATCACGGATCTTTTCGAAGGCAATAGCAGTAACTTTTTTCCTTATAAGCCGCGAGAGAGTCTCTTCATTCAGCTTCAGCACATTAAGGTACGACATAATTACCTGGTTGCCTTTCAGGTATTCAGCTTCTTTACTGTTAAAAGGTGCTACCTTAATAACAACATCGCTGCTGTACACTCTTGCCGGAGAATCGGTAATAATTGCCCCGTTTTCACTGTAATCCTTATCAGAATAATTAGCTCCGGTACCCGCACCTTTTTGTATAATTACCTCATTATCTGATTCCACAAGCAGGTTAACCGCTTCCGGTGAAAGAGCTGCTCTTTTTTCATCATCCTTAGGATCGCCGGGGATACCGATAGATAATCTTCTGAACCTTACAGCAGTTTCAAGATGCTCTTCTTTAGGCATAAAAGCACTGTCGCCAAGATTCACTTTTCCACTCTTGCCTCTCATGTTCATTTCAGTAATAGTGTTATTTCTCCAAAGTTAAAACAAATTGGGATACAGGAGTAAAATATAATCAGCTTAAGACACCTCCAGAATACGTTTCTCATATTTTCCGACATTGATACGGACCTTTACCGTACCTTCCGGCAATAACTCCTCTATCAGTTCCGGCCATTCCATGAAGCAATATGATCCTCCATAGAGATATTCTTCAAGCCCGAAATCAAACACCTCCTCAGTATTTCTGATTCTATAAAAATCAATATGATATAAAGATTTGCCTTCAGGCGTCCTGTATTCGTTTACAAGTGTAAAAGAGGGACTGCTGGTGATGTCAGAAGCTCCAAGCAGGTTACATATTGCTTTGATAATTGTTGTTTTTCCCGCACCCAGCGATCCATAAAATGCAAAGATCCTGCTGTTACCAGAATGATCAAGCAATCTCCTGACTGCGGATGGGAGATCTTTCTTATGTTTAACTATAATTTTCATTTATTTACACGGGTTCCAGAAAAGCAACAGGAAGCATCATTTCCTGCATTGAAATCCCTCCATGCTGAAAGCTGTTCCTGTAATACCCGGCATAATAATTAAAATTATTCTGGTAAACAAGATAATCCTTATTTGTGGCAAAAATATACCTCGAGCTTATATTTGTCTTTGGCAGGAATGCTTTCCCGGGATCCCTGATCTCGAATACCTCTGTAGGGTTATAATCAAGATTTCTTCCTGTCTTATAACGCAGATTAGAAGATGTCTTTTTATCACCAATGATCTTGACCGGGTTCTGGACCCTTATCGTTCCGTGATCGGTTGTGATAATGACTTTTACCTGATACCTGGTCAGTGTTTTCAGCAGATCAAACAGTGAAGAATGGATAAACCATGACCTTACGAGACTCCTGTAGGCTGTCTCATCATCCGTAAGATCCCTTATCACGCTGATATCTGTACGGGCATGGGAAAGAATATCAACAAAATTGTAAATAAGAATATTGATCTTATTCCCGAGCATAGATTTGATTCTTTCATTTACTTTTTTTGCTTCAGTGTTGCTGCTGATCTTGTTATATGACCAGTTGTATGTTAATCCTTTCCTTGAAAGCTGGTTCCTGAATAGCTCCTCTTCAAAGTTATTTTTTCCGGCTTCATCATCATCATCGACCCATAAACGAGGCATAAGTTCGGCAATCTGCGACGGCATGAGCCCGGCAAATATGGCATTACGGCTGTACTGGGTTGCAGTCGGCAGGATGCTGAAATAAACATCTTCCTCAACCACCCTGTAAAGACCGGTAAGTTCAGCCGAAATTGTTTTCCACTGATCAAACCTCAAATTATCAATGAGAATAAAAAACAAGGGTCTGGAATTACTTATATGCGGAAATACCTTTTTTGTGAAAAGTGAGTGTGAAAGAACAGGAAGATCAGCAGTACCGGGATCAAACCATGAAAGGTAGTTTTTTGAAACAAATTTAGAGAAGAGGTTATTTGCTTCATTTTCCTGCATTTTCAATATCTCTGTCATTCCCTGGTCAGCTGATTTTTCAAGCTCTGATTCCCAGTAGGTTATCTTACGATACACCTCTGTCCAGTTTTCCCGGCTTCCTGCATATGATATCATGTCACCGATACGGCTGAATTCCTGCCTGTAATCTGTTGTTGTTTTTTCTGTGACAAGCCTTTTCTGGTCAAGTATCTTCTTTATTGCAAGCAGTACCTGTTTGGGTTTAACCGGTTTGATAAGATAATAGGCTATTTCGGAACCGATTGCTTCTTCCATTATATCCTCTTCCTCACTTTTCGTTATCATTACCACGGGGATATCGTTCCTCACTTCCCTGATAAGCCTGAGAGTCTCAATACCGCTTAATCCCGGCATATGTTCATCGAGAAATATGAGATCATAGGAGTTTTGCCGTACAAGATCAATGGTATCATTGCCGTTTGAACAGGTATCTATCTCATACCCTTTATCCTGCAGGAAGAGGATATGGGGTTTAAGAACCTCAATCTCATCATCTGTCCATAGTATTCTTATCCTTCTCATTTTAATAGTTTTCCCTGAAGAAAAGAAGATACCGTTCCGGATTCTTGTCTTCATTCAGAACCCTGAGATTATTGTCATTGATAATGAAAGAATACATTTTGGATCCCGTGGGATTCCTTACCAGCTTTTCAGTTGAAAATGACTTGTAATAATCCATTACATCAGAGTATTTTTGAAATCCCGACACTTTGATCATTATATATTTATTGTCTACCAGCGTTCCTTCAGTTCTGTAATTAAGATTAGTAAAATTATCAATGTTATAGCTTATCACATCGAATGCGGCCTGGTTAATATTGAATTCAGGATTCTCAATTATAAGAATGAAAGAATGATTTGCTGCAGTATCAGCTATAAATAATTCCCTGGCAATTACTTTTTCTTCCTCAACTTTCAGTTCGGGTACTTTCTTGTTAATGAAAGCGGTTATCTCTGCCGCCTTTTTGCTTTCCTCGCTGTCGGGCCACAATTCAATGATTTTATTTAGCTCATCCTTGAGCGTTCTTTCATCGCTGATCCGTGCTATGGAATATGCGCGAAGCAGAAGAAACTTTGGAGCCAGCTGGTCCTGTCCGTATTTTTTCAAAGCATCATCGCAAAGGGCAATTGCATATGTAAAATCTTCTTTATTATATGTATTGTATGCTTCCCGGTAAAGTTGCTCAGCCATCTTCAGGTCTGCAAGCTTCTTCTCATAATAGCCGGGATCGGATATCATTTTTGCAAATTCGGTTTCGGGATATCCTTCTATCAGGCGTTGTTTGTATTTTTCAGAGGCGGAGTTATCAATTTCCTGATTTATCTTATACAGGTTATATAAAGCTTCAGGTACAAGTTCATTTTCAGGATACCTGGCAATAAGATTTTCAAAAGATTCAACAGCTCCCTTAAAATCCCGTATCTTTTCAGCATAGGCTTTTCCGGCATTAAGATATGCATATGCTATACGGTTATCAGAAACAGCCAACAGGGAGTCGGTCAGAGGAAGATCTTTTAAGTAGAATTCAGGATTTTTATAGTCAAGTGTTCCTGTATTTAGTGAATCGAAAACATTTTGTGCTGTTTCACCGCCTTCAGCAGATGCTATGGATGAGGTGGCCCTGGTTTTATTTAACCTGCGCCAGTTATCCTCGAGTCTTCTGTTACCCCACCTGCGCTTGAATTCTGTACGGCCAAATGTAAGGGCAGCCTGGTTATAAAAGTACCACTTACCCTCCTGTTCGATATTATCCTGAAAGCGTCTCTCATTTTCATAGAATTGTCCCAGGTTATACCTGTCGGAATATTGAGAGGTTCTGCCTTCATTTTCGGCTTTGGAAATTTCGCTGATGATCGATGAAATAAAAGCATCTCTCTCAGATTCTGACATTGAAGCAATCCTCTGAAGAGAATCTTCAGTTTCGATGATGTTTAATTGTGATACGACAGTATTGAGGTTTTCCGATTTTAATTTCAGTGCCTGATATTCGAAATGTGCCTTATCGAGAAAAATTACAGTGCTGTCATAGTACCTGCCTGCTTTTAAAAGGTCAGGCTTATTGTAATAATATTCAGCAAGAGTAAGATAAGACCTTCCTTTCTGATTCTGGTTAAGGGATGAGAATAAGACTGATTGCCTGTAAAACTCCAGGGCCTCTTTTTCATTTCCCTCCTTCATGGACAAATTACCAAGTGCAAAATAGATCTGGTCACGAAAATCCTTATTCTTGGAGTCTTTAAGCATCTTCTCCATCTCTTTCCTCATTTCTTCCGGGTCCCCGGTGCTGACATCAAAAACCCCTGCAATATTTATCCTGGCATTGAATTCAACATCATAGGGAGGATTCATTTTAACAACCTTCCGATACAACGATATTGTCCTATAGGCATTTCCGGCCTCTTCATTCAGCTGAGCCAGCAGGTATGTAAGCCTGTATTTTGTTTGTTTCCCCGACACATTATCAATAGCCTTGTCCAAAGGTTCTATAGCTTCAGTAAATTTATGCTGTTTAACAAAGAGATCTGCCATGGTTGTATAATACATGGTTCTCAATGCCCTCGGGAAATCTGCGGAAGTTTCAAGTTCGTTCAGGATACGATACGAATCACTGTACCTCCCTTTCTCATTATGGGTCCTGGCCAGCCAGATTGATGCCTCTTTTCTTATCAAAGGATCATTGGCCTGGGTAATACAATACTCGAAAACTGCAGAAGCCTCATAATACTCATGCTTGTAAAACCGTGCCATTCCGATGAGCAGATAACTGTCATCAACCCACTCATTGTATTCCTTTCGGTTGAACAAATCCTCCTCTTGTGAAGTAATATTGTTTTTATCCTTTACTTCAGGCTTTGCAGTAATTGATTTTAAGGAGATAAGTTTTGAGGCTTTCTGGATTGCCTTTTCCATGTCTGAACTGCAGAGGGATGCAGAGGAGGGATCACTGTATTCGAATACATCCAGCAATTCGGCATAGTCGTCATCATGACCATTTGCAACTTTAAGAAGACCCTCCTTAAAGCTTTCATAACCATTAAAATAGATATTATACCTTGCCGTCATTCCATGGTAAAACCTTGTCGCCCTTGTGTTTTTTTCCACAGAACAATTTACTGCGGCGATTAATAATCCCAGCAACACCAGGTATTTATATGATGCTTTTACTGAAGGCAATAAAATGGTTTTAATACTATAAACTTACCAGGCCCGGGTATAGTATTTCAAAGGTAAATAAAATTAAGGAGGTTGCCTTTTATCAGGCGGAAATGACACTCTTTATTTCGGGTACCTCATTTATTAGTGCCTGCTCGACCCCGGCTTTTAAAGTCATCATGCTATACGGACAACCATGACATGCACCAGTGAGTTTCACCTTAACAGTAAAATCTTCTGATATTTCGACAAGTTCAATATCTCCTCCGTCTGACTGGAGATATGGCCTGATTCTTTCCAGGGCCTTTAACACACGTTCTTGAATATTTCCGGTTTCTGACATGTAATTATAATTTAATTAAGCGGGCACCTTATTTTTATAACAGCCGGCAATTTTACCAATTTTTTCTGTCATAGCAAAATATTCATTGCATGGCTGGCATTAAGAGCCCAGCCAACCATCCTGGCTGATCCACCTGAACCCGGGTAGCGCGCAATTGCCCCGTAAGAAGTGATCCTGCCATGAGGTATCTGCCCGGTTACAAGGTAAACCCTGCTGAAAAAATTATCATTATTCTTTTGTCCCGGCTTTAGCATCTTTTATAATCTTGTTCTTTAAAATTCTGAAAGAGAGATAATTAATTTTCAGTCCATCTTCAAGAAAAAGATTTTCGTAATGTGTTTTGATAGATAGGATTTCGTCATCGGGTTTATCAGCATACAGGTCGTTGCTGGCCAAAATTACAGGAAGGCTGTTTAGTTCAACCAGTATCTTTGTATAGTTGAAGAGATCGGCATTATCCGTTTTTAGATGAATGATCCCTTTGTCCTTCAGGAAATTACGATAATTATTAAGAAACCAGGGACTAGTAAGTCTCCTGTTGGAGTTCCGTTTTCCAGGATGGGGATCGGGGAAGGTGAGCCATATCTCATCAATCTCATCTTCAGTAAAGTAAGAATTAATAAACTCTATCCGTGTACGGAGAAAAGCCACGTTGGACATTTTGTTTTCGGATGCTGTTTTTGCTCCCTTCCACATCCTGGCTCCTTTTATGTCGACACCTATATAATTATTCTGAGGAAATCTGGCAGCAAGACCCACTGTATATTCCCCCTTTCCGCAGCCCAGCTCCAGGATGATCGGATTTAAATTCCGGAAAATTTCCGTTTTCCATTTTCCTTTTATCGGGTGATCTTTAAATGACAGCTCTCCTGTAGCAGGCTCTATTACGTTGTTGAATGTAGCCATCTCTGCCCATTTGGCCAGTTTGTTCTTTCCCACAGTTTAAGATTTACCTTTTGCTTCTTTCAATTCTTAATCCGATATCATAGATGCCCGGAAGATCCCCGATACGCATACCATGTTGTATATTGAAAAGGTATGTGCCTCTGGCCGGGAAAAAGACGTTTGTCCTGTAGGGCAGGTTAAGTTCATGGATATCACCGAATCCTTTGCCGTACCAGTTGCCTTTTTCGTCGGCAAGATAATATTCAAGAGTATCTGTCATAATATTACCATCAGGTGAAAATACAGTTACAAACAGGAATAAGTTGCGGAACGGATAGTCTGATCCGGTTCTGATAGTGAAAAAAACATCGGTAAGCTGAGTCGTATCATCTATCTGCATGCTGAAATCCGGCACATTGGAAAGATCCCATATATTGTCTTGCATGACTACGCTGTCAGTGAATATAACATCACTGTTACATGATGAGAGGAGAAGCAACAACAACAGGGTTGAGCTTTTATTTATTTCTCTTATCATTCAATTTTCTGTTCTTTCTTTTATGGGAGTATTTGCGCTGGTTGTTTTTAGACTTGTCAATATCGAACCTTGTCAGGCTGTTGTTTTTAAGAAGATCTTCCGAAACAGGAGTTGTGTCCCATGATGGTTTTCCGGAAAGTAATCTTTCAGGTTTAATGCCGTTTTTGTTCATAGCCTGTATTTCCTCAACCCTCTGTACCGGCACCGGTATAAGATTAGCAGTCGAGTGCTGGTCTGTTGAATACCAGTAGATACCTTTATGAACCTCCATTTTCTGAAAATATGCTGTGCTGTTGGTTATTTCCAGCGGAATATCTTTTGACGGAAAGTTTTTCTGTGCATCAACATAGCAGTCGACCTCAAAATTGAGGCAGCACTTTAATTTGCCGCATTGTCCGGCAAGTTTCTGCGGATTCAGCGACAGTTCCTGGTATTTTGCGTGGGTGGTTGTTACGGAGGTAAAGTTCGTAATATATGTTGCACAGCAGAGTTCTCTGCCACAGGATCCTATTCCGCCTATTCTGCCGGCCTCCTGGCGGGCACCGATCTGGCGCATCTCTATCCTCACCTTGAATTCTTCGGCAAGCACCTTTATCAGCTGTCTGAAATCGACACGTTCATCAGCTATATAATAGAATATGGCTTTTGTTTTGTCACCCTGGTATTCAACATCCCCGATCTTCATGTTAAGTTTCAGTTCTTCGGCTATCTGCCTGGAGCGAAGCATGGTCGGGATCTCAAGCAATTTTGCTTCTTCCCATTTTTGCATATCGACATCTTTTGCTTTCCGATATACTTTCTTCATATCTTCGAGCGAAGGTATGATTTTAAGCTCTTTAAGCTGTTCGAGGACAAGCCTGCCTGTCATGGATATTCTTCCGATATCATGGCCGGGGGAGCCTTCAACAGCAACCAGGTCACCAATCTCGAACCTGAGATTGTTTACATTCCTGTAAAATCCTTTTCGGGTGTTTTTAAACCTGATTTCAACGATATCATTTTCATCGGGGCATTCCGGAATGTCTTTCAGCCAGTTGAAAGAATCAAGTTTATTACAACCGGGTTTATATTTAATATCAGGCATCCGGATCTCTTCATCCTGCTGCCCTTGTAATTCTTCATTCTCTGTCATAAAGATTCAGTGCTTCAAAATAAACCACAAAAGTAATGAATAAATGCCATAATGTCAATTCCCGGCCCTCGTTTATCGGATCAATCTTGTTGCCTTAAGTGCAAGGTCAAGAAAGATGATCTTTGCATTCCCGTTTGCTTCAATGTGGGAGAAGGCAAGATTAAACTCATCAGTCAGGGGATAGATATTTTTCTGGTTTATAAAAGGGTGGAAATTACCTGAGAAGGAGGCCTCTTCTCCTGCCAGATATACCAGGTCGTTTTTTAACTGATCAAGCGAAAGCATCAGGTTTTCCCTCAGGAGCCTTAAAGAAAAGGAGAGAAAATTCTTCTGGGCCTCCCTGCCTGTTACAGCCATCTCCTCCGACCATCTTATTAATGAAATGATGTCGCGTTTCCATGCAAATCTCATCATGCTTTTAAAGCGGGTAAGTTTATCCAGGGATGAATCCTCATTTTCATATAATTCGACAGCCCTTATGATATTTCCATTTGCCACTCTGGCTATGTCGGCCGCTTTATCTTCACCGACACCCGATCTGGTTTTCAGAAATTCCCTGATTTCATCATCAGTGAATCGGGGGATCTTTACCATCTGGCATCTCGACAATATTGTTGGCAGAAGTTTGTCAGGCTCATCTGAAACCAGGAGAAAAAGTGTTTTCCCGGGTGGCTCCTCGAGTAGCTTTAAAAGCTTGTTGGCAGCAGCCTGATGCATCTTTTCGGGCAGCCAAATTATCATTATCTTGAAATCCGATTCAAAAGTCTTGAGATTAAGCTTTTTTATTATCTCACCTGCCTCAGATGCAAATATCAGTCCCTGGGCATTCTCAACTTCAATGGAATTAAGCCAGCTGTTAAGGGTAAAATATGGAGACTCTCTTACAAATTTCCTCCATTGTTCAATGAAGACATCACTGACAGGTTCCGTATTTTTTTTGTCTTTAATAACAGGAAAGACGAAGTGAAGATCAGGGTGAATCATCTTTTCATATTTGACGCACGATTTGCATGTCCCGCACGAATCACCCGGTGTACGGTTTTCACAGCTGACATATCGTGCATAAGCCAGGGCGAGTGCAAGAGAACCACAACCTTCAGGACCGGTTAATATTTGGGCATGACTGACTCTCTCCTCATGCACCGATTTTATCAGCTTTTCTTTTGTCTCTTTATGTCCTGGTATCTGTGCAAAATTCATAGCCATGACTTTCTTCAAAATTAGTTAATCTTTTTACATAGGTTGTTTCCTTGTTACTATTAATGGAACCGCTCCGCGGTTCATAGTATCAGATTGGGATAGATTAATAATTATCATTAGTGGAACCGCTCCGCGGTTCAGGGTATTTAAGGAGTGTTTATGTATTATCATTAATGGAACCGCTCCGCGGTTCACTAAACTGGCAAGTATTACGTAATGAAGAATCCCGGCGGGATTCCATCATTACTAACACAATCTGTCTCAAGAACATAATAAAACCCCGGGGGGGTTTCATGATGATATATCTTTTGTATGGCAATTTGAAATATCCTATAAATTAGTTCAGAAACCATCAAAGATTATGTTTAAAATTAAGTAGGTTTGCAAATAGAAATAACTATCAAAAATAATATGTAATATGAAAATGATTCAGGACTTCAATTTTAATGGCAAAAAAGCTATCGTAAGAGTCGACTTCAATGTACCTCTCGACAAAGAGACCCTTGCTGTAACCGATGATACCCGCATCAGAGGCGCCTTGCAGACGATCAACAAAATTATAAATGATGGAGGATGCGCCATCCTGATGTCACATCTCGGAAGACCAAAAGGAAGAATGGACAAATTTTCTCTTATACCAGTGCTCCCTGTTCTGGAAAAGCATCTGGGCAAAAAAGTCCTCTTTGCAGATGATTGTCTGGGTGAATCCGCTGTTAAAATGTCGGCGGAACTAAAACCGGGAGAGGTGTTGCTGCTTGAAAATTTGAGGTTCTATCCTGAGGAGGAGGGGAAGCCCGTATTACCTGAAACAGCAACTGATGAAGAAAAGAAAGCAGCAAAAGCAGAGCTGAAGATAAAACAGAAAGAATTTGCCAAGAAGCTTTCAGGTTATGCAGAGATCTATGTGAACGATGCTTTCGGAACAGCTCACAGAGCCCATGGAAGTACAGCAGTTATAGCAGATTTTTATCCTGAGGATAAACGTATGTTTGGCTTCCTTATTAACAGTGAACTGGCTGCCATGGACAGGGTACTTAATAATGCCCGGCATCCGTTTACCGCTATTATGGGGGGCGCAAAAGTATCTGATAAAATAATGCTGATTGAAAACCTGCTTAACAGGGTTGACAACCTTATTATCGGGGGCGGCATGACATACACCTTCATTAAAGCACAGGGAGGCAGCATAGGCAAATCACTTTGCGAGGAGGATAAGCTTGACCTTGCTCTTAAGATCATCGGAAAAGCGAAGGAAAAGAAGGTAAATCTCTACTTGCCGGCTGACAGCCTTAATGCAGATAAATTTGAAAATGATGCAAATACAAATATTACTAAAGCTGATGCTGTACCTGACGGCTGGCTGGGCCTCGATATTGCTGAAAAAACCATACAGCAGTTTTCCTCGGTAATCGAAAACTCAAAGACCATTCTCTGGAACGGCCCGATGGGGGTATTTGAGATGGAAAAATTTTCGAAGGGAACCACAGCAATCGCGAAAGCCATAGCTGCTGCAACCGCTAAAGGAGCATTCAGCCTGATCGGAGGAGGTGATTCTGTCGCAGCAATAAATAAAAACAACCTTTCCGATAAGGTAAGCTATGTTTCAACAGGAGGCGGAGCTATGCTTGAATATATGGAAGGGAAACAACTGCCGGGAATAGTCGCGATAAGAGGCGAATAAAAAATGGTGTAACGGTTTAATGGTATAACGGTAACGGTAAAGAATTTCTGTAATGAGAAGAGAGTGTCTCAAAGGCCACTCTCTTTTTCTTTCAGGTAAACATGGAAATTTCAGTTAACTTTGCATGAAGTATGAGAAACATCTTCCTGATATTGCTGCCTTTGTTGTTAATCCAGCTCTCCTGTAAAAAACAGGAGATCATTCCTGTATCGGGAACTGTAACGATTGATAATACCACCGGATTCAGCCAGACTTATTATGTTTACGGCTTCCTGTTCTCCAGGGCAGAGATAGTATCGACACTTGATAATCCTCCTCCCGATATCACTATTGACAGTGACGGGACAAATCTGTTTTTTCAGACAGATAATTTTAAAGATTCATTCTATAAATTCGGAGAATTCGATAGCGCAGATTCAGCTGAAGAGGCATTCAATAATCTGACGACAGTCAGCGTTACTCAATGGGTTGGGCTGGCATCCCCGGTTGAGCCTGATCAGATCTGGCTTTACAGGTCAGGAAGTGAACATTATGCAAAGATAAGGATCATTGCCACGGTTTCCGGGGAAATAGACAACCGGGACTATGCCAAGTGTACCTTTGAGTGGGCTTACCAGCCTGACGGATCTTTAACTTTCCCGGGTAAATGAAACCTGAAATAACAAGCAGGATCTTTAAAATAAGAGAGAAGAACGATTTCCTCGATACAACCCTTGAAATATTCAAATATCAGGCTGATAATAATCCTGTTTATAAGTTATACCTGGAACTGCTGGGCAGTAAATATAGTGCACCGGAATATCTTGAAGATATACCTTTTTTGCCTGCAGGTTTTTTCAGAAGTCATAAGATACTGACAGGTGATACTCCTGCAGAAATGATTTTCCAGAGCAGCGGTACAACAGGAACAGCGGCAAGCCGCCATTATGTTGCTGATCTTACTCTGTACGAGAAAAGTTTTTTCTCTGCATTCAGACTTTTTTATGGAGATCCCGCTGACTATACCATTTATGCCTTACTGCCCTCGTACACTGAAAGAAATAATTCTTCACTTATCTACATGGTAAGCCATCTTATTAAGGCAACGGGGAGTGCTTTGAGCAGGTTTTACAGGGATGATTACAAAAAATTACTGAAAAATATAAGAGAGGAAAAAGATCAGGGAAAGAAGATATTGATTATAGGTGTCAGTTATGCTCTTCTGAATTTTGCCGAAGCAGGTAATACCGATCTGTCAGGTGTTATTGTTATGGAGACGGGAGGCATGAAAGGAAGGAGAAAAGAGATAATAAGGCCGGAGCTTCATTCCCTGCTGAAAGAAAAATTCAACCTGGAGGCAATTCACTCTGAATACGGAATGACGGAACTCTTAAGTCAGGCTTATTCTGCGGGTGAAGGGATCTTCCGTTGTCCGCCATGGATGAAGATCCTCATCAGGGATCCTCGGGATCCATTATCAATAATTACTGAACCGGGAAGAAGCGGAGGTATCAATATCATTGACCTGGCAAACATCAATTCATGTTCCTTCATAGCCACCGACGATCTTGGAAAGCTTCATGATGACGGAAACTTTGAAGTTCTTGGCCGTTTGGATAACAGCGATATAAGAGGTTGTAATCTCTTGATTGAATGAAAAATCATGCAAGACCTGCAAGACCTGCAAGACCTGCAAGACCTGCAAGACCTGCAAGACCTGCAAGACCTGCAAGACCTGCAAGACCTGCAAGACCTGCAAGACAACATTACAGGCCTAGTTTAGTTCTGATTGCCTGAGGTATTGCATCCTTATGTACCATTATAAAGAGAGTCTTTGCTCTGACATAGCTTTCTGACATATTCAGATATCCGCCGAAAGTATTTCTATCGGTTCCCCAGGAATTTTTGGTTTTATAGTATTTTGTACCATTCTGGTCTTTTACAATTCCGGTAAGGTGCATCAGGTGATCATCGGTGGTTGTGAAACTCTCATATCCTGCCTGTCGTATTTCCTGGGTTACATTGATCTCAGGACCCGGCGAGGAAGATAATTCCGGTGCTGCCGGACCCTGACCCGGAGCTCTCTCAAGCCTTGCCCTGTCGGTTGCAGGTCCCCTCTCTCCGGATGGATTTAAAGGAAGAACGGCATATCCGTTTTTATGTGAGAATCCGCTTTCACTTACATCTCCATCCCAGTTCACAGTATATCCATTATTGAATGAGTAATCCATTATCTCGATCAGTTCATCAAGAGGGACATTATAGAATCGTTCCATTGCCCAGTTGTCCGGCACTTCAAGAATACCCTGAGTATAGAAAGGAAAATGAGTAAAAGAGGTTACCTGGATATAATCATCAGGATTTATATTAAGGCTTGCGGCAAATGACGCAGGAGTATAATTAACACCCTTGTACGTAAATGTATCAGGATATAACCCGAGGTATGTATCCAGTATGGCATTA
>Ga0315550_1000541_pt1 | contig 23206 bp, 27 predicted proteins | sample SalMarSW160190MG_2_FD_203100 | JGI IMG/M metagenome (GOLD analysis project Ga0315550, IMG submission 203100) | Salt marsh sediment microbial communities from the Plum Island Ecosystem LTER, Massachusetts, United States - Salt Marsh Sediment SW1601-90 ... | reverse complement strand
GGGGTAAAATACGTATTCCAGATATTTTTTGCAATTTTAAGCATGGTGGATTTCAGTTCCGAGGGAGTTGCACCCGGATGATCATACATCCAATGCCATATTTCCATGTCCACAAGTGAAACGCCTGCAATTTCATAAGTCATCCAAAAATCATTCAATGTTTTAAGTGCGTCACTTTGAGGGTCTGGAGTTGATATACCAAGTAGATCGAGGTCGTGTGCTTGAAAAACAAAAGCAATAGCTTCGGTAAAAGCGGTATTTGGTACGCCGTTGAGAAAATAATGATCGATATCGTTAAGCGAGAGTGTTTGTTCGACATTATGCCCCATTTCGTGAACGGCAATGTTGAAACCTTTGTAATCCATGCCGTCTTTCCCGATACGAGTACGTAAATGTGCTTTCGCCGAACGCATTCCTGCACCTGCAGCATGGCCTGAACCGCGAGCAGGGTCGACTAAAATATTGCCGGCTATATATGCCGCACGCTCTTTGCTGAAACCGAGTTTCATGAGCATATTCGGCATGTCTGCTTTATAAGCATCGGGCGTCGGATATTTCTTTTTCACTATTTCATCGAGCTGTGCCTCGGAATATTTTCCCTTTGCTCGAAAACCGTTATACCATATGTCGTAAGGTTCAAGCGGCCTGCCCAGTCTTTCTTCAATTAGCTTTGCAATTTGCGGCACGAGCGGCGAGTTGAGTACCGATTCAAGAATCGCTTTTACCCGTTCTTCCGGAATTTCCCGGTTTTCATCGAACTGACGCGCAATAAGAGTAGGTGCGGTGGGAGAGTAAGGGTCCACTTTCTTTACGGCATGAAAAGCTTTCAGCAGTGTTGCGTAGCGTGTATCCGGTTCGGGTGAATTATTTATTTCATTTTTCGATTTCGGGAATGCATCGAAATCTTTTACAGCTGCCGGTTTTACTTCATTTGTAAACGGATTCCAATCCACATAAGGATTATTTATTACGATTTCCGGTATGGTCTGAGTTACAATCCGATCCATCACCTGCTGGATCATTCTCTGTTTGGCAATTCCATTCCCCTTGTCGCTGTAATCGGCTTTCAATTCATCGCGCAGGTTCCAATGTGACAATAAGCGCATCTTTGGAGGGAACAGGCGGCTGCCTTTTGCATCGATGAGATGATGCATGTAAATGTTGTATTCTGCGATATATTGATCGGTAATAGCAGCAGCTTCCGCCACAGCCTGATTGACTTCTGCCGGAATACGTTTTGAAAAACGCTGTGCGAGCCTTACTTCTGCCCATTGACGGCGCGACCATTGCCCGCCGTTTGTCAATCGTTCATCCAATGTTGTAAGCGGGAAATTAAGCAGTACGATGAATGCGAGTTTGTTTTTAAAAAAATCGTCGGTGATGTGCGCACCGGGAGAGAATGCCGCAAATGTCTCGTCAAAGGGATAGATAGTGCCCTGATCCAGGTCTGATTGTTCCCGGAATGCAAGTCCGATTTCATTCATGTGTCCGTTGAGCTTCTCGAGCAGGTACTCAAAACGTTTGAACATAGCATCGAGAGTCGTTTGGCTGCCTGCAAAATGCGTGCGTATGAAATTCTCGAATACAGCAGCGCCACCGTCTTCGCCCTGCCAGAAGTCGGCAACTTGTTTCAATCCTTTTTGCAGGCGTGCACTTTGCGATTCGCCATATTTAGCGATGAGTTCTTTTTCAAGTTTTAATTGAGAATCTTTCATCCAAGCAGGATGTACTGTCTGTGCATTCATATATATCCCTATGGTTAAAATAAAGATTATTGCAAATACAATTATTCGAGAGAAATGATAAGTTTTAAGCATAACATACTCCTAAAAAATATTATTTAAAATGGATGCCGCATTTAACGTATTGTACAATTCTTTATATTTCTATAGATGCAAGAAATGGAATATACTGCCTGTCGGTTACGAGTACATGAGAAGAATACCAATCCTGTAAATACCTGAGAAGTTCTGCCCGCGATTCATCTCTGTTGACTTCAACTTTCAGGGCGAGGCCGAGTGTTTTCATGATAAAATCAATATGTTCCAGGACATGCTGGTTGAGATTTGGAAAACGTGCTTCTAAAAGATATCGCTCTTCTGTCGCAAAATGCGTGTATGCATAATGAATAAGCGAGGTGAGTGCAGATTTAAATTTAGATGCTTCGTACTTATCACTCTGTTCTTTAAGCAACATGTTTATTATATCGAGCAGGTTCCTGTGTTGATTGTTAAGTTCCTTTACGCCGACAGTGTATTCGTCTTGCCATTCAATGGTTTTCATTTTTTCCGCCTTTATTTAAATCCTTTATCTAAAAGAGCCTTTTGATAATCCCGGTCGGTTCCCAAAATATGATTCATGTACCAGCTTTTCAGAAAATTGAGAATCTTTTGTTCGATATCGGGCTCCTTCTTTTCGCAATCGCGTGATAGCTTCATTACCTCAATTAAGAATTCAGTATGCTGCTGCTGATGCTGGACTAATTTAGGATATTCTGCTTCCCGCATGTAACGCTCTTCTGTGGCAAAGTGAACTTTTGTATAGTCAATGAACTGAACAAGCGTTGCGAAGAAATATTTTCCTTCCGTTTTGTAGTTACGTGAAGTAAAAAGTCTGCTTACGATATCGAATAATCCGCGGTGTTGAATATCGATCTCTTTCACGCCGATGTTGTATGTGTCTTCCCATTCAAGGAATTGCATATGTGTTCCTCCTGTATTCTTATGTCCTGATAAAGTGAGGCATCTCAAATGGAATAGGAATGCTCAGTTCAACAAAACCTGCATAATTTCCATCTTGATACCAGGGCGTTTGATAAATAAATTTCTTTGCTCCATGTTTTTTAATGGTGTAGTAATTCGGCTTTTGAGTAATGAGTATTCCTTCTACCTTTTTACGTGCGTGCTCCGGGTGGCAATCGAGCAGGTTCTTCCCGGGCAGTTTTTCAACGCCGCTGTCATGGAAATCCTCGATTGCTTTATTGTTCATTTCAACGATAATTCCGTGTGTATCACAGACCGTTATAGCAGCTGGAAACGATTTAATCCATTCGTGAGGCATTTTTTATTCCCGTCTACCATTTCATTTTTTGGCGGAATGTAATGATTTGCTGCAGGTGAGAATTACCGTGGTTCGAATAAAGTCTCAGAATATCAAATAGAGTCACCTTGCCGTTCTCGAGATGAATTCCCTCTCTTGCCCAGCTTGTCTCTGGCAGAGACCGCAAGAAAACAATCCATCGTTCATGCAGCCCCTTGACAAACGTTAAGGTTGGTTCAATCGGACCGTTTTTTCCGTCTTCAAGAATTGCCCATTGATCCTGGTTATATGGCTTTAGAATCGGTTTTTGTTCGGTAGCAACGAGTTTCATCCGTGTGTATGCGTTAATATTAGCATCGGCGATATGATGTGCAATCTGCCGGATGGTCCACTTACCTTCGCCGACAGGTGTATCCAGTTGTTTGTCCGATAGTCCGCGTACTGCATTTTGAAGAGCTTCGGGAAGATGTTCTATAGCTTCGATTAAACTCGTTTGTTCTGACAAAATTTTTTTCCTTTGTTATGGTTTGAAAAGACCCGATTGTTTTGAACCAAGAAGGCCTGCTTTATATGAACGCTGATCGACACGTGAAAGTTTCCGTGCCATTGCCGGTGTCATAATACGATATTTCCGAATATTGTTCAATGCATCGCCAATATCATCCATCGCATTGTCTTGGAAAAGCCAGTTGAGTTTATCGAATCGATGAAGATTCAATGGAACCGTATAGCCGAGCAAGGTTCTTTCGCCGGCAATATTAAAATACGATTCAAAGTACGACATAATCAACTCGCGCAGGCTTCGGTATACCGGTTCACGATATCGAAGTCCGGTAAAATTGGATTTTGCGACAGCACCCCAGCATTCTCGCAGGCGAAAGACAGCGAGAATATGATCGTCATCGCGGTCGTTCGGCAGCAATTCTACAATAAGCGGCAGATGGCCGATCATCTGGAAGGCAGCAGCAGCAAATACAGCGCCGTCGTAACAGTGGGCTTTATGATCTTTAACGACACTGTGTGGACACCGATACTGTTCCTCATCGCTGTAAGCAAGCGAATCAAGATAGTCCTGTATCTTAATCGGTGAAGTGAGGCACGAAAAAACTTGAAGTTCTTTTTTATTGAGAGTAGATTGAACGCGAGTAGTCATATGGTTCCTGTCTCTTTGTTTTACTGACCCACTTTTTTGAAACAATAGTAAAGTAAATCAGACTTGAATGAAAGGCAATAAGAAAGGAAAAACTAAAAAAGAGTTTATTTAATAGTATTTCTTACTTCTTCCAAACGGGTTTTTGCCTGAGTATCTTTTAGGAAGAAAGTTTGAAGTTTTTCGCACGCATATTCTATGCAGTATGCACAATTTTCAACTGATTTCAATTGCGCGCAACTTCTGATCAGGCAGTCCTTGCAACCTGAGAATATTCTTCCATTTTTAGCCATACAGCCGTCGCAATCTGTAATATTCGCTGCCTCGAATTTTGTACCATAATGTTCAGTTATCAGTTGAGCGATTTCCGACCTCTTTTTCGCTTGTTCTTCTCTATTCGGTTCCCTTGTGGCTGAATAGATCGGACATGTGCTGCAAATTATTCCGCAATAAGAAAGAATTTCGTTCATCTATCGTCTTTTACTTTCCAACTTAATATAGTAATCCAGATGTTCCGTGATTTTATTCCAGGAGTCGAACTCAAGGCCAAAATCTTTTTTCATATCGGAAACGTCCCAGGCCATTCCATCATCACTCCAGCCCTTATCATCCATGATTATTTGACTCTTTGAATTGCACTTTTTTATTGTTTCCCGGGCTATTGAATGCCAGGGAATAAAGTTCTTAGAAAGCCCAAAGTATGTTTTTCGATTAAAATCGCTGTTCAAGACTTGTACATAGAGTTTTGCCAGATCTCCTGCCCATATAAATTGCGTACCGTCGTTTTTAATAACAGTGATGGATTTATCGCATAAAGCATCTTTGATAATATTGTGGAATCGTGTGTCGCTCTGAATATCGGCCCCTTCGATTACCGGATTCCCAAATACATATCCGGGCCGGATAATGTTTATCCGCATCTTTGAACAATACGATTGTGCCATGAGAAAATTCTCGCTTGCTGCCTTTGTTGCGCCGTAAAAAGTTGCAGGATGCTGTTTGGTTTGCGCAGTAACAATTTTTACTGTTTTGTCTTTCTCGCTCTCGGGCGCCATGTAAAGGCTGTCGTTTGCAGCGGTAGAGGAGGTATAAATGAAATGTTTTACGTTCGCCTTAGCTGCTGCATCGGACAGAAATACAGTCGGCAGCGTGTCGTCTTTTAGAACTTCCCATCCGGTGTGTTTGGTATAATCCAAAGCAACGTGAATGCAGGCATCTTTGCCAACGATCAATTTTATAAGTAATTTCAAGTCGGTAATATCGCCTTCTACAATTTCAAGGTGCTTGACTTTCTTTAAAGCAGGTACTTTATTCCGATTACGTGCAAATATGGTTACCTGATGTCCTTGTTTTATGAGTTCCATGGCAATATAAGATCCAATAAAACCTGTTCCACCGGTTAAAAAGACATTCATTTTCTTAATTCTCCAATTTTTTTCTCTATTTGATACTAAGCAATAGGAATACCTGCGATTTTCCAAACTTATGACTTTGCCACTCTTAATAAAGTGTATCTGCGTGTTATTGCTTACCGTTTTGTGGCATTCTTAATATGTTCCTTTTAAAATAAGCAGCATCTATATATTATCTCCGGTTGTTAGTTTTTATCCCTTGTTTTTTCAAATTGAATTAAACCGGTTATCAGCATCGTTAAACAGGCGCCGAACATAAAGCATGACAGCAAGGAATATGCTAAGATTGAAGATTTGATTTTATACCAATTGTTTAGACGAATGGTAATATCGCTCGATGAAATAGGCGCGTTGCCGTCGCGATTTATCAGTAATGTCCCATCCGCAAGATGATCTTGTATTGATTTGCCGTTAATGAACAGTTCGAACGTATCTTTGGTCTCATCAATTTTCAAAGGCATTGTACTAGCGGTCCACCATATATCCTGATCCGCACCAAAAGCGCGATACAATTGAACTATAACAATACTGCCGATAACGAGAACACCAATTATACCGATAAGCATAAGCGCATTTAATCTTGTCTGTTTCATGTGTTATCTCCTTGCATTGTTAACGATTGTGCTTTCCTTTCCACTTTATATTCCACCCGGTGGAAACAATGGAATAAATCCGGTGCTTCTTTGATAATACGGCACAATAATAATATCTCTTTTCTTCAATTTAAAGGCAAAAATGCATGAAAATTCCAATTATCAATATCCAAAAAACAAACGAATATCAAATACAAAATTCCAATATTAAAAAGGAATTTAACCGAGTTGCAACCAGAGAAGAGAAAATTTATTATTAAGAGATTATCAAAAATATCTATTTGATAGAATCGGAATGATAAAATATGCCAGGCTCATGCCGGCAAATGTGAATCCTGCAAGTGCAACGACAGACCAAAATGCCATCATAAGCTCTCCGTCTTCTCTTTTAGCGCTTTTCAAAGCAAGATAAATGGCAATACCGCCGATGACAAGACAGATGCTGGAGAGAATTCCAAAAGCTATAAGCAACATGTTGTCGGGCATAATGAATAAATATACAGAAAGGAGCAGGCGGAAGCAAAGAAGAAAAAAACTGAAATACGTGAAAAAACAATCGTTTATTATTCGATGGCAGCTTCGAACAGGAAGGATCAATAATCTGTGGACATTGCCTGTTTTAGTTTAGTCAAGAATTCACCCGGTGGTACAAAACCGACGATTCGTGATTCTACCGCTTCTGTGCCGTCTGCTCGTATGAAAACCACTGTCGGGATGCCGGAAATCTTGAATTTTATTCTTAATATCTCCGATTCCGGCGAATCAAAATATGTCAGGTCCACTTTTAATCTGCCGATGTCTTTTGTTGCTTCGATCACTTCCGGATCTGTCCATGTGTTTCGGTCAAGTTCCATGCATGGGATACACCAATCGGCGGAAAAATCAAGAAGCACCGGCATTCCGTTTTCCTTTGCTTCCAATAAATCCAGACCGGAATATTTTTTCCAGACAATTCCTGTATCTCTTATACTGCCGGCATAATAGATTCCGAAAAGAATTGCAGTAATTCCGAAAATCCATTGAATTTTTTTCAATATTGGTTTGTCTTTAACTGAGCTGTCGATGAATCCGAGATAAATTCCGCCGACAACTAAAACTAAAGGGATAACGTATGCGGTCTCTTTTGGTGTAACTGCAAGCGAAAGATAGAACAATGCGGTTCCAGCGAGTATGACGCCGAATATATGTTCGACCCAAACGAGCCATGAACCGGAGCGCGGTATTTTTTTTATAAGTCCTGAGAATGTACCGAGAACGAGATAAGGCAGCCCGAGTCCGATCGAAAGCGTAAAAAATATCCAGAAGCCGAACATTGCATCGCCTTTTGCCGCAACGAATGTCAGAAGTGCAATGACCGGCGGGCCTACACAGGGCGCTGCAAATACACCGACAACTAAACCGGAAAGATAAACAGCAATAAAACCGGTGCCGCTTATTCCCCCGAGCTTATTTGTAAGCCAGTACGGCATCCGAATGTGATATAAACCGAAAGAACCAAGTGCTAATGCAAATAACAATGCCGCAATAAAGCCAAGTACCCATGGACTTTGCAGCCAGCTTCCGAATAATCCTCCGCCGAGTGCGGCTGTCACTCCAAGCATGCTGTACATAGATGCAATACCGAGAATATAAACAAGGGCCTTGATGAAGACTCGCGCAATATTTGTTTCTGATTGTGAACCGAATAGGGATATCGTTACTGATAACATCGGGTAGACACACGGTGTCAGATTGAGAGCAAGGCCGATGAAGAAAATTGCAAGAAATGCAAGCAGCGATCCTTTTTGATCGAACATTGCCGCAATTTCATTTTTAAATTCAGATTCTTTGAATTCGGCCGTTCTGTAACGTGCAAAAATATTTTGATGCTGCTGAGAGACTGGTTCCGCTGAGCCTACAATTTGTACCGGTATTTTTACTTCAATAGTAGATGGTGCGAGACAGAGTTGATCATTGCAAGCCTGGACCATTATGCTCGCCTTCAATGTATCCATTACAGAAGCAAGTTTGTCTGAGAACTTGATGGAGGCGAAGATTGTTATTGTATCTTCATATACATCGATCGGCTGTTCGGCGAATGAGAAAGTGACGAGTTTTCCCGGCGGATACTGCACGTCGGTAAGAATAATCCCTTCCCGTTCTTGAAGATCGAATGCGGTACCGATTAGATAATCGAATGTCGGGTGATGTGAGTTAACATGCCAATTTTCGTCGATGCCAAGTTGTATAGCCGCCTGAATGATGCTGCCGGCTTTTACTTTGTCCGACGAGAGCACGGCATCTACGCTCACCTTACTTCCCGATGAACGAAATTGAGCAGGGAAGATAAGTGCCGGCAAACTAAAAACTATAAACAGAGAGAAAATTAATTTCATATTACTTTAATAATGATTTCAATTTTTTCTCGAGTGCATCTTTCGACAGAAGACCGATCTGTCTGCCTGCAATATATCCGTTTTTATCGATAATAAAAGATGTAGGTATGGATTCGAAGTTGCCGTACTGTTGAACCTCTTTTTCTGATCCAAGTACCACTGGATAATTTATTTTCGTTTCTTTGATAAATGGAGCAACTTTAAACCAACCTTCATTATCGAGTGCAATGCCTATGATTTCAAATCCTTTGGATTTGTATGAGTTGTACACTTTGATAAAATCAGGTATCTCTGCACGGCAGGGCGGACACCATGTTGCCCAAAAATTCAAAAGAACGACTTTTCCTTTTAACTCAGCAAGTTCAATCACCTTTCCGCTTTGAGTCTGAAGCGAGAAGTTCGGTGCTTTATACTTTTTTGCTGTCTGCGCAGTTGACGCAGCGAATAAAAAAACAGTTATTATGAATATAATGTATAGAATGCGTTTCATGATAATTCTTCCTCTCTCGTAATGCTAAATTAGCATCTCAATCAATAACCAGCCGGATAACCGTAAAGTTCCATGCCTTTATATCAGCTGGAAAATAGCAAAAATTCGATTGAATTGATATTTTATGACATAAAATCGATTATTGTTGATTGTTATATTGCTTATTACCCCTATATCGTTTGCTTTTCATTGAATTATCGTCAATATTTTTCTCATCTATGGATAAACCGTTATATATCATCGGCATTGACGGCGGCGGAACAAAAACCGTTTCCGTGCTTTGTGCACTTGACGGGATAATTCTCGCGGAGGCACAGGGTGCTCCTACAAACTTTCAAATCATCGGTATTGAACGAACTTCTCATACTATCCTTGATCTCGTTGATACCTGCTGTCATTCAGTTGGATGCAGTATTTCGCAAATCGGTGCGGTAGTAGCTGGTTTAACGGGAGCCGGCCGGCCCGGCGATAAGCAAAGTATGTACGATGGAATAATGAATTTAGCATACACACGGAGCCTTGTGATCAATAATTTAGTTATTGAAAGCGATGCACGAATTGCACTGGAAGGAGCTTTTAACGGCAAACCGGGATTGATCATTATCGCCGGTACCGGATCGATTGTCTTCGGGAAAGATGAGCGCGGAAGAATTTACCGTGCGGGCGGATGGGGAAGATTAATCGGTGATGAAGGCAGCGGATATGCAATCGGCCAGCAGGCATTTCGTGCCGTTGCAAGATCACTCGATGATAAAAGAGTAAAGACAAAACTAGAAATACTCTTTGAAAAAAAATACGGACTGGATACTCAGGAAAAGATAATAGACTCTGTCTATAAAGATAACTTCGATATTGCTTCCGTAATGCCGGTAGTGATTGAAGCAGCATCGAAAGGTGATAAAACCGCAAGGAGAATCCTTGATAACGCAGCTTTGGAATTAATCGAGCTCGTCGAGATTACATTGAAGAAGATGAATGCAAACATTAAAAATCCGCCAAAGCGGCCGCTGGCACTTATCGGCGGCTCGCTGGCAAGCGAACACTATTACTCGCGGAAAGTCATATCATTTGTCAGGAAAAAAAAGTTACCGGTTGTTGTTCGTCAGGCAGAATCGTCGCCTGTAGTCGGTGCAGCTGTTATGGCAATTGATGTGCTGAAAATTTAAATCGATACGACATAGATTCTCTTTATTCCCATTCAAGAATTATGAATAGATTAACAGTGATATTGCCGCATCTTCCGATTCCGGAATTTGAATTGAATCTTAATCGCATTGCTGATTTACCGCTGGTGGAACGGGTGTTTATTGTTCACGATAAAAAATATGAAGGTTCACATCCAAAATGTGAAACACTGAAGTCCGATTCAATTACATCCGGTAGAACATTCAACCGTTTGGCCGAAAAAATTAAGACCAAGTATTTTTTAGCGATCATCCAGTCGCAGAGAATTGAACTCGGGCAAAATGCTCTGGAACGGATGATAGATGTTGCAGAACAAACTAGAGCCGGAATGGTATACTCCGATTACTATGAAATTGATAATGATGAACGTCAAGAACATCCGGTGAACGAGTATCAACTCGGCAGTATTCGCGATGGATTTGATTTCGGGCCGATTCTTCTTTTTTCAACTGCTGCCGTAAAGAAAGCTTTTAAGAAATACGGCAAAACTGAGAACGTCGCATATGCCGGATTATATGATCTTCGTTTAAAGGTTGCTATAGATAACAGACTTTTTCATATTCAAGAGTTCCTCTATTCAAAAATTAATTCTGTCGCAATAAGTAGTGAGAATCAGTTTGCTTATGTCGATCCGAGCAATCGGAAAAAACAGAAGGAAATGGAAATAATCGCGACCAAATATCTTAAACGTATAGGTGCGTATCTCGAACCAAAATTCGAGAAAATATTGAAGAGTGATTTTCCGTTTCCTGTGGAAGCGAGTGTCGTAATACCGGTCTATAATCGTTTGAATATAGTCGGCGATGCTGTGAAAAGTGTGCTGGAACAGAAAACCGATTTTTCATTTAATTGTATCGTTGTTGATAACTACTCAACAGACGGAACGACGTATCTGCTGCGGGAACTTGCCAGAGGTCACCAGCAGGTGAAACTTCTAATTCCGCAGCGCACAGATCTGAGCATCGGTGGGTGCTGGAATGAAGCGATCTTCTCTGAGTATTGCGGGCGCTACGCCGTTCAGCTCGACTCTGATGATCTTTACAGCGGGCCGGGTACACTTCAAAAAATTATAGATGAATTTCACGGTCACAATGATTATGCGATGGTGATCGGTTCGTATAAATTAGTGAATATGGAATTAGAAGCGTTTCCCCCGAGTATAATCGATCACAGGGAATGGACTGCGGCAAACGGTAGAAACAATGCACTTCGAATCAACGGACTGGGCGCTCCGCGTGCGTTCAATACTGCTGTACTGCGGGAAGCAGGCGGATTGCCTAACGTAAGTTATGGCGAGGATTATGCCGCCGCACTACGGTTATCGCGTAAATACCAAATCGGAAGAATTTACGAACCGATTTATTTCTGCAGGCGCTGGGAAGGCAATTCCGATGCGGCATTATCGGTGAATAAAGTGAATCGTAATGACGAGTATAAGGATAAGATCCGGACGATAGAAATTCTTGCACGCTGTCATCGCATCAGGAAGATGTAATGAGAATCAGTTACCGTCGTTGGGAATTGAAGGATGTCGAAAGCATTCGTCAATTACTGCACGATACATGGCTGGATACGTATGCTGAATTCATTCCTTGTGATGATATCCTGGAATATCTGGAAGGGTATTATAACGAAGATGTGTTACGGTCGTTCTTTGCCGACCAAAATATCGTCGGATTCGTCGCTGAAGTCGACGGCGCAGTAGCAGGATATGAAAAGACATTCTTTGATCGAAAAGAGAACAAACTATACGTTCAGCAATTATATGTTTTACCTCGGTATCAAGGGTCGGGACTTGGTAAGCAGCTGATGGCATTTGCGGCTGACCATGCGCAGACGTACGATCTTGATTGTGTCTGGCTTGGAGTGATGGTGAATAACACTGCGGCTTTGTTATGGTATCAGAATATGGGATATCAGATTATAGAGAAAACGCCGTTTAAACTGGGGAAGACAATGGTGGATCACTATATCGGTTATGTCCCGGTAAGTGAAATTTTTCAATTATGTGAAAAGAAATATTAAACGACAAGCAGTAAACTGTGAATTCCTTGGATAATTCTCTTCTTGCGAAAAAGATTTACGCCGTTTTTGATAAAACAAGTAATCGCGGTGTTCTCGTACGGCTTTGCAATGATCTCTTAAAACAGCAAAAACTCGACTGGCCGCAGTTAAACGAAGGATATACGGCGCTGGAATCGGTTCGGATTCGTAAAATCGACTGCAATGGATATTCTGTCTCCGTTCAGTATAATCCAAAACGCATTAAGAGTACCGAAGCCGATCTCGATTCTGAAGCGATTGAGAAACGTAAATGTCTTCTCTGCTTAAATAATCTACCGGAGCTGCAGAAAGGAATTCTATACCGCGATGAATTTCTATTACTTTGCAACCCGGTACCGATCTTTAACAGGCATCTGACTTTTTCCAGTATTAAACATATTCCACAGGAATTGGGATCTTCTTTGGAGATTCTTCTCGATCTTGCAAGAGACCTTTGCCCAGATTACACCGTTTTTTATAACGGCCCTAAAAGCGGTGCATCGGCACCTGATCATTTTCATTTTCAAGTAAGTCCATGGCGCGCTTTACAGGTTGAATATGATGCCGTCGATATGAAGCGGCGGAAACCATTGTATTATAAGGATCATGTTGCCGGCTGTATTCTGATGAATTACGGACGAACTGTACTTGTTATCGAATCCACTGATAAACCCCGGCTGGTCGAGTTCATGAATGATATACTGGAAGCCTGGAAGAAAGTTCTTGGTCATGTGGAAGAGCCTAAAGTGAACATTCTGTGTTCATATCAAGAGGAATTATGGCGGGTGATCATTCTGCCGCGGCGTAAACACAGGCCTGATATATATTTTCTTGAAGGCGACGACCGCGTGGTTATTAGTCCCGCCGCTGTCGATATCGGCGGTCTTGTCGTAATACCGCGGGAGAAAGATTTTTTGCTTGCAGATGCAAAACTAGTTGAGAGTATATTTGCCGAAGTGACCGAACCTCCGGAAATAACGGAAAGAATATTAGAGGGACTTCGGTGATTTCGGCGGAACCTGCCATAACTATCGGCATTATTGAGCACTCAAAAGAAATTCATGGAGTCTTCAATGGTCTTTTTGAATTGCAGAACTCCGTACGCCTCCAGGGACCATTTACGATGTTTAGTGAGAACGGCAGGCTTGTCTTTAAAGACAGCGAAAACGTGGAAGTTATTCGAGGCGCAGAAATCCGTTGTCGTGCGTTAAACGAAGCGACGTTCACGCTGTATGATGTTACCATCGGCATTAATTTCCATTGGGAGCGGAAAGAAAATCAGTCGTTCGAAGGTAATCTGAACTTTCTTGCAAGTGCAGGTGGAATGATCTCGGCAATCAATGAAATCAGTGTTGAAAAATATCTCGAGAGTGTCATTTCTTCGGAAATAAGTGCAGAAGCTCCTCTGGAATTACTGAAAGCGCATGCTATTATGTCGAGAAGCTGGTTAATTGCGATGCTGGAACGGAAGAAGAAATTGAAAGGAATACGAGTGCCGCCGGAGCAATCCGGGGAAACAAAGGATGAGATAGTACGATGGTACGACCGCGAGGATCATGCAGACTTTGATGTATGTGCGGATGATCATTGTCAGAGGTATCAAGGCATAACAAAAGTAATTTCCAGGGAAGCAGAGGATGCCGTAGCATCAACACGGGGCCAGTTTATCCTGTATAATAACGAGATATGCGATACGCGTTATTCCAAAGTATGCGGCGGCAGAACGGAATTATTCGAACACACATGGGAGGATACTCCGATTCCTTATCTCCAGTCCGTTTCCGATTCCGCTCAAAATCATCCGCAATTATTGAGCGAGGCAGATGCGGATCGCTGGATACGGTCTTCGCCGGATGTTAATTGCAATACTTCGGACGTGAAAATTCTCAAGCAAGTCCTGCCGTCATTCGACCGGGAAACGACGGATTTTTTCCGTTGGAAGATCGTATATACGCAAGAACAGCTCGCCGATATTCTTAATACGAAATCAGGAATTGACTTCGGAATAATAATGGATATTGTTCCACTGCTGCGTGGACCATCCGGACGAATATATAAGCTGAAAATAATTGGTACTAAGCGAACGGTAATTATTGGAAAAGAATTGGAAATCCGACGCTGGTTTTCTCAATCGCATCTTTATTCAAGTGCATTTGTTTTGAACATTGAACGGGATGCAAATGAAATGCCTGAAAAATTTATTTTTTCCGGTGCCGGATGGGGTCATGGCGTGGGATTATGTCAGGTCGGTGCGGCAGTCATGGCTGTAAAAGGATATAAAGCTGAAGAAATTGTAAAACACTATTTCTGTAATATTGAAATGAGGAAACTTTATTAACACTGCTCAACGAAAAAGGAGATTTATATGCCTCTTGTATGGACAGAAACATACAGCATGGGGGTGAGTGAACTCGATGAACATCATCGGGAATTGTTTTCTTTATTGAACAGCAATTTAAGGAGTGCAATAGATAGAAACGGGGATTCCAAAATGCTGTCTGCAGATTTAAAACGATTGCATGAATATTCGATCATTCATTTTAAGAAGGAAGAGGACTTGTTATTGAAAGTCAATTATCCCGATGCTGAAGCGCACCGGTTGAAACATGAAGAATTTCGAAAAGAGCTGCGAAAACTTGATAGTCTGGAAGACGGGACAGACGATCTGACGAGATTAAAGCTGCTGCTATTTTTATCTTCTTGGTTTACTCAACATATCATGACAGCCGATAAAAAATATGTTCCTTATCTTAAGACGAAATAGGAATGAATAGACCAAAGAATAAGAATCCCTGGTTATGGGTGCCGTCACTGTATTTTGCGGAGGGTATTCCATATGTGATGGTTATGACGGTCTCTGTAATTTTGTATAAGAAACTTGACATCTCCAACGCAGATATCGCGCTGTATACAAGCTGGCTTTACTTGCCCTGGGTGATCAAGCCGCTCTGGAGCCCTTTTATCGACATTATTAAAACCAAACGCCTATGGATTGTGACGATGCAGTTATTTATAGGCGCGGCGTTGGCCGGTGTTGCTCTGACTATTCCTGTACCGAATTTCTTTCAATACTCCCTTGCGGTCTTTTGGCTGATGGCGTTCAGTTCCGCAACCCATGATATAGCTGCAGACGGATTCTATTTACTCGGCCTTAATGAATCGAATCAAGCTGCATATATCGGAGTGCGCAGCACTTTCTATAGAATCGCAATGATTGCAGGTCAGGGCGGCTTAGTAGTTTTAGCAGGAACGCTTGAACCGGTACTCGGAATTGCACGTGCATGGTCAATTACATTCTATGCAATTGCGGCATTCTTTCTTATTCTCTTTCTATATCATCGCTTCGTGCTGCCGTATCCGGTATCTGATAAATCGACACTCGGAGGTAAAACGAAGGGAGTATTTTCTGAATTTGCCCGAACGTTCGTCCTTTTCTTCCGGCGAAAAGACATCTGGATAATTTTACTTTTTTTAATCTTTTATCGCTTTGCTGAAGCACAATTAGTCAAACTCGTTTCACCATTTTTGCTGGATGTGCGGGAGAAAGGCGGACTTGGTTTGAGTACCAGCGATGTCGGAATCGTATATGGAACTGTCGGTATACTGGCTTTGACAGCAGGGGGACTGCTTGGCGGTTATGTTATATCGAAAAAAGGCCTGCGCAAATGGCTCTGGCCTATGATTATCATTATGAATGTCCCGGATCTGGTGTTCGTTTATCTTTCGCAGTTCCAGTCGTCCGGTTTTCTGCTTATTAACAGCGCAATAGCGCTTGAGCAGTTCGGTTATGGATTTGGCTTCACTGCCTATTTGATGTATATGATTTATGTCTCTCAGGGTGAACACAAGACAGCGCATTATGCTATCTGTACCGGCTTTATGGCGCTTGGTATGATGCTGCCGGGAATGATAAGCGGAGGAATTCAAGAACTAATCGGCTACCGGCATTTTTTCATATGGGTAATAATCTCGACCATTCCGGGATTTATTGTTGCGGCATTGGTAAAAATTCCGGAGGGATTTGGAATGAAGAAAGAGTTTACCTAGAACTTCACACGCACTGTAAGTTCGTAATTTCTGCCATACATGTCGGGAGTGATTGATACACTTTTATTTCCTTCACGATGAAGCCAGGGAATTGCATATCCAACGATGCTTCCGGCCGCTGCTCCGACAAGAATATCTGTAGGAAAGTGCATTCCCGACTCATATCTCAGATAACCAATGATGCTTGCCGATAGAAGAGAACCTGCCCATATATACAGCTTCCATTCAGAGTCCGGATTATAGTCGCTATAAACAGTAGAGATAAATACAGCTGAAGCAAACGCCGCCATTGTATGGTTGGAAAAAAAGGACATTTTTGCATCGCCGCTCAATTTTTTATCTAATGGGACATTCGGATTGTACACAAATGGGCGGAATCTCTCTATACCGCCTTTGCTCAGCATAGATCCTCCGCCGATAAATGACCAGACCTCTATGTACATCAATGTAATTGTCTTCCAGTCATTCCGTATGGTTTTATCAAAAAAAAGGATAAATGGCGCAGCAGTAAATGCACCGATTAGAATATCGCTCGACAAATCGGCTGTTGTAGAGTAACGATCTGTCGCATATCTGTCAAAACTATTGATTGATAGATTTGAAAGATTATTCAATTCCTCAAGTGTCGGGGGTGAGACCGAACGATAGAGAAGATAGCCTGTTGAGGATGCTGTTATACCGAGGCCGAGAATATACCCGTCTTTTTCCCAGGAAATTCTGTATGGTGATTTGGCATGCAACTGAGAGGATACGCACAAAACAATGGCAATGATTATGTTATAGAATGTGCGCGTTTTCATTTTTTATGATTTTAAATCGATAGTGTTAAAGTAAAAGAGTCTTATATCAAAGGCAATCAGTATTTTTTTGAATTTTCTAAAAATTGCAAGAAAGCCAATTAGCGCCGTTATCTTTTTGAATTCTTCTTACTATTTAGTATAATAAAATATTATGCATAGGTATAAATCCATACTGAATAGTGGGAATAAAATCGTCATCAAGATTGGTACGAATCTTCTTGCTGAAAAAGAAAAAGGCATTAATATTGAGCGGATGAATGAGATTGCGAAGAGTATCTCTTCCTTGCAGCGGCTTGGCAAGGAAGTTGTTCTTGTTAGTTCGGGTGCAATTGGAGCCGGAGTAGCGGCATTAAAGATGAAAGAACGTCCTAAAACGATTCCCGAGAAACAAGCGACGGCGGCAATCGGACAACCGCTTCTTATGGAGGCATATGAGAATGCATTTCGAATCCAAGAATGTACTATTGCCCAAATTCTGCTTACAAAAGACGATTTTACCAACCGGGCGAGGTATGTTAATGCAAAGAATACGTTTTCGACACTTCTTGAAAAAGGTGTTATTCCGGTTATCAATGAAAACGATACGGTTGCCGTTGAAGAGATCAAACTTGGCGACAATGACAATCTTTCCGCGCTTGTTGCAAATCTCATTGAAGCCGACCTGCTTATTATCATGAGTGATATCGACGGTCTCTTTTCGGATGACCCGATGAAGAATCATCATGCAGAATTAATTCCGATTGTAGAGAAGATTACACCGCAGATTGAGAAGCTTGCCAAGAGCAGTAAAACAGAATTGAGTACAGGCGGAATGATTACAAAAATACAGGCGGCGAAACGATGCGTCTCGGCGGGCATTGCAATGATCATAGCTAACGGGAAAAATCCGAAAGCACTTGAAGAAATATTTTCCGGAAATTTCAAAGGAACATTATTCTTGCCCGCTGAAAAGAAATTAAATGTCAGGAAGAAGTGGATCGGATTTGTTTCGCATGCTAACGGATATATTATTGTGGATGACGGAGCAAAAAATGCATTGCTGAAAAGGCAGAAAAGCCTGCTTCCTTCAGGCATCCTTGAGGTCCATGGAGAATTTAAAGCACATGACACGATTTCCGTTCGCGATACGAGAGGAATAGAAATTGCCAAAGGTGTTACCGGATATTCCTCGGCAGATATCGGAAAGATTAAAGGGAAAAAGACCGATGAACTCGAAAAGATTCTCAATTGTAAATCAAGCGATGAAGTTATCCATCGTGACAATCTTGTGTTGATTGGAGAAGAATGATGTTTGAGGAAAGTGTTATACAGAAAGCAGTGTCTGTTAAAGCATCCAGCGGAGTGCTATACGATTGTACAACCGCAAGGAAGAATGCATTATTGAAAGCGCTTAATAAAAGGCTTCTCAGCGAAATGCCTGCTGTTATTGCGGCCAATAAAATGGATCTTGAAAATGCAGAAAAAGCCGGGATCTCTGAAGTTCTGATGGATCGATTAGTCCTCAATGAAAAACGGATTAAGCAAATGATCGAAGGAGTGAAGGATGTTATTAAGCTCCCCGATCCTGTCGGCAAGATTTTTGATAAAATAAGAAGGCCCAACGGTCTCGTCATTCAGAAAATGCGGGTGCCGCTTGGTGCTGTAGGTATTATCTATGAAGCACGTCCAAATGTTACGATTGATGCATCAGTGCTTTGTATGAAATCCGGGAATGCCGTGCTGCTTCGCGGCGGTTCAGAGGCTCTTCATTCAAATAAAGCTCTGGTCGAAATAATGAAATTGGCGTTGAAAGATGTAAATCTTCCTCCGGGATGCGTGGAGTTCATTGATACAACCGACCGTGAAGCGGTTGCCGTTATGCTGAAACAGGATAAATATCTGGATGTGATTATCCCGCGCGGCAGCTTGCAATTGATCCGGTACATTCAGGAAAATTCTGCTGTTCCTGTGATTGCACATGGAGAAGGCAATTGTCATGTTTTTGTAGACTGTTCTGCGAATCTTAAAAATGCGGAAGATATCGTTTTTAATGCAAAAGTACAGAGGCCGTCCGTATGCAATGCTGCAGAGAAACTTTTAGTGCACAAAAAAATAGCAGCTAAGTTCTTGCCTTCGATCGCAGCGCGGCTGCAGCAGGCAGGAGTTGAAATACGGGGCGACGAAACGGCTGTATCGATTGTTCCTTTTATTAAACGAGCCGATGAATCGGACTGGTATAAAGAATATCTCGATTTGATTATTGCAGTAAAAGTTGTGGCAAATATTGATGAAGCAATCCGGCATGTGAATCTTTTCGGTTCTCATCACTCGGATGCTATTGTGACCGGCACAAAATCGAATAGTGAAAGATTTTTACGTGAAGTAGATTCTGCAGCTGTGTATTCGAATGCATCGACTCGGTTTACAGATGGATATGAGTTCGGACTCGGAGCAGAGATAGGTATCAGCACTCAAAAGCTTCACGCTCGCGGCCCGATGGGACTTGTTGAGCTTACCAGCACGAAATTTATTATAAATGGAAAAGGGCATGTGAGAAAATAGTTTTTTGCATTTATAGCTTGTTTCTAAAGTGCATGATATGCATTATAGTGCATATCATGCATTATTAAAGGAAAAGGATGTCTTGTTTCTGATAAATTTCAAAATATTCCCTATGGCATATGGATTGCTGCTTTCTATATGGAGTAATTTGCCCTTATTGCTGAATAACTATATCAAAGAGAAAAAATATTGAAAAATGGACAGATTACAATGAATTGTCTTATTTTCGATCCGTAATTATTTATATGGAATAAGAATCCAATATTTCACGTTAAGAAGAAATTTTTCTTAGAAATATCATTGAGGAGAAAATTAAAATGAATGAACTTAATATAATAAAGACGATTACGTTAAATGCAGAAACCGCTAAAGTATGGGAAGCATTAACGAAACCGGAAATGATAAAAAAATATATGTCAGACACTGAAGTTATTTCCGATTGGAAGGAAGGAAGTCCGATTCTTTGGGTCGGAACTTCGGAAGGTGAAGAAAGAGTTATGGTGAAGGGTTCGATAGAAAAAATAGAAGTCGGTAAACTTATACAGTTTTCGACGATCGATCTGGATGCAGAATATACCGACATCCCGTCAAATTACGTAAAAGCTATATACGAACTTACGCCGAAGCTCGGTAAAACATTGTTGTCGGTGACTCAGGGAGATTATTCGCGAGTTGAAGACGGAAGAAAAAGATTTGTTGAAGCTGACGGTGGATGGAATAGAACTCTAAATGCACTTAAGACATACATAGAAAAAAAACTCTGAAAATGAAAGTCTAAAAGTCTGTATGATTCGAGATAAATCTTTGTATTCATTACATCATCCAGAATCTCTTTTTTATATTTTAAGCGCTGATTAAATATATCGGGATGGGGCCTATCTGCATCAATCCACACGATACGGATTTGCTTGTAAGACATCGGAAATTTTTCGAAGTGTTTCCAGGTAGCAGGATCCGCTTTGAGAATCTGCAGTATATCTTTATATTTTGCTAATCCCAATTGAACCATACTCATATAGACTGCCAGGAACGGCATTGACATTTACCGTTTTTTTCTGACGTGCATAATATGTTGTCTGGTGCATATCCTGCATTATCCAAGGAAAAGGATCTTTTATTTCGGAGGAATTTCGAAATATTTGCTGTGGCATACGGATTGATAATCTTTATATAGGAAAATTCGCGCCTATCTCTTAATAACTATATCGAAGAGAAAAAAGACGAAAAACAAACAAATTACCGCAAATTCTATTTATATAAGGTTCCGCAGTTATTTCATATAGAACGCGGGTCCAATATTTCGTGTTAAGAACAAATCTTTCTTATAAAATATTATAAAGAGGGAATCATTATGAACGGACTGAATGTTAAAAAAACAATTACTTTAGATGCTCAGACTACGAAAGTATGGGAAGCATTGACGAAACCGGAAATGATAAAAAAGTATATGTCCAACACTGAAGTTATTTCCGATTGGAAAGTTGGGAGCCCGATTCTTTGGGTAGAGACTTCGGAAGGTGAAGAAAGAATTATGGTGAAGGGTTCGATCGAAAAAATAGAAGTCGGAAGACTTATAGAGTTTGCTGCAATTGATATGAATACGAAATATACCGATATCCCTTCTAATTATGTAAAAGCGACATACGAACTTACACCAAAACTCGGGAAAACGCAGTTGTCGGTGACACAGGGAGATTATTTGCGAGTTGAAGAGGGAAGAAAAAGATTTGTTGAAGCTGACGGCGGATGGAATAGAACTTTAAATGCGTTAAAAACATTTATAGAGAAAAAGTATTGATAAGAATCAGAGGCGCCTAAACAATTCTATATAGACTATAATATTTACTGTACCATACCGAATCTTTTATTCTTTGAAGTCATTTTTATGAAATATTTTAAGCGCTGATTAAATATCCTGGGACGGGGCCTCGCTGCATCAATCCATCCGATACGGATTCGTTTGTAAGACATCGGAAATTTTTCGAAATGTTTCCAGGCCGCAGGACTCGTTTTGAGAATCTTCAGTATATCTTTAGGCATAGTGAACTTTTTAATATTCCGGGAGTCTCCTGATTTGTTCAGATTCTTTTCCAAATGATGCCGGATACTCTCTAAGCCAAATCGCGTCATTTTTTTTGCTTTAATCATCCGGCGTACGCGTTCTTTATTCATTTCTGAAAGCCTGCTGTTTTTTCTTCGGGGACTGAATCTCTGTGCGTAACATTGTCCGTCTATCGGTTTCAATATACTGTCAATCCAGCCATAACAAAGTGCTTCTTCAACGGCATCATTATAAGGTATACGTGGTTTACCGCTCTGTTTCTTATAATATATAAGCCAGATTTCCGGAGCAGAGCCGTGGTTCCTTGTAAGCCAGGAGCGCCATTCTCTTCGATTTTTTATATATAAGGTTTTACTGATGTCCATAAAAAAAATATTTGTCTTTCGAATGCTCGATTGAATACTTCTATGGTTTCTGTTCTTTCTTTTCCGGATATAGCACAATTTTCACATAATTCTCCATATTAAAATATTTCTTTACAGCTTCCTGAATAGTCTGAGCCGTCAGATTATCTACAAGCTTCGGGTAATTCAAAATCATTCTCGGATCTTCATCATTATCATAATAAAACCGAAGGTTATTCAGCCAAAAGCTATTCTGCTTCAAATTCTTTTCATGCGTCCTGCGCTGAATCTCACGGATTTTCTCAACGATTATTGAATCCGGACAATTGATCTTTAAACTATCGATCTGCATCAGAGCTTCATTAACAAGTTCATCAACGCGATCAGGATCGCAGCTCCATGAAATTGTAAGACTGTATTTTTGACGCGGAATCAACGAGGGAGAACCGTAAGCTCTCACGCCATATGTTCCGCCTTTGTCTTCGCGCATCACTTCGCGTAGTTTCATATTCAGAGCTTCAAGCATAGCATTAAAATTATAGCGGTTCTGCTGCGACCACTCAAACGGACCTGTGAAAGTGATACTTACCGTGCTTTTTGGCTCGATTCCTTTATTCACTTGTTTGCTGATAACGCCTTTTGGATTTTCTATGCCGATATCTTTCCAAGTCTCAATCCGTCTCTGTGATGGGAGAGTTGCAAGGTAATGCTCTATAAGCGGTTTGATTGTATCGATCTTGAAGCTGCCGACAAATAGAAACGTAAAATCGCTGAAATCAGCGAACCTGTCCTTGTAAATGGAGATTGCCTTGTCAAGATGAATCTCGTCCATAATCGGGATGGATAAAGGCCGGGATCGGAAATGATAATTGGAAAGTGTTACTTGAATTGTATCTTTATATGCTGCTTCCGGACTAACACTGCGATTCTGCAGCATAGCTTTATAACGGGTTATGAGAGAGTTAAAAGATGTAGTGTCTTTACGCGGAGAAGTAGCATAGAGATGAATAAGCTGAAACATCGTTTCAATATCCTGCGGTGATGCACCGCCGCCGAATCCTTCGGAAAGCCGGCTTATCGACGGACTGAGACTAACGATTTTTCCACTCAATTCTTTTTGCAAGC
>Ga0315550_1000540_pt1 | contig 23236 bp, 27 predicted proteins | sample SalMarSW160190MG_2_FD_203100 | JGI IMG/M metagenome (GOLD analysis project Ga0315550, IMG submission 203100) | Salt marsh sediment microbial communities from the Plum Island Ecosystem LTER, Massachusetts, United States - Salt Marsh Sediment SW1601-90 ... | reverse complement strand
TATTGATGGGAGGTATCATCTTCATGTCACTCTAATCCCCTGGCCTATTGTCGCCGTCCTCTGATGCTCCTTGAGCAGCCTGGCCTCGTTCCTGGCGTAGTATCACGCCGCGGTCTCCTCGGATCGCCGCTTGCCGCCCAGCCGGATCATCGAAAGCCCCCCCAGAACCAGGCCGGCGACGAGAATGGATATCCACTGCGCCCATCCCAGGAAGCTCACCTCGAAGTGGAACCCGTAGTCTTTGTAACCTGCCAAACCCTGTGTGCCTGGAATCACGATAAAGTCCGGCTGAATCGTGACAAAGATGAGCCAGTCGAGGATCAGCAGATCCCACACGGCAAAGAAAAACGCGATCAGCGCGCTGTTGGCGAAAGCCGCCGGGAAAGAAAGTTTCCCATTATTCTGCCGCCGTAGCTTGGCGTTCGAGTAGAGTGGCACGCCGACGACGATGCAGAAAAGGAGCACGCCCACGAGGAGCTTTTGGCCGATAGGAACGTCAACGGGACCCACCGCCTCTTGAATGTCCGGTGGATAGTCACTGACCCAGAACAGCGGGTTGACGTAGATAGATCCATAAACGACAATTGTGAGCAGCAGGTTCATGATGGTTCCATCGACAAGTATGCGTTTCAGCGAGAATTGCATATCCCTATCCTTCCTTTCGTGCCTACTAGATGGGCCACATAACCGCGACACCTTCCCCTAGTCGGCAGAGTCACCGCAGTGCTTTTCGACGAATCTGGGTGGCCACGTCTCTATGGGCTCTCCGTCACCTACCATACGAAAATCGCACTTTTCGCAGCCCCACGATAGGGTCATCGTGCGGCGCAGTTCCACCCCCGTCGCCTGATACACGAGATAGTCGAGGTTGCAAAGATAGGGTGCCAGCTCATCCGCGCCCTGCGCGTGGAGGAACTTGACGATACCACACTCGGTGACATCCATTCCCATATCGAATGCCCCACCGTCGCCCTCAACGACCTCGAAAACCCAATCACCCGGGTATTCCCGCCTCTGCGAACGCCGGGCGGCATTTTTCATCATGCGTACAGCCCATCGAGAAAGCCTGAACTTGCCCTTCAAGCGGCGCAGAAACGCAGGCATTCGATTAACTTTCGCTTCCATAGCGCGATGAATAACCTCGCCCGCTTCCTCTAGTGACCCTCTGTGATGCCTGATCACGCGGTACAGGGCCAACGCCCAGGCAGATTGGACCAGGTTCCCGGTAAAAATGTTTCCTCTGCCGATGTAAGGAAGGTCAGGAATAAGCTGTTCGTACTCGTCCAAAGTCTCCTGGTGCATGGTCGCTGCTTGCATCTCCCCGTAGCGCTCGATCAGGAGAGCCCTCGATTGGGTCAAGAACTTGTCCAACTGATCGAGCAACTTGCGGCTCCGCGATGTGTAATAATCATTCTGAATTGCGCTCATTCGTCATCTCCTTTGCCGTGAATGCCGTCCGTTCTCTCCTCGATGCTTCCCCAAAACTAGATGTACCTCCTAACCCTGTGCTTGTAGGCCTCGTAGGAAGCGCCGTGCTTCTTCTGCAGGAAGCGTTCCTCCGCCAGGACGATGCGATGATGAACGTATATCCCCATCAGCCCGCAGCCGATGCTCACCGGATGGGGCACCGACAAAAGCGAAGCCAGTGTCACCAGGTAGAACCCCAGGTACATCGGGTTGCGGCTGAATCGATAGATCCCCATCGTCCTCAGCGCACCCGAATTGTCGGATATGCCAAGCCTGGAGTCGCTCCTCAGGTACCAGAAAGCGGGAATGACGAAAGCGATCCCCAGCGGAAGCAAAACAGCGGATGCGTATTCGAGAGCTGCAGGGATGGGGAAAGGGGTCAACGGCACTCCGGCCGCCTGCACGAACAGAAACCCCCACGAGACGCCCATGGCAAGTTTGCCTGCTACAAAGACCGGCGGGCGGATCGGGAATTCGCCCAGCCGATTCTCCCCTTTTGGTGGCTTCTGTAGGAGGTTAAAGCCTAGGATGACACCCGTAAAGGAAAAAAGCTCGATCAGGATCATCAACCGCGCCAAAGGCATCTTTTCCCTCAAATTGGATCGACCTGCTTGACGGCCACGCGGTAGAATACCTTCTTCCCCCACGCAAAAACGCCCAGTTCCTCATGGGTGATGGTCAAGCCGGCCTCGACCAGATGGGACGGATAGAGCGTGTACTCGCCTTTGGCCAGGTGGCGCTGCAGCGCGTTGCGGGCGCGTGGGCCAAACTCGGCCGAGACGTAGCGTCCGCCGGGCTTTAGTACCCGCGTGATCTCGCTCACAGCCCGCCGCTTCTCCGCCAGGTCGAGATGGTGGTACATGATGTTCGTGATTACCACGTCAAAGAAAGCGTCGGGGTAGGGTAGGTCGGTGATCGAGCCGACGCGAAAGTCCACCGCCAGGCCTTGCGTCTCCGCATCTCGGCGCGCGGTCGCGATCATCTTGGGCGAGAGATCGATGCCATGCAACTTGTAGTCAGGATACCGCGTCGCGATGCGCAGTGCCATCATCCCTGTACCACAGCCGGCATCGAGAAGACACTCGTCACTCCTTGGTGCAGCCAGTTCGAGCACGTGCTGGCGAAACGCCTCGTGCTCGCGTCCGGCCAGCACTCTGAACCCCCAGTTGTATACGGGGATTAGGGCGTCTGTGAAGTGCGTGAAGCGATGCCGATACGGAGATTGCTTGGGTCTCATTTGAGTTCCTTGACAGCGCTACGATCCGGCCAAAACCAATTTTACGAAGCTGCCAAGGTCCTCCAACCTGGGGAAAAACATCGGCTTGCTCCTGATGTACGTTTCAAACGACGCCCCGTACCGGCGGATCAACTCCTTGTCCTCAACGCGCGCTATGGCGTACCACTCCAGGAACATCATAAACGCCATAATGAAGCCCATCCAATTCTGCGCCAGGAATGCCAGCGCGATTCCCATCCAGATACCCTCCGCGTAGTGAGCGTGGCGGACGTATTGGTACATCCCACCCTGAATCGAAAAGGATTTCTCAGGATGGATGATGTACAGAAAAAACTCCGTGTCGCGGTCGAAGCCGCCGTTGATGGATTTGCGCATCGCCAGTACCGAGAAAACGAGAAGAACGATGCCTATCGGAACGAAAACCCACCACGGCGAAAGCGTCTGGTACAGCACGTGATCGTAGGGGTAAAGCGCCGGGAGAAACGAGCTGTTTTCCACAGCCAGTATCATCAAGAAGCCAATCGCGCACGGGCCAATGACCAGCACGACGTAACGGTAGAAAAACTGCTGGTACGCCCGATCACCGTATTTCGCCCGATAGCGCCCACGGATTTTCTCCGCGTTTCGCGGCATCCTTGACATCAGATAGAATGCCAACACGTTCCACGCTGCCGCCGAGACCAGTGGCGCCCACCAGCCAATCAGGTTGATAAAATGTGCCAGGACAAGCGGCGCTAGGGAACACACCGCGATATACACGATGCTCTTGAAGCTGGAGAGGTCAGGGACATAGGCTCCGATGAGCTTCCATCCGGTTTTCTCTTGAGCTTGCGTAGCGTCTGAAGTCATAACCGTTCTCCTCTCATCATCCGCGCCGGCACTCGCCCCCCTCGAGGCAGGGAGACGCAGCGCAACGTTTCTCCCGGCTGCAGTCGGCATCGAGATGCGCCTGCCCGCCGAGCGCTTAAACTCCAGTTGTATACGGGGATTAGGACGTTTGTGAAATGTGTGAAGCGATGCCGATACATTGAGATTCCTCCTACCTGTGCCACACAAGCTGGCCGGCTACAAGGCGAGCGTTGCATTCATCCCTCATTATTGAGAATGATTCGCAATTGCAATTATACACACTTGGCGATACTTGTCAAGTGTTAAATTGACGGATTGACTCGTTGACCTTGGCGCAGAGTTGCATTATACTGCAGCTAAATCTGGTAGGATGACCGACAGGAGGAGAAATATGGATGCGAACAAAGCGATTCTGGTGGTAGGTGTTGTATTTGCCCTGTGTGTCAGTCTCTTGGCCGCTTGCTGCCCTGTGACCTCGGAGAGTCCTAGTGAGCTGGAGCCTACAGCGGCGCTCACTGAGAAAGAGGCGACTCCTACGCAGGCCCCCACAGACATCCCGGAGCCGACTGCTGCGATGTCTCCTTTGGAGTCGCCACTGGAGTCTCCTATCGAGTCACCTGCACCGCTCGATGGCCAGGTGCTGTTGCAGGAGCGCTGCACCGTCTGCCACGGGCTGGAACGGACCACGGGGGCCAGTAAGAGCCGCGAGGAGTGGGAAGTGACTGTGGATCGGATGATCGATAAGGGCGCGGAACTGAGCGCGGAAGAGCGGGATGTCTTGGTTGACTACCTCACGGAGACGTATGGGGAGTGACGGAAGAGATTACACCTAGGGTTTTGGGTGAGGCAGTGGACGGGGATACTCTGCAGGCTGACCTGGCACGCTATCGTGAACTGGCGCTGGAGTTGGGTGCAACGGCGGAAACGGTCATCCCCGCTGGCGACGTCGTCGTGAACGAGCGGGTGCGGCTCAAGTGCCTGGTGCCGCGCTGCCTGCGTGCCGGCGAGACGCCTAACTGTCCCCCGCACACCCCCGGCCTGGATCTAGTCCGGCGTGCCCTCAACCGCTACTCCTGGGCTGTGCTGTTCAAGTGCGACGTGGGGCCGATCGAGGCGTATGCGCCGGGTGCGGGCAAGACCAAGGAGGAAAAGCGGCGCGTGCTCTCGTTCCATCGCCCGAGCAGCGACGTGGTCTATGGGCTGGAGCGCCAGGCGTACAAGGATGGCTATCACCTGGCCATGGGCTTTGGAGGCGGGTCGTGCAAGGATTACCTGTGCCAGGGGATGCTGTGCCAGTTTTTGGATAGCGGGCGATGCCGCTTTCCCCACCGTGCCCGCCCGGCGATGGAGGCGATGGGCATCGACGTCATCTCGCTGGTCAACCGGGCGGGCTGGAAGGCCTATGCGTTGGTGGGTGACCTCGGCGCGATACCCTGCGCGATCACCGTGGGCATCGTGTTTATCTGCTGAGCGAGGTGTGCGATGGATCGAGACGTCCTGGAACAGGTGGAGCCGTATCTCTCTGACGACCCGGCCAAGTTGGGCAAGCTGGCCAGCGAAACCCAGTTCCGTCGCCTGCAGCTCTTGCTGCTGAAAGAGATCCTCGTCGAATTGCGCGAGTTGAACGGCAAAGAACCGGCGCGCGAAGAAGCGTGATATCGGCGGGCGTTATTTCTTTTTCGATTTCTTCTTGGCCGCTTTGTCCTTTTTCGCCTTTTCGCCTTTCTTGGACTTTTTGGGTTTCTTGGGCTTTTTCTCTGCTTTCGCCTTTTTGCCCTTCTTGGACTTTTTGGCTTTCTTTTCCCCTTTATCTTCCTCGGGCTCGGCATCGGGGAACATGGCCAGGTGCTTCTGCCGGAACGTGCGCAGAAGATACCCGATCTGGCCCACTGTCAGGCCAGTCTGCTTGGATGCCTGGGCACGCGTCGCTCCCCCATCTATGGCCAGCAAGGCCGCTGCCCGTTGGCCGGCCAGCCCTTCACCGGATGCCGCGATCTCTTGGCAGACATCCCGCTCCTCCACCGTCAGTAGTTTTTCATTGCTAGACATGATCCTCTCCTTGTTGTAGATAACTCTGCTGTTTCCTATCCGAATTACAGCTCAGCGAACCGCGTGCGCGTGGGGAGGATTTTCGAGAGCAGTTTCCTCCCAAACGTCGCGACCAGCAGCCCGGAGCGCCAAAAGGCAATTGCTGCAAAGCCGTGGGCCAGCACGGCGAACAGGGGCGGTGTCTGCTGGGTATAGTATGTCCAGCAGCAGCGCGTCGTGCCCCACAGCTCGAGAAAGTACCCCAGCCCGGATCCGGCGGCGAACATCAACACGGCTCGACGATGGTCGGTGGGTGTGGCGATCATCAGCGCGCAGGCGATCAGCGCCAGCACGGTGAGTGACTTGTCCAGCGTGGGCCAGACAAAGATTGCCGTCATGGCAAGGAACGCCGGAAAGACGAGCCAGTAGAGGACCAGGAACCCCCTGTGGCTCCAGGTGTCGGGTATCCAACGCTGTAGCAGACGCACCAACCGCTCGACAGACAGATTAGCAATGGGCCAAGCGGGGATGATCCATAGCGGCGGGCGCTCGACGGTGTAATAGACCCATAGCTCGGTCTGGGTGCCCCAGCCTTCGATGGCCAGCCCGCCGCCGAGCCCAATCAGCATGATAAAGAAGTCGGTCTTGAGGTCAGCGCCCGCCATGATCAGGGTCGACATCAGCAGGAAATTGCCCAGCAGCAGCCAGTCGATCTGCACCCACATGGAGTAATCCGGGTTGTAGGTGGCCAGGTAGGCCTCCACCAGCGGCCACCATACCACGCCGATGACGATCAGCGTGGCCAAAAAGATGCTCAATAAGACGTAGCTCGAGCGCGTCCAGCCGAGGGCTGCGGTCAGCCCCTGCCTGGGGGATGCTTCGGGTTGCTGCATAGAGGATCTCCGTGACGAATTGCTGTGGGAGTATTTTACCCAAGATAGCTCCGAGCGCAAATCCGCTCTTTTGCTCCTGCTGTGCGTCTATGGTATACTTTGAGCAGTAGTTCGAGGAAAGAGATATGGCCAAGGAAAGAGACGTCCGTTTCCGCGACGAAGTGTCGCCCAATGTGGAGTTCCTCCTCCAGTCGTACTCCAACACGCAGGAGATTATCCAGTTCTTTGATACCAAGGTAGGTGCCTACGTGGCCGTGATCGGCTTACTGGCATCTCTTCTGGTAGCCGGATTGATCGACGCGTTGGTCGAGTTGTCTAACAAGGGGGGTACTCCCCTGAAATATGGTTTGATAATCGCCTTGGGCTGCCTGGCACTGGCTTTTCTGTATCAACTGGTGCAGATGTTTTACCAAGCGTTCCAGGTACTCGCGCCTCGGGAGGGCCCGGCTTTGATGGAGAAGGAGATCGGCGTCGGGTTGTTTTCGGCGGGTAATATCCTGGAGTATCTGGAGGATCACACAGCGGAGGAGTACGCTGACGCCGTGCACAACCTGGATGAACGGGAGTTGATCGCGGAGCTGTCTTACGAGGCTATCAAGCTCGCGCAGATCGCTGGCGTCAAGTTGGATCATCTCCAAAAGGCGACCCGTCATACCAAGTGGGCCATTTTGCTATGGGCGCTGTTGCTCGTCGTGGTGGTCGTTCTGCAGGTTGTGTTGCCGCAGATCCCCTGATGAAAGGCTGGTGGGCGATGAAGAGAATTGCACGTTGGCTGGGCGTGTTACTGGTCATTGGTTGCGTGTGCCTGGGACTGGCGAGTGGGGCCAGATCCGCCGGTCCGCCGGTCATCACCAAGGTCGAGTCGCAGGTGACGGTGCTCGGCGATGGCGGGCTGGATGTCAAGTACCGCCTCACGTTCCGCGAGACCGAACCACGTAGCAGTATCACCAAGATGGGGCCTTTCGATATCGGACACAGAATGCTCGACTATCACATCGAGCACGCGGGCGAGGAGTTGCCCATCTCCTTGAACGACCAGGGCGGCGGCTTCTACGGCGCTGATTTTGGGTTCAGTACCGAGTCCAGTGAGGAGTACACCGTTCACATCCATTACACGGTGGGCTACGCGCTGGACGAGACGACGGTGGGGGGCACGGCCTACCGCGTGCTGGCCTGGGCGCCCATCCAGTGGAACCTGGAGATCGAGGAGCAGATCGTCACCTTCATCCTGCCCGTCGAGCTGCCGGCGGGCGTCACTCAGCCGGAGCAGGTGACCGATGAGATCGTGGACGAGGCGGGGATTTTGGTGGACGACTCGGTAGTCGATTCTTTCGACCGCTGGGTGTACTATCCCACGCCGGATGAAGCCGCGGGCAAGACGTGGCTTTCGATCTATGTCTCCAAGACGGGACTGCCTCCGCAGTATCACTTTATGCCCCAGTTCTACATCCCCAGCACGTACTTCAGCGGCCCGGTCGAGCCGCCGGCTCAAGAACCGAGTCCGGTAAGCGCGACTGCCGTGCCCGAGACCCGCCCAGAGCCGGTATCGGAGCCCGATGATTCAGAGGCGATTACGGGGGTGACCATGGGGGTCTATGCGCTTTGTTTCGGCCTCGGTGGTATAGGGCTGGCGGCGGCGATCGTCTTTGCGGCGTTCAAGCGCGCCGCGCCCAAGATCGCGCCGGAGGCGTACGAGTCGCCCGAGATCGAGCTGGAGACATTCGAAAAGCCCGGCTTGGTGCCCGATTTGGATGCCATCGAGGCGGCGATGTACATCAGCGACACGACGCGCGTAATCACGTTGGTGATCGCGGGGCTGGTGCAGCGCGGCGTGCTGACGGTGGTCAATCGCAAGCCGCTGCAATTAGAGGTGACCAATCCCGATCTGGAGATGGCCGATTACGAGCGGGCGTTGATTGACGGCATCGCTGCCGATGGCACGCTGCCCCCCTCGGCGGTCGACCGCGTGCTGAAGGTGCTCTCGGTGCGCCTGCAAAAGAAGGTGTGGAACGCCGACGCCGAGGCGACGCGGGAGACGTACCGCCGCAAAGCGGATGACGCTTGGAAGGAGTACTCGCGGAGAGGCGATGCGCAGACGTGGGATTGGGACCAACCGCTTTTCCGTTGGATGTTCCTCTCGCGCGACTATCCAGTCTATCAGCCGGCGCCGGTGGCCGCCCGCGCGGGCGCTGCGCCTGCCGCTACATCCGCCGCACCGTCGGCCCCGGCTGGTCCCTCGGTGCTGGGAACCGTCAGCGAGTCGCCCCTGGTGGGCGCGGCCAATCAGATGGCAGGTCTGATGGAGGGCGTGGCGGCCGACCTGGCCGGCAAGGCGGAGAACGTGGCGACAGAGGCCACAGAGATCCTGGACGGGCTGGTAGGGAAGCCTAACGCCGGGTACGACGCCTGTCACAGCGCATGTCACTCGGCCTGCCACAGCGCCTGTGTCCACGACGCGTGTCACAGTGCCTGCGTCCACTCCAACTGTCACAGCGCGTGTCACAGCGCGTGCGATTGTCACAGCGCGTGCCACAGCGCGTGTCACTCGGCGTGCGTGAGTAGCTTCTGAGATGATTGAAAAACTTCAACAATTTGCCTCTTCATTTGTGGAGAGCACCCGCGACTATGTCTTTGTGCGTCCGGAGGATAACCTGCTCATCCTGCGGCCCAACCGGGTGCAGTTCCTCAACCGGACGGGGACAGAGATGCTGCACGCGCTGTACAATCAGGAGACAGTGGACGTGGCGGCGCTGGTGGCGCAGGTGGCGGCCAAGTACAGCGTGCCCGATGCGCGGGTCGAGGAGGACTTGGACAGGCTGCTGCATAGCCTGGCGCTTTTGCTGAAGGACAGGCCGGGCTGTGCGCCGGCGGTCAAGTTCACGCCCTTTGGCTCCCACGAGCGCAAGCTGCCTGTGCTCTCCGAGATCGCGCTGACCTACCGCTGTCAGAACCGCTGCTTTTTCTGCTACGCCAGCTCGCCGGAGCGCGGGCGCTCGGTGCCTGAGATGGCGACCGACGAGGTGAAGGTGGTGTTGGACAAGATCGTCGACCAGGCGCGGGTGCCCACTGTCTCTTTCACCGGTGGGGAGCCGACGCTGCGCGCCGACCTGCCGGAGCTGGTGGCCTACGCTCGGGAACGCGGGCTGCGCACCAACCTGATCACCAACGGCATCCGCTGTGGCGGCGAGGCGTACGTGGCCCGGCTGGCCGAGGCCGGGCTGAACTCGGTCCAGGTCAGCGTCGAGGCGGGTGACGCTGCCACGCACGACGCGGTGGTCGATCACCCCGGTGCGTTCGAGCGCACGATACGGGGCGTGCGCAATTTCAAGGCAGCGGGCGTTCACGTCCACACCAACACCACCATCAACGACCGCAACCTGGACGCGCTGCCCGCGCTCATCGATCTGCTGGGCGGGATGGGGCAGGAGTACCTCTCGATGAACATGGTGATCCGCACCGGTGGGGCGGTGGGTGTGCCGGATGTCAACTACGAGCGCATCGGCGAGATCGTGGTGGCGCTCAAGGAGCGGGCCGAGTCGCACGGGATGCGCTTCGTGTGGTACTCGCCGGTGCCCCATTGCCTGTTCAACCCCATCGTGTACGGCCTGGGCTCCCAGTCCTGCTCCGCCGCCGACGGGCTGCTCTCCATCGCACCCGACGGACAGGTGCTGCCGTGCTCCAGCTTTGAGCAGGGCGTCGGCAATTTGGTCAGCGAGGGTTTCGAGACGATCTGGAACCGGCGGGCGGCGCGCTATTGGCGCGATAAAGAGTTCGTCCCTCCGGGCTGCAGGGAGTGCGAGATGGTCGATATCTGCTGTGGGGCTTGTCCCCTCTACTGGGATGAGCAGGGTAGCTTTGACGAGTTGGTGCCTTATGTGAAGGATACGTTTTTTTGGGAGCGGCTGGCCTGGCGGTTAAAGCGCCGCTACGTGGGACAGGTAAAGGGAGTGGGGGTGAGCTGATATGGGCGAGCGCATATCGTTGGGGAAATTACACGGGTACCTTCTGGGCAAGATTAGCCAGATCCGAGCGGTGTCCCAGGAGATGGAAGAGATCCAGGTTGGCTTCAACTCCAAGTACGTCGAGTGGAAGACCGAGCACGATGCCACACTGGAGCGGCTGGTCGAGATGGTGCTCGCCCGGATGGAAGAGGTCGGTCCAGAGTTAAAGGGTCGCATCGAGGAGCGAGTGGTGGAGGAGCGGCGCTTGGTCGACGAGCGCCGCCAGGAGCTGCGCGATACGCTCATTCCTCGGGCCCAGACCGAGGCTGACGATCTGATAAAGGAGGGGCGGTCCGTTGTCGGGTTTGTGCGCGAGGAGAACCCGCGCCTCAACGAGCGGGAGGAGCAGCTCAAGGCAAAGTGGGCCAAGCTGGAGGGAGAGCTGACTGCTCTCAACGAGCGCATTCGCAAGCTCTCGGGCTGCCTGGGCGTGGTGTTTAACTTTTTCAAAATCGGCACGCTCGACCGCCAGCGGCAGCGCGTGATAGGCCAGATGCACGAGGTGCGCAGCCAGCTTCGGGACGTACGCCAGGAGTGGCAAGAGACCCGGCAGGTCGCGGATGACGAGGAGGATCTGCTACAGGCTCGCTGGCAAGAGCGGGTGCGCGAGATCGCGCAGATGCAGGGGGAGCTGGATTACCTGGATGACGAGAGCAAGCGCGAGGGCTTGGTGCTCAGGCGAGCGACCCGGCACGTGCTTGACGATCTCAAGGAGTCTATCCCGTGTCCGGCGGATGACGTCAAGGCCGAATTGGATGCAATGGTCGCGCTGAATATCCAGACGGACGCCACCCAAAAGGTTTTGGGCGCGGTGAGTGGCTTGATCGCACTGCTGGGCGGGGTGATCGAGGGGATGAACCGTTTCGACCAGAGCGTGACGGGCCTCATTGCGGAGCAGCGGATGCACAGTGCCCACCTGGGCCGGCTCGACATCGACGTGCCGGACGATGTGGAGGCTTTTCACGAGCAGTGGGAGGGGCTGGCCCAGAAGGTGCGCGATGACGGGCAATTGTGTGAGACCCCGACCGAATTTCTGGCCGTCGTTCTGCCCGAGTTCGAGGATAAGCTGAGTGAGGCTGGCATCAAGGGGTCGTTCGAGAGCCTGGGACGGGCGCTGACCGCCGCGACGAGACGGTGGAGATAGTTGTAGGTCGGATTGCCAATCCGGCCCACTATGGAGGGGAGATATGAATCGCACACTTGCCGTTATCGCGATTGTGGTTGCAGCCGTTTTGCTCGCTTTAGGGATGTTGTTCCTCTGTGCCGCGACACGGGAGCCGGCGCGCTTGCTCGTCGCTGCGCCGTTGCTGCTCGTCGGCGCGGGGCTGGCAGTGTGGGGTGGGCTCACGCTGCGCCGCCTGCGCGAGCTCGACCCGGAGAACCTGAGCGACCGCATCACGAAACTGGCCCGCAAGGGCAACGCCGAGGTGACGTTGGCCCAGGTGGTGGCCGAGCTGGGCGTGTCCGACGAGGCGGCGGTAGCGGCACTGAACCTGCTGGAGCGGCGCGGGCAGGCCCGCCGCGAGCGCGTGGGCGATGACGGGCGGGAGGTGTACGTCTTTCTTGGCCTCAAGCCCAGCCTGGTCGAGCGGCGCTGCCCCTACTGCGGGGCCGAGTTCAGCGTCAAGAAGGTGGTGTACAAGTGCCCCAACTGCGGCGGGGATCTGCGGTTGGAGCAGGAGTAGGCGGGAGCTACAGAAACGGGAGAGGCGAGCATAGTAAAGCCGGCTTGACAGCCTCCGATTTCTGCGCTCTCTGCTGCTATCGGAGTACAGTCGTTTTTTAATGATACAGCAGCTTCACCTGATATGAATCCGGCTTTGCTGTTCGTATCAGGATAGAACGGGCGGATTATTCGGCTATGACAAGGACCAAGCTCATCTGGATGATGATATTTGTATTGACAATTGTGTTAGCGCAAATGGCATCGTCGTGTTTATTGCCGGTTCACACTCAGACACTTGACTTTAAGGTCTGGTTGCCGACAATATCCAAGGCCAACACCAATCCGATCCACCAGGGGATCGCCACCTATTACAGTGCCACCGGTGCAGGCGCTTGTTCGTTCGACCCGTCACCGGACAACTTGATGGTAGCTGCCATGAACGCTGACGAGTATGACAACGCTGCCGCGTGTGGCGCCTACGTCCATGTGATCGGTCCCAACGGGGCAGTTACTGTGCGCATCGTCGATCTATGTCCAGGATGCAAGGCCGGCCACTTGGATCTGAGCCAGGAGGCCTTCGCTCAGATCGCCGATCTCCCACAGGGGCGTGTAGACATCACTTGGCAAGTGGTCAGTCCGGCTCTGGTTGGCCCGATCGCGTATCACTTCAAAGACGGGAGCAATCAATGGTGGACGGCCGTGCAGATTCGCAATCATTGCAATCCGCTCGCCAAACTGGAATACCTGACGACAGGTGGTCAATGGGTTAGTGTAGCCCGTACGTCCTACAACTATTTTGTGCAAACCAATCCGGGGATGGGGCCAGGGCCATATACCTTCCGGGTGACAGATAGCTATGGTAACGAGCTGGTGGACAGCGGCATTCCGCACGTCGAGAATGGTACAGTGAGCGGCGCAAGTCAGTTTCCGCCAGGGCCATAAGTGAGAATCAATGAATCTGTTGGATATTGAAAAGTAAGAGTCATTCCAATCAACATTGCGATGGGGAGCTTTAGCTTTACTGCTTCCTGACCAGTATCACAAATTCCATCCCATCCCCGCTTCGCTGAAACTCCCGCGTACGCTCGAATCCTGCTTTCTCGTACACCCGTATCGCCCGTTGGTTAAAGGCCGCCACCGTGACGCGCAGCACCTGCGGTGCAAACGCGCGCTGGGCAAAGTCTACGATGGCGGTGAAGAAATCGGACCCGCGCCCTTGACCGGTCAGGTCGGGCCGCATCCCCAGCCCCACGTCGAGGGTGTCCGCGTCGTAATCCCCGCCCGGCACGCGCGCGTCGGCGCCAAAGCAGCAGTAGCCCACGAGCTCGTCACACTCATCGGTGATGGCCTGGTAGGCGTTGGCCGGGTCAAGGAGCACCTGTACGAACTCTTCTGCCTTGTCCGCGTTCGCATTGTAGGTGTCGTAAGGCGGCTCGTAGCGCCAGGCGAGAATCTGGCGGGCGCTGGCCTCGTCCATCGGGCGGAAGGTGAACGCCGTCACCAGTTCTCGTAGCGCACCAGCTCCGATAGCGGCTTGCGCTTCTTTTCCCTTGGCTCGTCGGCGGGATAGCCCAGCGGCGTGAAGGCGATGGGCTCCACCGAGTCAGGCAAACCGAGCACCTCGCGCGCGGCGGCGGGGTCGAAGGCGCCGATCCAGCAGGTGCCCAGGCCCAGGTCTGTCGCGGCCAGGATCAGGTGATCCATGGCGATGGTCACGTCGACGGCGTAATAGTTCATCCCATCCCGACGGCTCCAGGCCAGGGCGGGCACGCCGCAGATGCAGATGACGAGCGGCGGCTGCACGAACCAGTCGCGTCCATAGATGTGGTTCAGCTCCTCCTCCCGGCCCTTTGTGTGGATCACGATGAGTTGGAAGGGTTGGCGGTTGACCGCGGTCGGGGCCAGGCGCGCAGCGTCAAGCACCTGCTGCAGCTTTTCGTTCTCTACCGGGTCGGGCTTGTACGCCCGCACGCTGTATCGGGTCTTGATCAGTTCTGAGAATTCCATGAGTAACCTCCGGGTTTTTATCACTATAGCATCGTTTTGTGCACAGGCCAAGTGGCTCACTGGCCGATTTGTTCCAATGCCCAGGCGGCGTGATCGCGCACCAGCGGCTCCGGATCGGCGAGGGCGTGCCTTAGCGTCGGCAATGCGCGCTCATCCCCCCAGTTCCCCAGCGCCACCGTCACGTTGCGCAGCAGCCGCCCCCGGCCGATGCGCAGAATCGGCGTGCCGGCGTATCGCCGCCGGAACGTCTCCTCGCTCATCTGGATCAGCTCGGTCAGCCGCGGCGCCGCGCGGTCTGGGGCCTGAGCCAGGAAGGCCTGCTCCCGCGTGGTTGCGGCAAACTGCTGCCATGGGCACATCTGTTGGCACACGTCGCACCCATAGATCCAACGGCCCATCAGAGGCCGCAGGTCTGGGGGGATGGCGCCCTTCAGCTCGATGGTCAGGTAGGAGATGCAGCGTCGGGCATCCAGCACGTGGGGCGCCACCAGCGCGCCTGTTGGGCAGGCGTCCAAGCAGCGCCTGCACGTCCCGCAGTTCACGGTTGTTTCCCTTGGCGTCGGTGCGAGTTCGACGTCGGTCAGTATCTCCCCCAGGAAGAGCCACGATCCCATTTGTGGGTGAATCAGGCAGGTATTCTTGCCGATAAAGCCCAGACCAGCCTGGGCCGCGTAGGCGCGCTCCAGGATCGGGCCGGTGTCCACGTAGGTGCGGGTCACGGCGCTTTTGGCTTGGCTGCGAATAAAGCGGGACAGCTCCTCCAAGCGTGATAGCATTAGGTCGTGGTAATCTTGGCCCCAGGCGTAGCCGGCGATCAGCCCGCGGGAGGGGTCGCCCTCCAGGCCGTTCGACAGCGGGCCGGGATAGTAGTTCAATCCCACACAGACGATGGAGCGCACGCCTGGCAGGATCGCCGCCGGATTCTTGCGTCGTTCGACCCGGTCTGTGCGCGCCATGTAACCCATCTCGCCGTGGTGGCCCTTGGCGATCCAGGCCCGGTAGGCATCGAGGTGCGGGACAGGGAACGCGGGAGAGATGCCCACCAGGTCAAAGCCCAGGCTTTGTGCTCTTTTGCGAATTCGTTGTGTCAGGTTCATGCTCGCTTCGCAGAGTATAGCCCAGCCTGAGTGGGCTGTCAACGCGCGCGCAACTGGCTTTCGCAGCGGGTCGAAAGCCCACACGCGCGCGCAGTTGCACTTTTTCTTTCTTGCTTTATACTTGTGGTGAGGATAAGCGGAAGGGGGAGATCTTGTTCAAGGGAAGTGTACTATGAGGTGTCCGAGTTGTGGCGCAGAGAATAGAGAGGGCGCGCATTTCTGCCAGCAGTGCGCCGAACCGTTGCCGGTCGGGCCATCTGGACCGGCGTACGTATGTCCGAATTGTGGGGCTCAGGTGTTGTCGAGTAAGAATTTTTGTTTGGCTTGCGGCGCGTCGCTGGGGCGAGCCAGGCCGTCGGCGACGAGGCCGGTGCATCCCGCCGCGCCACCTGCGCGGTCGATGCCACCCACGCAGCAGAGGCCACCACTCTGGTCGCCGCCGCCGACTCAGGGGATACCTCCACCTCCGCCTTCGCCGTACGCCGCTCCTCCTCTATCCCAGCCCAAGCGTGGTGGGAGAGGCTGTGTGTGGGCGCTCATCGCAGGAGGTGTCCTTGCAGCGTTGACGTTCATCGCGTTGGTCGTGTTAATTTTCCTGTGGTTCTACTTTATGCCGAGGTGAGGCTCAGAACTTATCTGGAGGTTTGCCATGTTCAGACTTCCTCTGAGGGATCGGCGGGCATTCGTCGCTGCTATCGCACTCTGCGTGATCGGCTTGGCTTTGGCTTGTGGCCCCGGCGGCGGCACGCCCGATACGGTACAGACGGTCACTCCTTACGTCGTCGGGGGCACCGCTGTGCCTACCGAGCCCGACACGCTGGTCCCGCCGACGGATGCGCCGGTGGCCTTGCCGACAGACGAGCCCACGCCGACGGTGGAGGCGACGGAGCTGCCCTCCGAGCCTACTGCGGCGCCCACTCCCGTACCTACTGTTGAACCCACACCTCTGCCCACCTCGCCGCCGACCCCGGACATCGTCCGGGTCTATGCCTCCCGCGAACCGGTCGGGGCGACGGAGATATTCGTCGAGTATTCCGACGGCACCACGGTCAACGTGACCAACCACCCCGCCGAGGATGGCTACCCCGATCTGTCGCCCGATGGCACCAAGATCGTCTTTGCCTCCACGCGCGCTGGCGGCCCCGCGCTCATCCACGTGATGAACGTGGACGGGAGTGGGGTGGTGCAGTTGACCGACGTGCCAAGCGGAGATACCCTGCCGGTCTGGTCGCCTGACGGAACCAAGATTGCCTTCCAATCTCTGCGTGACGGCAACTATGAGATCTATGTGATGAACGCCGATGGCTCCGGACAGACCAATCTGACGAACCATCCCGGCAAGGACCTGGTGCCGTCCTGGTCGCCCAACGGCGCGCAGATCTATTTCCAGACCGATCGCGACGGCCACATGTACGACGCTTATGTGATGAACGCCGATGGCTCGGGACAGGCGCCGCGGCCATAGCCGAGACTGCAAGGCGCGTTTGGACGCTCCCTCTAACCTCCGTGAATGTGGACCAATGTTTCTAACGCTAATTTAATAGATAATAATTGACTTTATATTGTAAATGTGATACAATGTAGAGGATTCCAAAGCAAACCTTGGGTCGGGAGGTGCGCCGTGTTTGAGAAAATCGTCTACTTTGATAATGCTGCCGCGACGCGGCTGGACGAACGCGTGCTGGAGGCGATGAAGCCTTATCTGTTTGACCTCTACGCCGTCGCCACTTCCCAGTTCGGCTACTCTCTGGGCGTAGACGCGCGGGACGCGCTGGATGGCGCGCGGGGGCAGATCGCTGCTGTACTGGGAGCCCGGTCTGAGGAGTTCATCTTTACCTCCGGCTCCACCGAGTCCAGCAACCTGGCGCTCAAGGGGGTCGCCGCGGCGCTGGGGCAGAAGAGGGGTAAGCACATCATCACCTCGCCCATCGAGGACTTTGCCGTGCTGTACAGCGCGCGGGCGCTGGAGAGGGAGGGCTTCGCGGTGACGTATCTGCCGGTGGATGACACCGGGCGGGTCGGTCTTGACGCGCTGCGCGACGCGATCACGCCGGAGACGATCCTGGTCTCGATCCAGGTGGCCAACCAGGAGATCGGCACGCTGCAGGACGTAGCCGCTATCGGCGCCATCTGCCGCGAGAAGGGCGTGCTCTTTCATGCTGACGCCACGCACAGCTTCCCCCGCGTTCCTCTGGACGTGAACGATGTACCGGTCGATCTGGTGACCGTCTCGGCGCACACGATCCACGGGCCGAAGGGGGTGGGGGGCTTGTATGTGCGCGAGGGGACGCCGATCCGCAAGTGGATGGACGGCGGCTTCCAGGAGTTCGATCTGCGGCCCGGCGTGGAGAACATCCCCGGCGCAGTGGGCTTTGCTGAGGCGGTGAAGCTGGTCACGCCGGATGAGACGGCGCGCTTGCAGGGCTTGCGCGACCGACTGATCGAGCGGCTGCTGCAGATTCCCGACACGCGCCTCAACGGCCACCCAGGTTACCGGCTGCCGCACAATGCCAACGTCTCCTTCCGTTTCGTGGAGGGGGAATCGCTGCTTTTGCATCTGGATCTGCGCGGCTTTGCCGTCAGCACCGGCTCGGCCTGCTTCAGCCGCTCGCTGGAGGCCAGCCACGTGATGCTGGGCATCGGCGGCGATCACGAGCGCGCCCACGGATCCGTTCGCTTTACATTTGGCCGCTACAACGAGGAGCAGGACGTGGACGCGGTGGCGGATGCGGTGACGGAGGTGGTGGCCGATCTGCGGCGCATCAGCCCGTTGGGGAAAGCGTGAACACGAAAGGGAGGAAGCCATGAAGTCGAAGGTGTTGTTTGTGGCAGCGTTGGTGGGTTTGGTGGCGGCGTTCGGATGTGTAGCTGCGCCGACGGCGGTCGATTCTCAAACGGTGTATGCTCCGGCTACAGAGCCATCGGACGATGGCGTGATCGAGGACCTGGCACCCGTCGAGGACATTGACATCCTGATCCTAGAATCGTTCCCGGTGCAGATCAATGTAGTGGCGCGGGGCAACCTGCCCGATGGGTGTACCACGATCGATCAAGTGACCGAGGAGCGGGACGGCAACACGTTCCGGGTGACGATCACGACGGTTCGCCCAGTGGGCATGGAGTGCACGCAGGCACTGGAGCCGTTCGAGCTGGTGATTGCTCTCGACGTCTATGGCCTGCCGGCAGGGGTCTATACGGTGGACGTCAACGGCGTGCGCGATACGTTCGAGTTGACGGTGGACAATGTGCCGGCGGAGGAGCCAGCGACTGCAGAGCCGATGGTGGCACCGACGATGCCACCCGCCGATGGTTCCATCGGCGGGCAGGTGTGGCACGATCTGTGCAAGGTGCCCTACGAGACGGTGGCCGTGCCGCCCGAGGGGTGTGTCAAGCTGCCGGATGGTGGCTTGGTGGCCAACGGCCTGCTCGAGGCGGGCGAGCCCGGTCTCGAAAGTGTGGTGGTGGCGTTGGGGGCGGGGGCGTGCCCATCCACAGGCCTGGTAACGACGAATACCGATGCGGATGGGATGTATACGTTTGCCGGGCTGGACGCCGGGACGTACTGTGTGTCGGTCGATGCGCTGGGCGCGACGAATGAGACGATCCTGATCCCCGGGGGCTGGACGTACCCGAACCAGGATGGCGCGTCTACAGTCACCATTGGCGCGGGCGAAGACGAGTTGGACGTGAATTTCGGTTGGGACTATCAGTTCCTGCCATGAGATTGGGTTGGACAGGATTTACATGATGGAAGGATGCCGGTTCGCAAATTCGCGCATTCGAGGGGGTGTGTTATGCCGCTACCATACAGTGAACTCGTGATGGAGCATTTCAAAAATCCGCGCAACGTGGGGCGAATAGAGGAGCCTGACGCCAAATCGATCGAGGGCAGTCCGGCCTGCGGCGACATGGTGGCCGTCTACCTGAAGGTGGACGAGGGGACCCAGGCGATCACCGACGTCAAGTTCGAGTCCTACGGCTGCGCCTCCAACATCGCCACCGGCTCGATCATCACCGAGCTGGCCAAGGGCAAGACGCTGGAGGAGGCCAAAAAGATTTCCTGGAAACAGGCCTCCGAGGCGCTGGGCGGCCTGCCGCCGATCAAGATCCACTGCTCGGTGCTGGCGGTGGACGGGCTGCGGGCGGCGATCCAGAACTATGAGGAGCGCCACGGCCTGATCACGGAGCGCGAGCCGACTACGGTGGAGGTGGTGCGCAAGCGGCTCAAGCGGGTGATGAACCCGGTGGTGGGGCTCGACTTGGTGCGCACCAATTTGGTCGAGGACATTGAGGTCGCCGATGGGCGCGTGCGCGTGGCGATTGATCTGCCCGCCGGCCACCAGTTCGCCAACAACATCCGCGAGGAGATCGTGGAAAAGATCGAGCCGCTGTGGGACGTGGAAGATGTGGCGGTGGAGTTTACCGAGTAGGAGGTGGGAGATGGCTGATATCAAAGTCGATACGACGGCGGGCGAGTGCCCGCTGGAAGCCGCCAGCATCAAGGTGGACTGCCGGGGGGAGACCTGTCCCGTGCCGCTGGTGGAGGTGCGCAAGGCACTGCGCAAGGCCGCGCCGGGGGACGTGGTCGAGGTGGTGGGCACGCATCCGGCCTCCAAGAAAGAGATTCCGATGGCGGTGGAGGCCCTGGGGTTGACGCTGTTGAGCGTCGAGGGGCCGGACGACGACTGGACGATCCGCATTCGACGGTAAAGGATGCAAGATGCAAGAGGCAAGATTCCTGCATCCTGCATCTTGCTTCCTGAAGGAGCACTGAGATGGCAGACAAAGTGATAATCATTCTGCATAGTGGCGATATGGACAAGGTGTATAGCGCGCTGATCATCGGTAACGGGGCGCTGGCCATGGGCATGGAGGTCTCGATCTATTTCACCTTCTGGGGCTTGCAGCGGCTGCAAAAGGGCGGGCTGGAGAAAGGGCCACTTTCCAAGATGCACATGTTGGGCCTGGGCAAGTGGATGATCAAGCGGCGCATGAAAAAGGCCAACGTGGCATCGCTGGAGCGGCTGCTCCAGGATTTTAAGGAGCTGGGGGGCAAGATCATCGCCTGTGAGATGACGATGGAGATCATGGGCTTTACCTGGCACGATTTGCGCGAGGACCTTATCGATTCGTATGGTGCAGTGGGGACCTACATCCGAGAGGCGCGTGAGTCGGAGATCACGCTTTTTATCTAGTCTCCGTCGGTAAAGTGACATGGCCTCGTGGATTACGGGCACAAGGCTATATTATCGGGTTTCCCAATAAGAACTATCTAGCCGTCTATCTGAGGCAATAAGAGTGGGCACAATCTTCAGGGGGACTATGTCCCCTGAAGACTTGCATTCCGCACTTCTCTAACAGGGTTTAGTCATGGTAAGATAGTGGCATTAACGTCAAGGGCGAGGTGCCACGATGATCGCAACACTGGACGATGTTGAGTTTGAAACCCGAATGATTGGGCCGTTGGTGCTCACCACACCTGTGCTGCGCCAACTGGGACTGACTGAGATTATCGACCGGTTTTGTCCGGTCGCCGAACAGTCTTCTACGAGATGGTCGATAGCGGCGTCACGCTGGGTACGGTCTACTACTACAAGCTTGAGGAACTGGAGGTTGGCGGTAGGACAAATGGTGGCGCTCGTCCGCCTGTGGAAGCGGCGTCGATGATTCTTCGCAGTAAAAAGGCACGAGCCTGCGTCCAGTGCATCCGGCGCAGGCTCGTCTCGTTATGCGTCACGCTGCAAGCGTGACCTACGGACTACGAACCGCGTCCCACAGGCAGGGCGAAGGAGAAGGTGCTGCCCTTGCCGTACTCGCTTTCCGCCCAGATGCGCCCGTCGTGGTGCTCGATGATCTCTTTGCTGATGGATAGCCCCAGGCCGGTGCCCTTGACGGGGCTGGTTGCCGAATCCCCCACCTGGCGGTACTTCTCAAAGATGTAGACCGCGTCCTCCGAGCGAAAGCCGATGCCGGTGTCGCTGATGCTCACCACGACCCATTCCCCAATCGAGAGATCGAGGCTGGCCAGCGATTGCGGCAGTGTGGGAGCCGGTCCCTTGTATTGAAAGGTCTTGGGATCGACCTCCAGGATCCAGCCCCGCACCTCGATCTTGCCCCGCTCGGTGAACTTGATGGCGTTGGAGAGCAGGTTGGTCATCACCTGAACGAGCCTGTCCCGGTCGGCCCGCACGGCGGGCAGGCCGTCGGGGGGCAGGTAGGTTTTGAGGGGCAGGTTCTTCTCCCCGGCCAGGGCGGTGGTCGCGGCGACGGCTTGGTCGATCACCTGGGCCAGGTCGGTCTGTCCCATGCGCCATTCCATCCGCCCGGCCTCCATCTTGGCAATGTCGAGCATGTCATTGATCAGTCGGGTGATGCGCAGGCTTTCCTGCTCGATGATGTCCAGATTGTCTTGGATGCGCTCGGTGGCCTGCTGCGCTTCCTCGGCGGCGTCTAGATGGGGGGCGATCCGGCGGCGCAGTTCGCGCCGGATCAGGCTGGCAAACCCCAGGACGGAGGTCAGGGGCGTGCGCAGTTCGTGCGACACGGCGGTGATGAAATCCGTCTTGGCTTTATCCAGTTCGACCTCTCGGGTGATATCCCGCAGCACGGTGATGACGCCCAGGGCGGGTTCTGCCTGTTCGTTTTCGGGGGATGGGAGGGGCAGCGCGGTGATCGACGCTTTCAGCACGCGCCCGTCATCCAGTTCCAGATTCTCGGTAAAGACGTGGCCGGGCGATTCCAAGGCCTGCGTGGTTAGGTTTTGCAGCGCGATGTTGGGAAAGCACTCACTCAGCAATTGGTCGCGCGACGAGTAGGCGGGGTGCAGGCCCACCATTTGTTGGAAAGCGGGGTTGCTCAGGATGATGCGCCCGCCGGCGTCGGTCGCCACCAGGCCGTCAGCGACGTTGTGCAGAATGGCGTCCAACTTGCTCGATTCAGCGGCCAGCTCCTGGCTCTTGCGAAGCAGCGCGCGTTGTTGCTGCTGAATGTCTTGCAGCAGCCGCGCGTTGGCCACGGCCACGGCTGCCTGGCTGGCCACCGTCTGGCAGATGTCTATCGCTTCGTCTGTGAATGTGCGCGGTTCGTCCAAGGCCACCATGAGAAGGAAGCCGATCATCTCTCCACGGGCGATCAGGGGTACGAGGAGCAGCGATTGAAAATCGATCTGGGGGGTTTGCTCTCGAAGCGTCTCCAAGAGTTCTCGGTGGTCGGCGACCTGGGCCTGGTATACGTTGCCTGCGTTCATCGCTTGCCAGGCCTCCGGCAGGTGAGGCAGCAGCAATCGAAAGTCGGAAAGTTGACCTTCGGGGTATTCGGCGACGATCAGCCCGTGCTGCCTGTCCTCTTCCAGGATGAGGGCATTGCCATAGTCGACGCCGACGAGCTCTACCAAGTGTTCGACGGCCAGGGTCAGAATCTCGTGGGCATCCAGCGACGTCGCCAGGGTTGTGGCGACGCGATTGATCAGCATTAGGTTGCGCGCCCAGCGTCCCAGCGCAACGGCGTGGGTCCGGCTCTTTTGCAGCAGGCGTGCCGACTCGATAGTCACACCAGCCTGATTAGCCAGGGAAGCCACCAGTTGCATATCCTGTTTCTTGAAGTAGGCGGGCTGATCGCTTTCTGCTTGAAAGAAGCCGATCAGGTTTCCTCTGACGAACATGGGGGCGACGATCACCGACCGGACGTCTGTGCTGCTCACGACGTCGAAATCGCTTTGACCCATGTCGGGGATCAGCAGCACTTCTCCGGAACGGATGATGTCCTGGATGCTTTTCTTGGCCTCGATGTCAAAGTGGCGATCGATAATCCCTGGGAGAACGCTGCGACCGGATGAGGCGATGTAGAATCCTTTACCCTCTTTGTCTGGCAGAAGGATGAGCGTGTTATAGTAGCCAAAGATCGTCGTGGCGCTCTTGGCCAGTTCGTCCAGTAGTTGATCGAGGTCAAAGATGGCGCTGATACGGGAGGAGATCGCTTGTAGGGCCAGCAGT
>Ga0315550_1000537_pt1 | contig 23305 bp, 33 predicted proteins | sample SalMarSW160190MG_2_FD_203100 | JGI IMG/M metagenome (GOLD analysis project Ga0315550, IMG submission 203100) | Salt marsh sediment microbial communities from the Plum Island Ecosystem LTER, Massachusetts, United States - Salt Marsh Sediment SW1601-90 ... | reverse complement strand
TAGAAGTTGCTATGCACGTAATTTATCCAATATAGTACGTGCATCCGGTGCCATTTTAAAAAAGTTTTCCAGTTTATCACAGGTATACATATCACAGGCTGCACAGTTATCCAGCCCTTTTTCAACACAGCATTTACGAATCTCACAATCGTTACAATAAGAAAACTTTTGTCCTTCAGAGCAGCAGCCATTGCAGTTAATCTCTTCCGGCTTTCTCTCCATACCAAATTCTTTTGACCACTTCTTCGCTACCTCTGCCCGTTTATCATCATCATTGGCTTGTGTGGCGATATAGGCATCGCACTTTGAACAATCCAGTCCGCAGCAGGCAATTAAATCGTTATTTTCACTCATTAGCTTTCATCTCCTTTCCATAAGAGAGTATTTCCACAGTAGAATAGAAATAATAAACGGTAATATATATTTATTGTACCTTATTTTTCTGTCTTATTATAATAGTACTGATGATCGCAACAGCCGTGACCCTGAATCAGTGTTTTTGTACGCTTAAAACCTATTTTTTTACTAAAAGCAGGCGTTGAATAAAAATCAGTTAAACATGCCAAGTGATAGAGCCATTCATGCATACCCGTTTTTTTGGCAAGTTCATAAATCGGACATTTTTTAACGCAGAAGGTTGCTGTTTTACCCTCGCGTTTTATAGTGAATTCAAATCCTTGTTCTTTTAAAGGTTCCCATAGTACACGGATAAAATCATCAATTTCGGTTCCTTTATGTGCTTCCTTTTTCCCGACCTCCGCCCAGCCCCTGGCTATATTCAGTTTTAGAAATTTATCTACCGCCTGTAAGGCTTTATTGCCGTATTCTGTTTTGAGCCCTGCAAGGAGCTCTGCTGTATCGTGTTTTCCCCATTCATTTTTCATCCGGGTGAGAATTGTGTGTTCCGGGGAATCAACTTTAAAAAAATCAGATATCGGACGTTTGAGTAAATCATTGATCCACCGGAAATTTGCCTGTAATTCGTCAGGCATATAATTCCTCCCCAATCCGTGTGTTTTTTATTATATTTAATTTAGTCTCTATGATTAAGATGCTTTACAGAGAAAATTTTACCTCTGAATTTTTATTGAACATATCCTGAATAACTGCCCCCGGGTTCTATGGATATCTGATATTTTTCCCTTCCTTTTCCTTTACCGCTGGAGATATTCAAGAATATTATTGTCCGGGTCACTGAAATATACCCATGTTACCTCATCCTTCGCCTCAAGCGGTCCGTGCACTATTCGTACATTGTTCCTTTTCAAGGTCCCGACAGATGATTTCATATCTTCAATTTTCAGACAAAAATGGGGACAATAGGGCTTTTTTATCTCCGGTCTGGCGTACTTTTCTTTTAAATCCCGGATCAACTCAAGGCGGGCATTTCCAAATTCCAGGAAGGCAAATTCTTCCTGTTCTTCTTTATTTACGGATCTGGAGCTCAGCCTGAATCCCAGTTTTTGAGTATAAAAATCAATAGAGGAATCCATATTTGAAACCTGAAAAGCCGCATGATCAAAACTCATTATTCTCTCCTTTGTATTTTTACCGTTCTTCTCACAATCATATCAGATTTTATCTGAATTGAATTATAACATATAATCTAGACTTACCGCCTTGTCCCTTCTCAGCTGCGGTACTTAACTCATTAACCTGCACCTCCTTTCTACAAGAGAATATTTATCATAATTATTCCATTTAGTTTTCCCCAATGGTACTGTTTGAATATTTTCTTATTCGCTCTGCATGCCCTTTTGCCGCAGCAGTTTGTTTTATAAAGACTTTTATATTTTAAGTTAGATTATAAATAATACTTCTTAAGTTTTTTAGAAATTGCCTTACCGCTTATTCTAATCCGGGAAACTTTAGTATAAAATGTATTTAACTCCAGAAGGAGCCTTTTCAGTAGAAATATTTTTAAAATATAAAAAGTTATTTTTAGAAGATCAACAATATGAAAGAAAAAATATTTAACCATGTTGCTATTACAATAAATGATTTATTAGAAATAGAAAATTTTTATGTGAATATCTTGGGACTTGAGATAAAAAAGAAGTTTATATTATCAAAAAAGATATCAGGTCAAATTTTTAATATTGAAAAAGAAACTGAGGTCATAGTTGTCGCTAAAAAAGACTTTGTAGTGGAATTATTTATAGCCGATAAAAATGATTATAGAAATTTTCAACATGTTTGCATAACAGTCAGCGACAGGAAGAAGGTAATACAAAAAGCGCAGAAAAGTAATTATCCCTGCACTATTATAAAGCGTGACACTTCTGATGCAGTTTTTATAAAAGACAAATCAAATAATTTATTTGAAATAAAGCAAAGTCCTAACCAGGAATAAACGTTGATATAGCATCATCTTCTCTTACTGCCTCATCATCATAGACAATGGTAATTTTCATTTTATTGTCTCTTTATGCAATTTGTGCAGCTTTTCATCAATGCTTCCGTCAGGAAGCATCCAATCCGGGTGTTTTTGACCTTTCTCTTCCATCTTATAACGAACACAACTCTCCCAATCTCCTTTGCAGTATAATCCTACCCATTTTTTATTTAATTTTCCTTCTTCATAAAATACCTTAATGGGACACACCTGATACCACTTGCAATCGGTTAGAAGCACCTTCAATTTACAGTAATTTTTTACAACTTTTTCCTTAATAAAATTATTATAAAGAACAGCTGCAGGATGCTGTAAGGGAAAGATCTTTTTACCCTTACATAAAAAAATCTTACAATAAACACTATCAAATTCCAATTTAGGCGGCAGCAGGATATCACACTTACCAAAGATGTATTTAGTTGAATAATATCCCAAAGGTGCCAATATTCTGGGGTTTATTAATTCTATCTCCTTATCTAAATACCAGCTGCAAATTTTAATCTCATCCTGCTTCGGCTTCCTGTATCTAGGGAGCATACATTTAACCAGATTTGTCATATAAATCTCTTTTCTATCAACATCGGATTTTTCAAACAACTCATCCAGGACTTTCCCTGAGGGTCCTATAAACATTCTTCCTTTTCTGTCTTCATTTTCTCCGGGCGCCTGGGCAATCAGCATTAGTCTGGCATTTATATTCCCTTCTCCGCAGAGAGCATTTATTCTGGTATCAGATAACCTGCATTTATTGCATTCCTTTATCTTTTTATTCAACTTTTCGATTTTTGCAATCATTTTTTTCTATATGATATTACTGTTTTTATCTATTAAATAGCCTGGGCAGGTATTTCCCAACCTTTTTACAATATTCATCCCATTCATCACCAAACATTTCTTTCAATTTCCTTGCCTCAGTATTAACCTTATAATTATATCCATATACCATAAATATTATCATCAACAAACTTAGCAAGTTTGAGTTTATTAATAAAATACCCAAGCCATATAAAAATAACCCTAATACTATTGGATTTCTAATAATGCTATATATGCCTGTTTTAATAAGTTTTGTTTTTTCTGTGGGTGAATGTATCCTACCTGATCTTCCTAATGTCAAACTGGATATTATTTCTATTATTGTTGCAATTGTTATTATTGATACTGCTATCCATTTAACATAAACCAATTCTGCCAATGATCTAACTGACAAGAATAGTAATGATATATTTGGATTAATTACATACATTATCCACAAAGCAAATAATATTGATGTTGATATTATTATGGCTAGTACCCCAAAAATATTATTTGTTTTCTCCTTTTTTCCTATAGGATTAATCCCGGACATTTTTAAAGCTATCATATTTATTATGAAATAACCGACTGAAATACAGAGATTTAACAATAATATTATTCGAAAAACACTCATCCTATTCCTCCTAAATAAATGATGTCGTTGAACATAATATTTTAAAGATTATCAAAATTAAATAACTGAAAAATTATTACCTCATTGGAGCACAGCAGAGGGTAATCCGGATGAGTACGATACCTCGCCCGAACTGTATGGCTGCCTGCTATTTTTTAGCAAGATTTGAGTATTTTTCTTTTATTTTTAATGCATTGTTCAAATAAACTATCTGATGTCGGTTGATCGACATCGACAATGCCTGCTGGGGTTCCATCATTCTGCAGCCTTAATCATTCTAATGTCCCTTTTGATTCTTATTTCCCAATTTAAAAACCGGTATAAGACATACTTTTGTAACGTTTCATATGGTCGGGATGGGGGGATTTGAACCCCCGGCCTCAGCGTCCCGAACGCTGCGCGCTAACCAAGCTGCGCTACATCCCGAAAAAGCTCTTATATATTCTATCAACTCCGGATAAGATTTTAAAGAAATATAAACAGCCGGTGTCAGGACTGTTTTATAAATACATTTATAGCAAATCAGGCAGCCGATTATTAAATAACTTAAATATTACCGATAAAATTTTCGGTATCTTTAAAACTTTCGATTTTAGACAGTTCGCACCTGACTCTGCTGATTCCCCTGGTTCCCTTAAAAATCCAGCACAGATGCTTTCTGAATTCTTTTACCGCCCTTTCTTCACCTTTAAAATAAATTAGGAATTTTAAATAAAGTCTTGAAAATTCTTTTTTCCAACTTATAGACGGATCGAACTCCGGATAACCCGGGCTCTTTACGTTTCCCGACAGGGACAAGAGAATATTTGTAAAAATCCACAGTCTGCCCTTTACTGCCCTGCCGATCATTATTCCTTCACAGCCGGTGTAATCCAGTATTTTCCTTGCTTTGCCGGGGGAATCGATATCTCCGCTTGCAATAACCGGGATCTTTACTTTTTCCCTAACCTTTTTAATTAATTCGTAATCAACTTTTCCTGAAAATCCCTGCTTTACTGTCCTTCCGTGAATTGATATGGCCCCTGCTCCGCAATCCTGGGCAATCTTTGCTATTTCTAAAATATTGATACTGCTGCTGTCCCAGCCGGTTCTGGTTTTTACGGTCAGCGGCTTATGCAGGGCTGAAGACAGCCTGGTTATTATCTGCCTGACTTTATTTTTATCCCTGATCAGATATCCCCCGCTTTTTGACTTTAACACCTTGGCTACCGGGCATCCCATATTAACATCTATAATATCTGCTTTGTTTTCAATTTGTTTTGCTGCTTCAACCATTATATCCGGATCGGAGCCGAATATCTGTACGGCACATGGTCTTTCATGGTTGGTAATATCGGCCAGAGACAGGCTTTTCTTATGCCCGCTGCAGATACCGTGGCTGGTAATCATTTCGCTATAGCAAAGCGCCGATCCGAAAAACCTGGCAAATATTCTATAAGTATTATCGCTGATTCCCGCCAGAGGAGCGGAAATCAAAGGACTTCCTATATTTACATCACCGATTTTAAAAGGGCGGCCGCCGGCACCACTTCCCTTATTGCTGACGCTTCCCGGTAAAAAATTATAAATCGGCTCCCTATGAGACGATAACATGCTATCATCCGGTTCCGGCCCGATAATCTCCTCCGGGAAGCTGGAGGATTTATAATCTTTAAGAAACTTAAAAACCAGTGCAGTAAGTTCATCTATTAATTTTAATAATTCAAAATTTTTCACACTTTTACGAAAAAACACTACTCATTTTTTTCAAATAATATCCTCAATCCTTTCAGGGTCAGTTCCGGATCATGGATCTTAATCCATTTACTTTTGTCCGCCATTAAAAATGCCAGACCCCCGGTTGCAATTACTGTGGGATTGAACTTATTATCATTCTGTTTTTGCTCTTTTATTATTCTATCGACAATAAAATCAACCTGCCCTAAAAAACCGTACAGTATTCCGGAACGTACGCCGTCACTGGTATTTTTTCCTATCACTGAGTCTGTCCATTTTAGATCCACTTTTGACAATCTGGCTGCATAGTTAAAAAGCGCCTCTGATGAAATTTCTATGCCGGGAGCGATTACTCCGCCGATATATTCTTTTTTTGAAGATAATATATCAAATGTAGTTGCTGTCCCAAAATCTACTACTATTGCAGGGCAGCCATAGATTTCCGCAGCTGCTACTGAATTTGCTATCCTGTCTGCCCCTATTTCCCGCGGATAATCATATTTGATTATAAGGCCTGATTTTATGTCACCGGTTACTATAAAGGGAGTTTTATTAAAATACCTGAGGCTCATTTTTACAATTTCATCAATTATCCTGGGAACGACACAGGATATCGCCACTTTACTGACGTCTGCCGGATTGAAACCTGAATTTTTTAAGAAACTGAAAACTGCAGCTGCAATCTCATCCGATGTTTCATATTTGGGAGTAACCATCCTCCAGGAAGCAAGTATTTCATTATTTTTGAACAGCCCCACGACTGTCTGTGTATTTCCTATATCTATGGCCAGTAACATAACGGACCTCTTATTTAAGATTGACAGAACTGAATTGTTTAAAATTTTACATTAAATGCAAATAAATAAAAAGACAGCTTGATTATTAACATCAACTATTATCAGTTCATCTATTTTAATTATTCCAATTATCTAAATCCCATATTAAAATACCAATTAGACTCTTTTAATTTAAGCATAAGGAAAATTTTAGCCTTATCTTATAAATACAGGTTATAAATTACAATAACCTTAAAAGCAATTAAAAAAAATATTATTTTTATTATGCTATTCATTACCCTCACCCTGTTGCTAACCAGCTGCAGCAAAGAATTCAATGGTACCGGAAATAAAAATAATTCCCCGGAATCGACTCTATCTAATCTAAAAATTGAAATTGCCCAAAAAGATGAGGAGCTGGAAAAAACCGACACCTTGATAGATAATTTTAATAAGTTACTTTCTACAGTATATTATGGATATGCAGAGCCTGTAGGAGAAGGAGATAAAAAAAATTTTACTGCATTCGGAATGTTTTACAAAGATGATTTCTACCTGATAACCGCAGGCCACTGCATTGAATATAACGGCATAGAATACACCAATTTTAAATTTAAATTAAACGGCAGCCAAACATTCCTTTATCCGAAGTTATTGGATTACAGCAATGATTATAAAAATAATAATGATTATGCTATCTTTTATCACCATTTCGTCAGGAAAGGACTGCTTGTATATGATAAGGATAAAGAAGATAAAGAACCGAAATATGTTCTGGGTAATACCGAAGGAAACATAAATCTTTTTAGGAAATTTAATGCCGCCGCTGAAGGAGAAAGCGGCAGTCCCATATTAAATTCCAAATGCAAATTGGTTGGCATTGTAATTAAAAATAATGACCAGTACACGCCAATAGAAGCAATAACCGAAGCTATTGATAAATTGGTTAACTGAACTATCCCATTGCATACGACTAATTTATAAAATTAAACTATAAAACTTCATTATCATGAGCATGCCGGCTTATTATTTCCTAGCAGACACACAACGCAGTCCGTAAGATCTGTATTTTTAATAATTATTTCCAAAATCAGATTGCTACCGATCACTGATTCTTCTCAGCATCAAAGGTAAATCCAGCCCGACTCCGGTTAAAAAATCCCTGTCATTTAAAATCTTTTTTGGATTGCCGTCAGATACAATCTTTCCCCGGTTAAGCACTATACATCTATCCGAAAAATCATAAGCCATATCCAGATCATGGGTTGCAATAAGCATAGTCTTTTCCATGTCCCCGATCAGTTTTATAAAATCGGATCTGTTTTTCGGATCCAGATTGCCCGTGGGTTCATCCAGAATGAGTATTTCGGGATCATAGGATAATACCGTTGCCAGGGATACCAGCTTTTTTTCTCCAAAACTTAAAAAATGGGAGATTTCGTCTTCTGCCTTTGCTATATTTACCTTTTTTAAACTATCTCTAACGATTTTCTCCAGATACTTCCTATCCCCGGCCCGTCTGTCCTTTTTTTTGGACAGATAATTTACAAGGCCAAAAGCCACATCATCAAAAACCTTTACTGAAAATAACTGGTCATTGGGGTCCTGGAATACAAATCCTATCTTTTCGCGGATATCATAAATATTCTTACCATTTAATTTCCTTCCGGCTATAAATATCTCGCCCTTCCGGTATTTTTCTTCCATAAGACCCGCCACATTTAACATCAAAGTTGATTTTCCTGCACCATTGGGCCCTATTATTGATATCTTCTCTCCCTTACTTGCCGAAAAACTTACTCCTCTCAGAGCTTCCTTATAGCTGCTTACTTCCCCGCCCAGCCTCCTGCTTACGGGATACCTGTAATGCAGGCCTTTTACCTCAATTATCTTCTTATTTTCCATTTAAATTAAAATAAACTCCTTAATCAAATTTGGGATATGCACTATATAATATCAAGTAATTCAATGGTTTTTAAGCCCATGGGCAGCAGTATAAAAACCAGGAGCACAATTACATTTAAAATCCCCATCCTTTTTTTATCTTCAATCATATAAAAATTCCCGTCAAATCCCCTGCTCTCCATGGATCTGTATATATTTTCCGCCCGGTCAAGAGATTTTATGAACAGATTGCTCATAAGATGGGTCATTTTTTTATTTACGGTACTGTATGAATATCTTTTAAATACCCTGCTTCTTATGGCCATCTGCCTGGTTCTTGATTCTTCCATTATTAAAAAAGCATATCTGTACATTAAATAAATTATAGAAACTATTATAGGCGGAAGATGTATTTTCCTGAGTCCCCCCAGCAGTTCCATTTCATCGCTGGATAAGAGCAGTGAAGCTACCAGCAGTATGCAGAGAAATGATTTTATCAGTACCGTGGTAAAGACTGTCAGTCCGTTATCGGTTACGGTAAGGGTAAAAATCCTAAGATCAATCCTGGTTATCACTCTGCCTTCACTTAAAAACGGAATAAAAACGGATATACAAAAAGGATATAAAAATACCAGAGGAACCCTCCTTATGAGCTTTTTCAGATCAGGTTTAAATAAGAGTAAAATAAAAATTCCAACTAGAAGGTAAAGGGACAATATTAAATATTGCCCCTTTCTGACGCTTACTATAAAAAATATATTTACCAGGGTTATTATTAGTTTTTCTCTGATGTTTAAAATTCCGCCCAATTAATTCAATTTATTTTATTTTTACAAAAACTACTGTTTTTTACCCGTAGACCTATAAATCAAATATACGATCCCAAAAATGGCCGTGATGATAAGCACGCCTGAGAGTCCCGCCAGAGATGTCTGCCACAGCTCACTTTCCACACCGCCCACAGCATAATCAGGGATCAGGAAAATACCTTCCGGAGCCATTCCTTCAGCTTTATCTATGAATCCGAGATTTTCGGCAACCTTTTCCAGTCCATCGGGAAAAGACGATGCAAAAACAGATATAAACATGGCAATTATAAGAGCAGCAGCTATTCCTGCCAGTACAAATATATAACTCTTTCTATCTGTCATCTAGATCTCCTTTCCTGGTTAATATAAGATCCGGCCTTACTTTATTTATAAAGGCAATTACTGCAACGGTTATTATTGCTTCTCCGATCCCTATTATGGCATGGACCCCGGTCATTGCCTTCAGTGTAACATCCATAGCATAGGTGCCCGAAATCCCCAGTTCAAGCGCAGCAAAAAAGGAAGCAACTACCACCGAAAGCCATGAAGCCAGCGCAATGGCAGTGAAAAAAACAGCTTTCGATTTTGATATTCTGCATATCAGCCAGTAAATCAGATAAGAGCCATAAACCCCTATAATTGCCATATTAAATATATTTGAGCCTAAAGCAACCACCCCGCCATCCATAAAAATAAATGCCTGTACAATTAAAACAACTGCCACCACTATGGCTCCCGCATGGGGACCCAGTACTATTGCCGCAAGGGCTCCTCCCAGAAGATGTCCGGAAGTTCCTCCCGGTATGGTAAAGTTTATCATCTGCAGAGCAAAAATAAGTGCACTGATAACCCCCATCAGTGCAATAACTCTGCCCTTAAAGTAGCTCTTTACCTTATAAATTGCAGCCGCCAATCCTCCTGCAGAGATCACACCGGTAGAAATTGCTGTCTTGAGGTCCACAAATCCATCAGGTATGTGCATATTACTCCTCCTTACTTGGTGTTACTAATTTTTAATAAAGTAACACATATAAAATAAGAAGACAAGCTCTTTCAATTTCTTTAATAAGGGTAAAATAAAACCAATTTAAATCGCCAATATTAAATAATGGTGGACATAATCATTCGGAACTAATTAACCCCACCTACTACTATATATTACTATATCTCCAACCCCATATTTTCCCATAAGATTTTCTGCTACTATGGGACATTTTATCTTCAGTAGAAAAAAAATATTTTTAACTTCATCGCACAATGCTTCGTAATTCCCCTGGCCTTTGGATATAATAAAATCTGCCTTTTTATATTCATCTAGAAAACTAGCCGAACAAAATGGAAGCACGGCAGCAGGCATATTTAGACCAGTAGTTATTACTCTAACAAAATCTATCATACCAACCATCCTTGCATCTTCCATGGTTACATCATTTAGAACAGGGCCTCCTCTTACTGCATAAGTAATTTTCTCCCTGGGTAGATTCTCTATAAAAATCTTATCCAGCACTATTTCCCCTGCGTTATCGCCTATGAATAAAATTCTTTCTGCATCATTAATATTTTTTTGCAGTAACCTAACTTTTTTATTATCCAGGCTCTGTGATAAAGACTTCTCTATCGCTTCCTTTAAAATTTTTTTACTCAAAACTGTATCCGGACCAAAATCAATAATATTGCCTGCCATTGATATTCTAAGACTGGTTTCAAATGGATTTTTTGAATTTCTTATTATCTCTTTTAGATTATCTGTCAACTCAAGGGTTATACGGTTATATTTCTCCTTCACTTCCCTGTAAGGATCCATTGCCGGTAATATTTTTTCTAAAATTTTTTTAATTTTTGCCTGGAGAACAAAGCCAATACCATCAGCATCAAATTCAGATGCCGCAATCAAAGATTCCCTTAAGATTTGTTCATGTAATTTACTGTCACTTGTAGCCATCTTTGCTGCTTCGAGAGCTTGCCTTATATAACAGGGTACACATTCCAGATGTAGTTTCATAATTATTATCCTTTAAACAGTTACATTATTATTCTTAATAAATGTGATAAAAATTTTTATTATGCATAAAAATCAGGCAATCTCTTATTTTCGTGCCTTTATAACTATAAAAGAGCCTTCTCCGTACCCTTCTTTTATCTTTTCTACCTGCTTTATCCTGTCAAGAGTATTAAAAACTGTTTGCCTGAATTCAAAATTTTTAAAACCAACCTCTTTTAATATCTTTACTACTTCTTCTGTAGTAAAGAAAATTGCTTCTCTATAAAAAATACTTTTTTGCTTATTTTTTTGATACACGCTTCCAACTTTGCTATTTTTATCCACGAAACCATTAATAAAATAACCACCTGGCTTTAATATTCTATATATCTCAATAAAAGCTTTTCTTTCATCATCCAGGAAGCAAAGGGTGGTTACCATTAAAGCTAAATCAAAACTACAATCTTTGAAAGGAAGGTTTTCGGCAGCACTGTCCACTGCTTCTATTCCTCTACTCTGTGCAACTTTTCTCATCTTATATGAAGGTTCAATTCCAAACTTAATGCCCAGCGGTTCAGCAAACCTGCCGCTTCCTACGCCAATCTCTATACCATCTTTAAAATCAGGTAAAATTTCCCTGATAGCATTAATTTCAGATTTATATACATATCTATTTTTCTCAAACCAATTTTCATATTGATCTGTATATTTTTCAAAAGGTTCTATTTTTGACACTAATCCATATCACCCCACCAGCCATTAAAAAATCTTTTAAGATGCTGCCTTTCATATTCTCCTTCTTCAACTTCTTTAACTTTTCCGATATCAAAAGAAATAGGATATTTTATACAATAACTTATAATAATTTCATATGAATTATTAATCTCTTTTATTTTTTCTTCATATTCTTTTTTCCTTAAACTATTATTATGTCTATCTGGATGATATTTTAATAATAGTTCTCTATATTTTTTCTTGATCCCCTGCATGCTTTCCGTTTCATCTAAGCCCAATAACTTTCTTGCTCTGTCTATATCTTTAAAATCTATTAATTTTTTCATTATCTTATGCCTCTTATACATTTTAGAAATTTATATTGAATGATTTTAACATAAATTATTATTTTAACTAAAGTATCATTTTGGTATTATACCCAAAACTTGACGAAAAAAATATAAGCTATTAAAATTAGGTATATATAAAATATTTAGATATACCTAAAATATGGACGCACCTTTTAAAATTAAAAATTTTATTAATAAAAATAATTTGAGATTACCCGGATACTTTAAGAATTAACATGCTGTAAAATTAACAAAATAATACTAAATAAAAAAATGATTAAAATAAATAAATGGACTAAGGAACATAGCGTAAAATTTCTAAAAGAAGTAGGAATTAAAAAAGGAGATATAATTTTTGATTGCTGCTGCGGTGAAGGAAACTATACCATCCCAGCTGCCAGGATAGCTGGTAAAAATGGTACGGTATATGCTATGGATATGAATAAAGATAGAATTGATATATTGAAAGAAAAATCTAACTTAGAAAATCTAAAAAACATTAAGATAATAGAAAAAGAATTTAAAAAAGTTATACCACTACCCGATAAATCCATGGATATGGTGTTTCTATATGATATATTCACGCATTTTTCTATTGAAAATACTAGATTATCAATATTGCTGGATGAAGTTTATAGGATTTTAAAAGATAATGGATCAATTTCAGTTTACCCGGAACATGTTGATAAAGAGAAGCTTAAAAAAGTAGTAATAAATGCTAATTTTAGGTTAGAAAAGGAAACTCGTAGTTTTTTAATTCATGATAATAATATAAAAAAAGGATGCATCTGGGATTTTAGGAAATCATTAAAATGAAAAAACAATCTTTTAAAGATTATGTTATCGTTTCCTGTGGGACAATAGCTCCTGAAATAAATTACTTAAAAAATAGTAATTTTTTGGATGCTAAAAAAATTTTATATACAAAACCAGGCAGGCATGAGGATCCCATAGAACTTGAAAGCCAGCTTACGGATAAAATAAATCTCGCCAAAAAATATTCCGAAAATATTATAGTAGTATATGGGGGAAAATATTGTTACATTAATATCAAAGAACCATATAAAACCATAGATGATATAGCAAAGCAACAGAGTAAGAATATTAGTAGAGTAAATGCCAGCCATTGTATTGATATGCTGGCCAGTGAGAAGGAAAGAGAAAATATAGCAAATACTGTGGCTAATGATGAAAAAGTGTGGTGGCTCACACCAGGATGGATACTATATAGACACGATGTCTTTCAGGATTGGGATAAAGCAATGGCCAATGAAAACTTCCCAAAGCATACCGGAGGAGCTATCCTGCTGGACGGTATCGATTTCTGGGAAAAATACAGTGCGGATCATCCTGAAAAAATTCTGGAATTTTCAGACTGGATGGGTATTCAGATTCAACCTTATAAGATTTCTCTTGACCGGTTCAAGAAACTTCTCTTAGAGAAAATAAGGTAGATAAAGCAAAATTGGATACTATTTTAGGAGTAAAAAATGAATGATTATAAAGTAAAAGTTAAAGGCAAAAGATTTATATATAGAACCAATATAAAGTTGACTGGAAAAGGAGAAGGTATTATTGAATCCGGAAATAAACCTTCTATTGAATTATCAACTCCAGTCGAATTTGGTGGTAAACCGGGGTCCTGGACGCCTGAGGACTTATTAGTGGCATCAGTTAATGCTTGTCTTATGACAACATTTTCCTATTATGCTGAGAAACGAGGGTTAAAATTTGTAAGTTATGAAAGCTCCGCTGAAGGAATTATTGAACTAGTTGAAATGCAATATATATTTTCCAAGATAACAATTAAACCAAAGATAACAGTTGAATCTAAAGGAGATATAGGTGTAGCAGAAAATTTACTTAAAGTTTCTAAAGAGAGTTGTTTTGTCTCAAATTCTGTAAAGGCTAAAGTTACCCTGGAACCAGAAGTAGAATCAATTTCTTAATTATGGTTCTTTTAATCTTTATTATTCCAAGAATAAACAAATTATTATTAAATAAGAAGAGACTTATACTGTGAAAAAAGCACATAACAAATTAAGATTCGTAACAGGAATTTAGTAATGAGTAATTATTATCCAGAATCAAAGGTTGAAATTAGCGGGATTGCAGCAAAATATTACGATACATTAATGAATATTATAACACTGGGCAGGTATTCTTTTTTTATTCAAAAAATAATTTTGTTAATGAAAATTAAACCAAATCATAAAATCATTGACCTAGGCGCAGGAACGGGTAGGAATGCCTGTTTGATGATGAAGCAGCTTTCTACAAAGGGAGAATTGGTAGGGCTTGATATTTCTGAAGAGATGATTGTCCAATTTAATAAAAATTGTGCTGAGTTCTCCAATGCTAAAGTTACCTATAAGAGGATTGATCAAGACTTAGACTATGAAATGTATTTCGATAAAGCTTTTATCTCTTTTGTTTTACACGGATTTCCTCAAGAGGCAAGGAAGAAGATTATCAGGAATGCCTTCAAGGCGTTAAAAAATAATGGTGAATTCTTTATATTGGATTACAATGAGTTCTCATTAAAAGAAATGCCTTTTTATTTAAAGATTCCTTTTAAGTTTGCGGAATGTCCTTATGCTTTTGATTTTATTGAAAAAAATTGGAAAAAGATACTGGCCGAGGAGGGATTTAGCTATTTTGAAGAAAATCTCTTTTTTAAGAAATATATAAGATTGTTAAAAGCAAAAAAGATATCATGATAGTATTGATAGATATAGTTAAACAAAAAGTGATAGCATTGTTTTTCCTTCCTTAAGTAGTTATACTTATCACCTTTCTTTTATTAAGAAAGAAAAAAGCTAATTATTTTTTTATAACTTATAATTTACCTGGCCTTTTCTATGGCCTCTCTAGGGCAGGATTTAATACATTCATAGCATCCTGAGCAAAGACTTGTATTAATAAATGGTGCCTCATATGGTTCTTCTTGCTTAATAATTTTTTTTGAACAAGTGCTTACTGCCTTGCATATACCATCTTTGCATTCTTTAGGATCACATTTATTATAATTAACTATGGCTATCTTACCGGGCATGATTAGTATTTAACCTTTGTCTTTTTAGACTTTCAAAATTCCGGCAGCCTTTAGTATATCGGGAACCTTTTCTTCTTTCCCGATAGCCATGATATGTACACCGTCACAAATCTTTTCATCTTTTATCTTTTTTATTATATCCCCGGCAATTTCTATTCCCTTTGATAAGCCCTCTCCTTTTGGCACTTTAGCCATCTCATCTATTAAATTTTGAGGAACAAAAATACCAGGAATATTTTCATTCATCCATTTTGCCATCCCGGCACTAACTAACAAGACTATTCCTGCTAATATTTTTACACTCTTATCGATATTTCTGCTATAGCTTACAAATCTTTTTAATTCATCTAAATCATAGACAGCCTGGGTTTGAACAAAATCAATTCCAGCTTTTAGCTTTTTCTCATATTTAATGAGCTGGGGCTCGATCGGATCTGCAGATGGCGTAGCAGATGCCCCAATACAAAAACTAACTCCCCCATCAAGACTGCTGTCGGAAAGATCTTTTCCTGAATTTAAAGTATGGACAAGCTGTATCAACTGTACTGAATCAATATCATAAACAGGCTTTGCTTCCGGGTGGTCTCCCATTTTAAGAGAATCACCGGTAAGGCAGAGAACATTTTCTATACCTCTGGAAAATGAAAAAAGCAGATCGGCCTGGATAGATAGCCTATTTCTATCACGACAGGTTATTTGAAATATTGGCTCCCCGGCTTGCTCCTTTATAAGAAGACAGGTTCCCAGGGAAGGATACCTCATTACAGCACTTTGATTATCCGTAACATTTAATGCATCAACTTTATCCTTAAGAATTTCTATATTATCAATCATTTTTTGTACATTGGTACCCTTTACCGGACCTATCTCAGCTGTTATGATAAATTTATCTGACTTCAGTACTTCTTTAAATGATGTAACCATTTACTCCTCCTGCTTTTAAACTAATTTTTTAAAATTATCATTAAAAATTATGTTTTTTTAAAAATCATCTGAGAAAATATTATTCAAGAGAAAGGGGTTCTACTTCCAACTCTCTCGGTCTTTGCATTTTACTCCAATCTTTTGGAGGCATAATTTCCCGCATCTTATCAAGTTCCCCTAATTCTTTTAGTCTTTTGTATATTAACACCCAGGCACAATCATTATCAGGATTTACCTCGCATTTTCCGTCTTTCCTGGTACCGCCACATGGTCCATTAAGCAATCCCTTTGCACATTGAGTCATAGGACAAATACCGCTTGATTTACCAAGTTCGCATTCTCCACACTGAATACATTTTTCCCTGAACAGGCTAGGACCTCCACCCATATGTCCTATAGGATTAGTTGCCGGATAGATAGATTTGGTTAAGCCAAACTCACTTTCTAAAATATGTTCCCGTGCTACCTGTAAGCCATCGCCGCAACAAAGCATTAGAACAGCATCGCAATCATTAACTTGTTTTTTATAGCTAGCCATCCGCTTTTTACTCCAGGGAGCATAGCATGTAAACTCTCCGAATGGTGGTGATATAGCAGCTAATACATCCTTCCCGTTTTTAGTAAGAATATCTGCCATTTCCTTTACCTCTGGTTCACCACCTGTATGGAAAACTGTTGCACAACCGCCGCAGCCATATATTATTATCCTTTTTTTACCATCCAGGTATTCAAGAATTTCTTTAATGGGTTTTTTCGTTTGCCCTATCACTCCTACCTCCTTATATTATTTTAATTTGAATAAATAACAAGATTACAAGATTAATCACTTTTCTTAAAGTTAATTAAACTGACAGGTTCCGGTGGGACAAGAACTATCAGACTTGCTTTCCTTGCTTGATGACGAACCCATGCTAAATGAAGAAAAGGTTTTTTGAATATTTTTGCTGCTGCACTTTTTACAAATTAACTCGTCGTTTTTTTTACCAATCCCAATAAATAAATCGAATTTTTCCCCGCAATCTTTACAGACATAACTGTAAATTGGCATACTTACACCCCCTTTCTTAATTAATAAGCTCCTATTTCTTCAACATTCACGTTTTAACTATTATTTACTCCTTAAATCTCAAATGTCTGCCCTATTTTTACCGAAACAAAATTATCTTTATATACATGTTTGAAAATTAGCTGCGCGCCATATCCCGTACAATGGGTGGGACCGACTTTTTCTATCCCCATCTTTTTAAGCTCTTCCGCTATAAGTTTTGCTTTCCGACCATATCCACCCATATATTTACTTATATATCTGCCTATCAGATGAAATCCACCGAATACCAGGTGAATTTTTTCATGGGGAAAATCTTTTTTAACCTGCTTTACAATCTTTATTATCCCGGGATGGGAACACCCCGTAATTACGGTAAGTCCTTTCTCCGTTCTTGCAACCAAAGCCTGCTCGGATATATATCTTCCCTTATATTCACCGGCAATTTCACCTGTTGCAAATATTCTTTCTGCAATTTCAGTAGTCTTTTCCGTTTCTATAAGCCTGCCCTTTAACTTTTTAACCTTCTTTTTAAACTCCGGGCCGAAACCGGGGCAGGCGTAAACCTTAAGCCCTTCTTTATTTTTCAATAACTCCCAGAGCCCGCCTGTATGATCCCAATGGTCATGGGAAATTACCACTGCCGTTATTTTATCAATATCCACTTTTAAACTTCTCATATTCTCCAGGAGCCAGCAGCCGTTTTCACCCGTATCAAATAGTACTTCCTGATTGAGCAGGAAAGATACTCCCCATCCGGTATGCAGACTTTTATCAATCGCCTCCTTGTCAAAAAGAATCTCTGCTTTCATCTCTTACTCCTGAAGTAATTTCCTGGCAATTAAAAGCCAGTGATTTTTTTCATGATATTCTTTGATGCCATACCCCAAACCCTTAAAATGCGAATATACATAATCTTTACTAACACCGCTATCTTCATGTACGCGGCCTTCTTCTCTGTGAACGCTATTTATTATTTCCATACCCCTTTGGTTAAAATCCGCCAGGACAGCCATGCCGCCGGAGCAAAGAGCCCTGTCTATCTCGGAAAAAATTTTATCAACATTGCTTATATGGTGAAACAAATTAACGGCTATTATATTTTTAAAGCTCCCATCATCAAAATTTAATAGTTTGCCATCCATTATATAAAATTTAACATTACCAAGAATGTTTTCGTATGCAAGATTAAGCGCCGCTATTTTCAAAGCCTGCTCATCTTTGTCTATAGAAATAAATTTGTAATTATTTCTGGCTAACGCAACTGTTGTATACCCTGTTCCGGTGCCTATTTCCAGAATGCTGTCTATTAAAGGTCCTGATTTTTCCAGTATGAACTTCCGGCTTCCAACAAAATCAAGACCTCTCTTCCGGTAAATAGAAATCCGTTTCATGAAATACTTGTGATTTGTTTTGGTTTCCTTAATGGATATTTCAGGAATAAACCTCATCTATAATTCTTCCTCAATCAGTCTCCATATGCTGCGTAATGTCCTGGTTACTTTATTTTCCGAATACTCTATTATTGTCTTCCCCTCAACTACCGACCTTACCACTGCCTTACTAAAGCCCACTTTACCCAGGATTTTAATATTTTTATCTTTGAACCAGTGCTCTATTTTTTCAGTCATATCGCAGTTTAAATCATATTTATTTATTATTACTCTTACCGGCACGTTAAAGTGTCCGGCAACATCAATTACCCTCCGGGCATCATGCAGCCCCGAAAGCGTTGGTTCAATTACTATTACGGCGCAATCCGTACCGGTAATGGAAGCAATGACCGGGCATCCAATACCAGGCGAACCGTCTATAATGATCCACCTGCAATTTTTCTCTGCGGCAATCTCTTCCGCCTTTTGTCTGACCAGAGCAACCAGCTTCCCTGAATTTTCCTCGGCAATGCCTAATCTGGCATGGACCAACGGACCAAATCTTGTTTCGGATATGAACCATTTACCGGAAATATTCGCTTTCATCTCTATTGCCTGCCGGGGACAGATGAAACTGCAAAATGCACACCCTTCGCAGGAAATAGGATCTATGGAAAAATTTTCCCTTACGGCTTCAAACCTGCATGCCGTCCTGCAGACACCACAACCTTCACAGCGGTCCCTGTGCGTAAAAGCTGTAAAACCGCTTTTAAAAACATATGTTTTTTTTATGGTAGAACCAAGCAGTAAATGCAGATCTGCTGCATCCACGTCACAATCAGCCATAACCTTATCCCTGGCCAGTGCTGCAAACGCCCCTGCAATGACTGTTTTTCCAGTACCGCCCTTACCGCTTATAATTACAATCTGTTTCATTTTAATTAGACCTGATTTTACTTTGCACTTGACTCATCTTTATTCTGTTTTATCTTTTCAAATAATTCCCGGAATTTTTCTCTATATTCCGGCATTGCTTCAACAATGGAATCACCCCGGGAGTAGATCCCGGCTATTTTTTTACTGAAAGGTATTTTCATCAGTATTGAAATATGCTCCCTGGCACAATAATCATCTGTTTTTTTATTGCCGAGATCTGAACGGTTGACTATAACGCCGAATGGGATCTTAAGTTTTCGCACTACTTCCACAGCCAGCATTAAATCGTTTAGTCCGAATGGTGTGGGCTCGGTTACAAGAATAACAAAATCAGTACCCTTTATGGCCGTAATCACGGGACAGGAAGTCCCGGGAGGTGCATCGATAATTACAGTCTTTTTTTTGTTAATATGCTTTTTAACCGCCCTGATAACCGGCGGGGCCATCATCTTGCCTATATTAAGCTTTCCATGGATAAATTGAATGCTGCTCTTTTCACCAGCTTCGACAACACCTATCTCTTCATTTTCCTCTTTTATAGCATCATGCGGACAAAAATAAGTACAGGAACCACAGCCGTGGCATAATTCGGGAAATATAAGTACCTTTTTGCCAGCAATTGCAACAGCATTATATATACAGACTTCCTGACAGCGTCCGCATCCATCGCATTTTGTTTTGTCTACTACGGGAATAGGAATAAAGACTTTACTTTTACTCTTAAAAACCGGTTTTATAAAAATATGACTATTGGGTTCTTCAACATCACAATCCAACAGCTGTACATTATCCAAAGATAAAGCTAAATTAACAGCTACTGTTGTTTTTCCGGTTCCGCCTTTACCGCTGGCAACTGATATTACCAATTCTTCACCTGTTTCTGCTTACCCCCTGCCCATCCCAAAATGTGATACCACATCAGGGCCACCGGTCTGTTTGTATTCTCCTTTTTTAAATTTTTCTACAGCATTCTTTATACTGCCAGTGGCTCCGGAATAAATTTTTACAGATGCTGCAGACAGGACCCTGAAAGCATTGGGCCCGATATTTCCGCTTATTACTGATTCTACTTTCATGCTTGAAATCATTTGTGCTGCCTGAATACCGGCGCCGCCTGCCGCCTGTCCGCTTTTATTCTCAACAGGTTCAAAACTGTCATTTTCAGTTTCATAAATAATATAATAAGGACATCTCCCAAATCTTGGATCTACATCTGATTCAAGAGTCATCCCACTGGAAGAAATTGCAATTTTCATCTTGCTGCTCTCCTATCTGTTATTTAATATAAATATTAAACTACTTAAATATAATTAATCTCCTACCGCATTTGGAACATCTTATCTTACTAACCTTGTACTCCTGAACTTTTTGTTTTAAATCCTCTCTTTTAATGTGGTAGTGATAATTTCCCTTAAGGCATTTTTTCTTAATAATATCCTTATCAGGGATATAATTTCCTCCTTCAAGCCTTATTGCTTTTCCCTCTATGATTGCAGTGATAATTTTTTTTCTGGCAGCTTTTAAAAGCCTCTGGAAAGTAGATCTTGATATACCCATTTTTCTGGCAGCTTCTACCTGTTCCAATCCCTGCCTGTCCTTTAGATTCAAGGCTTCAATTTCTTCAATGGCCAAATTCAGCTCATCTAATTTATTAATGGGGATACCCTGCGGCTTGTAATATATAAATAAAGGTATGGTGTTTACTATTTTATCTATTACCGGTCTGGCCGTCATCTCTATACCATGTCTCTTACCATTTTAGTACCGCATTTCGGACACACCATATCAAAACAAGGAACCCCTATCTTATGGTCAACTTTAGTGCCGCATCCAGGGCATACGCACTTCCCGCCGGGACCTATACTCTGTCCTCCCATTCTGCCTCTGCCGCTTGCCCTTCCCAAACCTCTGCCAGTTCCGGGTCCCTGGCCCGTAGGTCCTGTTCCATCTCCTCTTGGCATAATTATCACTCCTTTTAAATCTATTTAAAAATTTTATTGGCCCATTATAAAATCAGTCGTGATCACATTCTGTTTTTTCGACACCATAACCTTTTCCCAAACCCGGCTGACAAATACCTTCTCCACCTTCCAGGGAGCCATCAATTATTTTACCTATAACTTCTTCAATATTTCCTTCAATGCCGAGGATAGTTTCAATACCTGTCTGGCTGAAAAGTTCTTTAGCTCTCATTCCCATTCCTCCGGCTACTATGCATCCAACTCCAATTTTTTTCAGATATTGAGGCAGGTAACCGGGATGATGCCCGGGATTTTCTATAACTTCTTTATCCACTAACTTACTGCCTTCAATATTAACTATGGTAAATTTCGGGCACCTCCCAAAATGAGGTGAAACCTCCTTACCATCTGTTGAGATAGCAATCTTCATTTTTCTAACTCCTCTGGTTTAAAATAATATTTGATATTTCTATTTACACTATACTTTATTTCACCATTATTTAATAATTTGTCAATAATCTTAATTACTTCATTCAGGTTTAAGCCCAGGGAAGAGGTTATATCTTTTAGGCTGACCGGTCTTCTTTTGAGTAATTCAATTATCTCTTTTTCCACCTTTACCAGTTTTCTGTTATATTTTTTAATATTAACCTTCTCTATTATCCGGGCCTTATCTCCCAGAATTTTTTTTATTTCCTCCATCCTTTCCGTTTTGGGCAGTCTTAGATAATTTTCAGCTGAAGGCCTGACTGCTGTATTCAGGTGAATATTTTTAATGCCCTTCCCCAAATCTTCTATTATATTCTTAAACATATATGCCGAATCCAGGTCGTCATTTATACCCTCAAGAATCATTATCTCCAGCCATGTATCTCCGTTAAAATTACCCAGTAGCTCCTTTAAACCCGATATATTCTTTTCAAAATTAACTTCCCCGCAGGGACGGTTTATTTTTTTAAGTAACCTGTTATCAGGTGCATCAAGGGAAACCTTTATCAGGTCCGCTCCTTTTATATCATCTATAACACCGCTGGCCTCCAGGGTTCCCCCGCTGGTAAGCACAACTACGGGAATATCAGAATTTTTTTTAATTATATCAATAAATTTGCCGATATCACTATTTAAAGTCGGCTCACCCGAGCCTGAAAAAGTAATATAGTTAAGGTACGGGCTTCCATCTACTCTTCTTATAAGTTCTTCCTCAAATTCTTTTAAATCAATATTAATATACTTTTTTCTCTTTATGGTCTTATCTGTGGTCCTTCCAAGCTGGCAGTATATACAGTCATATACACACACCTTAAATGGAACCAGATCAATCCCCAGAGAATAACCAAATCTTCTCGATAGCACCGGGCCGTAAAACAAAAAATCCTCCAATCCCTAAATCCAAAAGTAAAACTTAATTCAAATTTATTATTTTGCCGGCTATATGGCTGAATGCTTCTCCAGCAGCAGTGCCGTTCTTATAATCTTTCAAATACACCTGGCCCTTATCACTTAAATTCATGATCTGTGAATCATAAGGAATCATACCCAGAAACTCAACACCCATTTCCAAGGCAATTCTCCGGCCGCCGCCTGTCTTAAAAATATCTATTCTCTTGCCGCAATGAGGACAGGTAAATCCGGACATATTCTCTATTACTCCTATAAAAGGTAATTTTAACTGCTGGGCAAACCTTATGCTCCTTCCGGCGTCCAAGGTAGCAAGATTTTGCGGAGTGGTAACCACAATTCCTCCGTTAAGGCCGGGCATAAGCTGTACTATGCTTAGCGGTTCATCACCGGTTCCCGGAGGAGAATCGATAATCATATAATCAATATCGCCCCAGTTAACATCACTTAAAAACTGCTTTATTAATTTCATTTTTATGGGTCCTCTCCATATAACCGGACTGTCTTCTCTTTCCAGCATTGAAGCGGTGCTGATCACTTTCATATCTGAAAAAGCTTT
>Ga0315550_1000533_pt1 | contig 23348 bp, 48 predicted proteins | sample SalMarSW160190MG_2_FD_203100 | JGI IMG/M metagenome (GOLD analysis project Ga0315550, IMG submission 203100) | Salt marsh sediment microbial communities from the Plum Island Ecosystem LTER, Massachusetts, United States - Salt Marsh Sediment SW1601-90 ... | reverse complement strand
CTCGGCGACGTACTCTCCCCACTCCTTGGCTTTGTCTTCCCAGCTGGACATGGTGAATCTCCTGCCCCGACTCTACCCCCGCGGAGCCTCGCGGAGACAGCGACGGCACCGGCGCCTGTAGGCGTTCGTGGGCCCGTAGATGTCCTCCTTGCGGGGCTGCTCGTGGCCGCACTCGAGGATCTCGATGATCCTGCCGTGCTCGTCGTTGCGCTCGTCCACGATGGTCCTCAGGGGTGCCGGGGGCTTGTCGGGCATGGGTTCCTTCATCTCATGTGTCCCGGCGTTGCACCCCGCGCTCAGAAGCGCGCGAAGTGCTCGGTCAACTCCTCCGCCACCTTGCCGTAGCCGCCCCACCGCTCGAACTTGGCGAGCGGCCGCATCGCCAGCGACGACCCGTAGGACGACCGCGCCGTCTTCCAGGCCACGGCGTCCACGTACATGGAGAACTTGCCCTCCAGGACCTCGTAGCACCACCGCGGAACGCCCAGGTCGCCCAGCTGACTCTGGAACTCGGCCGCGAGGGCCGTGTCGATGCCGACCTTCAGCCCCCACCCGTCCTCCTCGTGGACCTCCTTGAGCACCTGCACCCAGTCCGAGTAGTCGCGCGGCTTGAAATCCGCGCCGCGGCCGTTCTCCTTGTAGCCGAGCAGCGTCACCCGGATGTGCCGGGCCTTGGCCTCGCGCAGCAGGACGCGCAGGTCCGCCGTCGAGCTGGTGCCCATGACGTACTGGCAGTTGAGCTGCCGGTCGGGGATCTCGTACACGTCCCGCAGGGACGCGAGCTTCTCCACGTCGTCCCAGCGCTCCACCGAGTACGCGAAGGCGCCCGCGTGCTCCAGGATCTTCGGGCGCAGGCTGTTATCGTTCAGCCACGCGAGGTTCTTGGTCGTGAAGTTCGGGACGATGCCGCTGGCGCGGAACGTCTTGAGGATCTCCACGAAGTCCGGGTGCAGGGTGGGCTCGCCGCCGCCGATGGCGACCTCGAACACGCGCATCTCCCACATCGCGAGTGCCAGCCGCTGGATGCGGTCCATGGGCGCGTGCCGGCCCTCGGGCGTCGAGTCCTGGTAGCAGAAATCGCAGCCGTAGGGACAGTAGTCCGTGATCTTCACGTCCACGAGCTCCGGCGTCGCGGCCTTCTCGGGCTCGACGGCGCGCCCCTCCGCGAAGGACATGCGGAGCTTCGTCCCGGTCGCGCGGTCGAAGAGCGTCCAGTGGTCGCCGTCCCTGCGGCACACGAGGTCGCGGCAACTCTCCTCGATCGGCACGGCGAGCCGCCCGGCGCCCCCGTCGTCCAGCGGGTGGCTGTCCTCCGTGTTGTCGTTGCCGCCCAGCACGACGACGTCGTCGCGCATGAGGAACGCTTTGAGCTCGTCGAAGAACTCCCGGTCGACGCCCTTGGCGTCCCAGTCCAGCGGGAGGGTCCAGCTGCTCTGGTGGTCGACGTAGTCCGAGTAGTCGTCGTGGGGCGCGAGCTCGATGCCCGTCCACGCCTGCGCCACGGTGTGCGCCATGTCGTCGTTCGTCACCTGCATGAGGCTCGACCGCAGCTGGCACGCGAGGTACCGCATCTTGCGCTCGCGCGAGCCCGCCGTGAAAAAGTCCCACCCGAACTGGCCGTGAGCCGCGTCGTCCCGCGCCCCGGCGGGCAGCAGGATCAGGCTGTGCGTGGAGCTGGAGTTCGTGGCGAGGCCGAGCCTGACCTTGTGGATCGTGAGCATGACTGCGCTTCTCCCCTTCTACCCTACCCGGGCACCCGGGCGCCGCTGACCTCCAGCGTGTACTCCGTGGAGCCCCCGCACGTGGGGCATCCGCTGTCGTCGTACGTCGCGGACACGTTGATCCCCTTCGTGTCGAACAGGGCCGACACGGCCGCCATCTGGTCGAAGGTCACCCCGCTCCAGCCCTGGTGCTCCAGGTCGAAGCTGAAGCGCCCGTCCTCGGCCTCGCGGAATGCCCGGAGACGGTACTTCCCCTCCCCGAGACGGGTGAGCAGCTTACGGGCCTTGCGCTCGCACGCGGCCAGCTTGGTCTTGGAGAGTGCCATCGTTTTCGTTCCTCTTGGTACCGCGGGTGGGGGTCGAACCCACAAAATCTCTCGGGCCTGAGCCGAGCGCCTTTACCGATTTGACCACCGCGGCATGCTCATCGATCCCGTCTTCGCCTTGGCGTGAGCTCGCCTGCCACAGCTCGGGGAACGCCGGGGGTTCTGCCGGCCACGGTTTCACCGTGATAGATGGTGCTCGGGAGGGGAGTCGAACCCCTACGGTGTCTCCACCACACGGATCTGAACCGTGCGCGTCTGCCTGTTCCGCCACCCGAGCAGGGTGTCCGAGCGCCCACCGCCGTGCCTTGGTCCCTCCCTCTTCCGGCTGAGGTCAGGAGGTCACGACGGCGGCACTCTCGGGTGCCGACGGGGAGAGTCGAACTCCCACGGGTTGCCCCACTGGATCCTTAGTCCAGCGCGTCTGCCAGTTCCGCCACGTCGGCAAGTCTGGACGAGATGAGTCGAAGGGATGGTGTTTGCTACGCGCTCTACCGTTGAGCTACTTCCGCCATAGATGGGGCGGAAGACAGGATTCGAACCTGCAACCTCGGGTTCCCATAACCGATGCTTGTGATCTCTTCTGGAGATCTCGTCCATGGTCGAGGCGAGAGGATTCGAACCTCCGACCCCCTGTCCCCCAGACAGGTGCGCTGCCAGGCTGCGCTACGCCTCGGTGCTTTTGCGGGCAGCTCGACGAGCTGCCTTCTCTCGTTGTCGTTCCTTCCGTCGTCGGTTCTTGAGGGTGGGGTTGGCCTTCTCCATGGCCTCGCAGCGAGTACGCTGCTCGGTCAGGAACTGATCGACCTCCTCGACGTGGGTGCCCTCGCGGGCCCACTCAACGATCCGGATAAAGTGACCTCCGCTTCGTCCATGTGATGATGTCTGCCATCGTTTCGTTCCTTGTCCTTGGTCGAGGTGAGAGGATTCGAACCTCCGACCCCCTGCTCCCGAAGCAGGTGCGCTGCCAGACTGCGCTACACCTCGATGTCGTTGTCGTCTCTGCTTGGCGTCCCCGGGGGGACTCGAACCCGCCGGCCTCTCGGTTCGCAACCGAGTGTTCTCTCCACTGAACTACGAGGACGTGTTGCGTTCCCGGAAGGATTCGAACCTTCGACCTTTCCCTTCGGAGGGGAATGCTCTTCCGCTGAGCTACGAGAACTTGGTGGCACCCGAGGAGGGATTCGAACCCCCGACCCTTGGTTCCGTAGACCAATGCTCTTCCGCTGAGCTACCCGGGCTTGTGCCTGATGTGTGTTTCGTGAAAATCGTGCTGAAGACAGATCTCTCCTGTTGGTCGGGCGAGCGGGATTCGAACCCGCGACCTGATGCTCCCAAGGCACCCGCGCTAGCCAGGCTGCGCCACCGCCCGATGTCGGTGTTCCGGGGCTTAACGACCGAGGGCGAACCCTCTCAGTCCGCCCTCGCCCGATGTTCCTGTATGTGCCCCTAGGGGGATAGAACATCGGGCGGTCGCGGGAGTCGGCGCCGCAGGTAAACGGGGAGCAGGCCCTCGCCAGCGAGTGGCAGGGTGCAGTGGCTCGACCCGGTGATGATGTTCGCGGCGTTCATCGTGAACTCCAGTAAACGCATACTTACGCCGCCTTCCGGGCGAAGTCAAGGCCGGCGTGCATTTTTCTCCTATCGCCCTCCATCGGGGAGGGCCCGTGCCGACGACACCCGACCAGCGACGCCAGAAGAGGGTCAAGCCGACGCCTTTCTTCGTGACGCGCCCGGAGAAGCGCACGTTCCGGCTGAACAACAAGCTGGCGTGGAACACCTACTGGGATCTCGTCTGGAACCGGGGCCGCATCAAGGTGCCCAACCCGAACGAGCGCACGCGGGGGAAGTACCCGAAGATCAGCATCGGGTACCTGATGCACCACGACCCCGGGCTCCGGCACCGCGTCATGGAGGACTACCGGAGGTGGCGCGAGCTCAACGTCGACGGGATGCTCGTGGCCAAGAACCCGCACGGCCTGCACGCGGGGGTGCACGTGCATCTCGAGGCCCCACAGATCAACCCCGAGGTCAGCGGCCTGCACAAGGGCGACCGCTACTACGGCGTCATCGAGGACGTCGGCACGGGCGCGTTCGAGGTCCAGCTGTACGACGTGCGCAACGGCAAGCCGCTGCGGAAGATGACCGTGCCGCGCGCCAAGTTCGAGGAGTACGAGGCCCGCTACCACCCGCAGGCCGACTCGACCAAGACGCCCGAGGCCCGCGTCGCCCGCCGGTGGCTCGTCACGTCAGCACGATCTTGCCATCCGTGAAAAGAGCGAAGGCCGCCTTCTCCTGCGGGGTGAGGGACTCGATCTCCAGGGCGCGGATCTCCTGGAACTCCGAGGTCTCGGGGAGGTCCCGGACGTGCTCGGCCGCGGCACGGAGCGAGCTGAAGTCCCGGTTGCGGGAGATGTAGCCCCCGTCCCCCGGATGGTCCGTCCAGCGGACCCTGTATCGCCTCACTCCCACAGCCCTGTGGAAGTATAGGACCGACAGCACGTCGCGTTCGCGACACGGACGTCACCCCCCGGGTTCGCGGTCGTACACGGGGCGCGCGCCTTCGGGGAGCTGCTCGACCTGGATCAGGTTCCGCACCGCGGCCGAGTAGAACCCGGTGGCCCGTCCACAGGTCTCGCACCTGTAGGCGGGGCGCTGCATCAGGCCCATCATCACGCCCACGCGGGCCGCGACGCGGCGCTCGGCCTCCCACCGCTTGCGCCACTTCTTGCGGATGCGCCTCTTCCGGTGGTGCGGCGGATCACCCGCGGGGACGATCACGGTCCTCACCGCCCGGAGTTGGCCGCCGCAGCCGCACCGCAGCTCGGTCAGGCGCCCGGGCACCCGCAGGGTCTGGAAATCCCTCATCGGTCCCTCAGCCCGCGGCCGAGACGGGCCCCGGCTCCCCGACCATGCGCTCCAGCGCCGCGTGGAAGTCCCGGTGCGCCACGAGGAGCATCTCCAGCCCCTCCTTCGCCCCGGCCGGGTCCTGGTCGAACTTGTCGAGGATCTGGGCCAGCGCCCACGCCATCTCTCCGCTGGTCTGCACCGCGTCGGCGAGGGTCTCCTGGGGCTTGTCGTCGCTGTCCTGTGCCACCGTCTACTCCTCCGATTCCTTGTTGGTGTTGTGCTTGTAGCCGTCCGGGTTGTCGAACCCCTCGAAGATGTACCCCCGGTCCACGCCGTCCTCGATGAGGCGGACAGAGCAGTTGCGCGGGTTCTTCTCCTCGTGCATCCACTCCCAGGGCTTGTGCAGCCACATCTGCACGAACGCGCGGTTGGTCGTCCCGTGGCCAACCACCACGATGTTGCGGATGCCGTGGCGCTCGGCGTCGCGGTGGAAGGTGCCGAACGCCTGGTGCACCCGCTGGCACACCTCGAAACGGGACTCGCCCAGCGGCATCTTGGGCCACAGCTTGCCCTCGTACTTCTTGCACTTCTCGTAGTACGCCTGCTCGCGCGGGTAGTGCTGCTCCCGCTCCCTGTCGCTCAGGCCGTCGAAGATGCCGAACTGCTGCTCCGCGAGCAGGATGTGCTCGCGCGCGTGGCTGACCGGGACCGAGTCCTCCGCGTCGAAGAACCAGCTGTCGCCGCTGTAGTTGGGGTCGACGCGTCCGTCCTCGTCGACCTCGGCGCCGCGGCCAGTGCGGCGCATGGGCACGTCCCCCTCCACCTCGACCTCGATGTCCCGCAGCCGGCACGTCCGCACGATGCCGCTCGCCGTCTCGCGCGTGCGCAGGTAGGGGCTGTGCCAGAGGCGGATGCGCGGGATCATCAGCGGACCCCTGGCCCGGTGCACCTCCCCGGGGCCGCCGTAGCCGAAGACGATCTCGCCCGGGTCCGTGACGAGGTGCTCCTCGAACCAGTCCCGGAGGGCCGCCCCCGCCGCGAGGGCCTGCTTTCGACCCTCCTCGTTGAGCGGGATGGCGTGGTCGGCCACCTCCACGTTGGTGTTCCAGTCGGCGTTGGCCTGACTCTGTCCGTGGCGCACGAGGAAAATTCTCACAGCAGCTTCTCCTTCATCACCTGCAGCAGCTTGGCGGGACACGGCAGGTCGTCCTTGTCCGGCGGCTTCGCCACGTAGAACATCCGGCAGCGCCGGCACAGATGGGCGGTTGTCCCGCGACGCGTCCCCAGAGTCACACCGAGAAGGGGGGACCTGGGCATCTCGTAGAGCTCGGGGCGCGGCTCGCCGCGGTCCGGCTTGGTCATCCGAGGCTCGTGCGCGAACGGGTTGGCCATCTCCCCGGTTGTACCCCTATCCGGTATCCTGAGGTGAGATGCACCGCTGGACGCCCGTGGCCCTCATGGCCGGCCTCGCCTGCGCCACCACGCTTGATCCCGTCGGGGCCCAGGAACCGTCCGCGCAGTGCGCCGAGGAGCCGGCACCCCCCGGCTACGACCGGAAGCTCTGGAGGCACTGGAGCGATCTGGACGGGGACTGCCAGGACACCCGGCAGGAGGTCCTGATCCGGGAATCCGAGATCCCGGTGACCTTCGAGGACGACCGGGAGTGCCGCGTCGCCACGGGACGCTGGACGGGACCGTACACCGGCACCGTGATCGAGGACCCGAGCAAGGTCGACGTGGACCACCTCGTGGCTCTCCAGGACGCCCACGTCTCCGGGGGCTGGCTCTGGGACGACCAGCGCCGCGAGGCGTACGCGAACGACGAGAGGCTCCTGGTGGCCACCTCCCAGTACGGCAACCGCTCCAAAGGGTCGCGGGGGCCCGACGAGTGGCTGCCCCCGCTCGAGGACTACCGGTGCGTCTACATCGAGCGGTGGGTCGCCGTGAAGGAGAGCCACGGGCTGAGCATGGCCGAGGGTGAGGCCGCGGTCGTGGCCTACATGCGGAAGATCTGCGCCGACGGGGGACGTCCCCCGCTTCCTCAGGGCTAGCTCGACCGCTCGACCGCGACACGGACGCAGGTCGAGCACCAATCGTCGCCCACGGGCGGATCGGCCGGGTCGAACTCCGTGTTGTAGATCCCGTAGCCGTGCTCGTAGTCGCAGAGCACATCGCCGTCGTCGCAGACGTGCCATTCGACGGAGCTGAGGTCGCGGGCTCGAGCGTGACGCAACCCCATGCGGCCCTCCTGCTCCGCAATTGCCCGGTAGTGGGCGCGCCGACGTTCACGCTCCTCGTCGGTCATTTTTCTTGGCTTCCTTCTCGTTCTTCTTGGCCCACTTCGCCGTGCGCTCGGCCGTGATCTCCTGCGCCCGCGACACCAGCGAGTAGACGATGTCCTTGAGCTCGTGCTTGGCCCCCTCGGGACGCACCGGCACGAACTTGTTGGGACCGATCTCGTCGAAGTGGACGATCTGCAGCGAAATCTCGGGCTTGCCCCGGAACCGCTCCGACAGGATCAGACCCACCCCGCTGTCCGGGTCCTGGAGGGTCTCGATGGTCTCCCACGAGCCCTTGCGCCTCGGGGCACTGCCTTCCTTTTTGGATCTTCGGTCTCGGTCAGCCATCTTCATCTTCGTCTTCGTCCTGTCGCATCCTACGCATGTCGGCGTCGATCGCCGCGTCCAACTCGGGGTCCCCCGCCAGGGCCGCGTCGGCGAGCGCGTCGAGCAGCTTGTCCATCTTCGAGCGCGCCAGCGCCATCTCGTAGCTGCGCCGCTCCATCGCGCCCAGCTCGCGCCCCATCTCGGTGTCGTCCGGGTCGTTCCACCGCTCCTTCCCGCAGCCCTCGCACCGCTCCCCGTCCCACCGCGTCATCTTGTTGCAGAACCGGCACGGGCGCGTCAGCGGCGGGTTCTCGGGGCGGTTGTCGTACCACAGCCCCGCCGCGCTCAGGTCCTCGTCCAGCTCGGGCCAGCTGACCCCGACGCCCCCGGCGACCAGCACCCAGCGGTCCCGCTCCCTGGGCGTCGCGTTCCGCAGGCGCTCGCTCAGCGGGGCCACGACCTCCGCCCCGTGCTTGAAGCACACGTGGAGCCCGTTCCCGTCGACCGTGAGGTTCTCGATCAGAATCTGCTCGGGCATCCTGTCCTTCTACCCGTTTTCACGAACCGAGCTCTCGGCGCACCATACCCGGGTAGGATGGTGCCCATGCGACGCGTCCTCCCAGTAGCCATCGCCTTCCCCCTCGGGGTGATCCTCGCGGCCTGTCCGGCCAAGGGGCCCAAGCCGCCCGCCACCTGCACGGCCATCACCGAGGACACGGACCCCGCGTCCGACCACTGCTCCAGGGACCAGGCCGACTGCGAGACGACGCTGTCGCAGCTCCTGAGCCAGAACCACGGCAACCGCTGTCCGATGCCCCCGTGCACCAGCTTCTCGGCCTACGTGGACTGCACGCCGACGGGCCAGGAGTGCGAGCTCGGGGACGGGTCCTTCGGTCAGCTGTTCCACACGGCCGAGCACGTGCGGTGCCGCTGATGGTCGAGTTGACGTTCAGCCGGATCCGGCACGGGACGCCCTCCTGAGCTAGCCGTCGATCAGGCCGTGGTCGAACCAGCCGAGCACGCGCCGATGGAACCGTCGCAGGATCCCGGGCGTCGGAGGCCCGGGATCGACGACGAACGCCCGCTCCGAGTCGATGTCATGGTCCGCCCAACCGGGCCCGACGTGGAACCGGCGGTAGAGCGAGTGCGGAGCGACTACAGGCTGGAGGCCCACCCACACGTCGTCGTGGGGATCCTGCGGGCGCCCGAGCACCGTCTCCACCACGTAGGCCGCCCCCTGCCAGCGCCAGCGGGCCCCCTCATGGGCGTGACGCCGTCGCTCCAGCGTGTGGGCCGGCAGCCACATCAGGTCATTCCATCCGTAGGTAGCCTGCGCCGGAGTCGACCGACAGTGCGGACACGGCAGCCGGATCTCCAGGTTGTGCATGACGATGCCGGTGCACGCGCAGTGCATGCAGTCGGACTGCGAGCGCCAGAAAGGGTCGTACCGCTTGTACCGGTCCGGGACATCCCACCACCAGTGCTCCAGAGAAGGCCACCACCCCCGGCTCATGTCCTGGAGATCCGGGTACGCGTGGGGCTGCGCGGTGAAGCTCATCCTCCAGCCGTAGTCGGGGTCCGGGTCGTCGTGACGCTGAAGCGGCTGGTTCGGCCCGCGCAGGGTGGCCGGGATCCAGTACGACATGCTGCCGACCTGCTGCTCGAGCATGACGGTGATCAGCCAGGTCTCCATGGGGTCCGCTTCGCCGGGCGGGAAACGGAGCGCGCAGTAGACCTGGAGGGCCGGGAACGGCAGGCCCTCCGGCAGGTCTCCGTCCCACGGATGGATCCCTGCGTCCACCGAGGCGCGGGCGATGCGGTCCGAGAGCGCCTTGTCGTCCATCCCAGACCTTGTACCCCGCGCCGAGGGGGATCACGGGGCTACGACCTGCGCCGCCCTCGTGAGGGCTCCTGGGTCGCGTGCGGCCTGATCCCGGCCCCCGGCGGGGTAGAAAGGGCACGATGGCGGACAGGAACTCGGCAGAGATCTTCGGCTCGGTCTTCACCAAGCTGGCCCGGGTCGTCAACGACTACGACGAGACCAACGACACGAAACGGACGGTCCGGCGCGTCGCCCGCGACCTCTGGGGGGAGACGGTTAGATACGACTTCAGCTGCTACCAGCTGGAGTGCGACGACGATCTCGTGCTGCTCGGGCTCGCTCGGGAGAACGACGACGGGATCGAGTACGCCCCCTTCGACCTGACCGGGTGGGAGCCGTGACGGAGCGGCTGGAGCTCCGGCCCGAGGGGGTGAGCGTTCTTCTGGCCACGCCGACGAACACGATGCCCCCCACCGCGGCCCTCGCCCGCGACTGGATCCGTCTGTCCCGCATGGTTCGTCAGGAGCACGGCCTGCGGCTGGCGAACCTGGAGATGGGGCGCCCGGTCGTGGAGGAGATGGTGGAGACCACGAAGCGCTACATCAGCATGTGCGACGCCCGCGAGCACTTCGGCGGCGGCGACCCCGAGCCCCTCCGGGTGACGCACGAGCGCCTCCAGGAGATGGAAGGGGCGCACCGTCTGGAGCTGGCCCGGGACTGGCTGCGCCTGCACAAGGTGCTGACCCGGACGCCCGCCTCAGACGGGGACCTGCGTCGTGAGAAGCCAGTGTAGGCCGAGCGTCAGCAGGGCGCCCAGGAGCACGAACCGCTTCCACGGCCTGCGCGGCGGGACGGGCCGGTGCCAGGACTCGACCGACGGCATCTCGAAGGCGATCTCCGCGGCCTCGCGGAACGTCGGCCCACGGCCCTCCCGGAGATCGTGCCCGTACTCCGTGAGCTCTCCGAACGCCTCGACCTGCCAGCGGTAGCGGCATCTCCCCTCGTTGTAGCTGACGTAGACGCCGTCCTCCATGCGGTCGAGGATCTCGGCGGCGCGCCTGAGTTGCGCGTACTCCATCCGGCCGATCTGGACCTTGGCAGGGTCCACGAGGTCGGCGGGCTCGCGGCGGTAGTCGTGGGCTGGTGTGTCCATGCTCTCTCCTGCCCGGGCTAGAACCCGATCTTCTGGAAGCGCCCGTCCGGGAACTCGTCGAGGAAGCGCGACGGGACGGCGCGGTCCGGACGCCCCTGCCTCGACCTGATCCGTGCGAGCGTGATGTCCAGGTGGTCCTTGGCCCGCGTGATCGCCACGTAGGTGAGGCGGCGCTCCTCCTCCAGCTGGCGGATGTCCTTCTTCTCCTCCGCGTCGCGGATCGAGTTGACGTGCGGCAGCAGGTTCTCCTCGAACCCGACCAGGTGCACGTGCGGGAACTCCAGTCCCTTGGCGGCGTGGATCGTCATCAGGGACACGACGGGGCCGGCCTCCTTGTCGAAGCTGGACACCAGGGCCACGTGCTCGAGGTAGTCCTCCACGGTGGCTCCGACGTGGTCGCCCTGGTAGGTCGAGAGGTCGTTGGCGAGCTCGTTCACGTTCTCGATCCGCGCCTGCGCCTTCTCGCGCTGCACGAGCGACTTCGACGCCTTCGCGGTCTTCTCCAGCGCGGCCCGGTAGCCCGTCAGGTCCATGACCGCGTCGAAGAAGTCCAGCAGGGACATGGCCGACTCCTTGCGCCGCGCCAGCGAGATCAGCATGTCCCGCAGCTCCCCGGCCTTCTCGTCGCCGCTCTCCTTGAGCGCGTCGAAGGTGCACAGCTCGTTGCGGGCCGCGAACGTCTTGAGCGAGCCCATCTTCTTCGGGCCCATGCCCCGGCTCGGCTTGTTCGCCACGCGCAGCAGGTCCATGTCGGCCTTGGGGTTCACCGCCAGTCGGAAGTAGGCCAGCACGTCCTTCACCTCGGAGCGGTCGTAGAACCGCAGGCCGCCGACGATCGTGTACGGGATCGCCCTGGCGCGGAGCGCCTCCTCGACGGCCCGCGACTGCGCGTGCGTCCTGTAGAGCACGGCGTGGTCGCCCCAGGGCGCCCCGATGCGGGAGGCGACCGCCCGGGCCTCCGCGCGGTCGTCGGCCGTGAGCGTCACGCGGACGAGCTCGCCGCCCTTGTTGGGGCGCAGGGTCTTGCCAAGACGCCTGCCGTTGTGGGCGATCACCGCGTTCGCGCAGTCGAGGATCGGCGCCGTGCACCGGTAGTTCTCCTCCAGCTTCACCAGCTCCGTGCCGGGGCGCCGGGCGAAGTCCATCATCCCGTCGGGGTTCGCCCCGCGCCAGCCGTAGATCGACTGGTCGTCGTCGCCCACGACGCAGAGCTCGCCGGCCCCGCCGAGCAGGTCGGCCATCTCCATCTGGATCGAGTTCGTGTCCTGGAACTCGTCCACGAGCACGTGCTGGAAGCGCGTCAGCAGCCACCCGGCCGGGGTGCCCTCGGCGTTGCGCAGCAGCCTCACCGTGTTGAGCAGGAGATCCGCGAAGTCCATCGCGTTGCTGCGCAGGAGGGCCTCCTCGTAGCGCGCGTAGACGTCCCGGACGATCGGCTGGAGGCGGACCGGCACGCCCGAGTCGTCCCGGAAGACGTCCCCGGGCCGGAGGTCGCGCCCCTTGAGCTTCTGCAGGAGGTGGTGGACCAGGCCCTCCGCGACCTTCTCGCCGCGCGTGTCGACGTCCGCGAGCAGCGCCTTGACCAGGGCCTTCTGCGAGTCGTCGTCGTAGATCGTGAAATTCTTCTTGTACCCGACGAGCTCGCAGTGCATCCGGAGGATCCGCAGGCCCGTCGCGTGGAACGTCCCGATCCACGGCCCCTCCTCCACGTTCATCTGCGACAGGCGCGCCCGCATCTCCTTGGCGGCCTTGTTCGTGAAGGTGACGGCCAGGATGCGCCGGGGCTCCACCCCCTCGTCCACGAGCTGGGCGATGCGGTGGGTGATCACCCGCGTCTTCCCCGTCCCCGCGCCCGCGAGGACGAGGAGACCACTCCCCCGGTGCGCCACGGCGCGGGCCTGCTCGTCGTTGAGCGACATGCCCCCCTTATACGCGGTCCCGGCTGGAAACGCCCCGGAGGCCCCCGTGCGGCCTCCTGCGGCACGTCGCGTTGATCCCCGGCCGCGGGCGGACGGCCTCTCCGCCCCGTCGGGACTCGGCGTGTTTCATGGGACCAATCAGGGGCCTAGACCACTCCCCCGGAACGGATGGCCTGGCCGTCCCCGAGTCCGTCCCGGGATCTCCCCGGATACCATGCGCCGAGCGTCCAGCCTACCAGAACGAGCTGCCGGGCGGAATCAGGACCGCGACCGGCCCATCAGCGGGGCACCACCTCGACGTCGTAGGGCGGCCACTGGTCCACGGCGTCCGGGCCGGTGGCCGTCGCCCCGCAGGCTCCCGCCGCAGCTGCGGTCGAGTAGGAGTCCGGGTGCAGGTCCACCCTTCGGGCGTTCACGCGGCCGTGCATGATCGCGTTCACGTGCCACTTGGCCCCGTCGACGTCCTCGAAGAGGCCGGGTCCGCGGCGCAGCGGGTTCTGGTCGGGGTGGAAGCGAAGGGTCTCGACGGGGCCCTTCCACGGGGAGGTCCAGGTTGCGTAGAGCATCGCCCGTTGTACCCCTGGATTTTCACGAAACGCGCGGCCCTCCAAGGGACCCGGGCGACCCTAGCAACTCTGGCCAGGCACCTGCCCCCCGCCGCCGTCGTTGCAGTAGCACTCCTCGTTCGGGGTCGCGTAGTTGGGCAGCGCGCACGTCCCGAACTGCGTGCAGCAGTGCCAGACCACGTCCTGGTCCGAGCACGCCTCCCCGTAGGTCACCTGTCCGTTCTGCCACTGGCACCCGCAGGCGGCCTCGTCGGGCAACGGATCCACCAGCTCGCAGGCGAACGGGGGTGTGCAGCAGAAGTCGACCAGGCCACCGTCTCCGTCTCCGTCGCCGTCCCCGTCTCCGTCCCCGTCCCCGGGATCCGTGCACTCGCCGTCCACACAGATGCGGTCCCCCTTGCACTCGGAGTCCTTCTTGCACGGTGGCGGGACGCACCAGCCCCCGTCACATATCTGCGATCCGGGACACTCAGAGTCGGATCCCTGACACGAGCCGTCGCCCGTCGTCCCCCCGTCGCCGGGCTCAGGCAACCGATCGTCGGGGCACGCGGCCAGGAGAAGCAGCCCGAATGGGAGGAGCGCGCGCATACACGTCTCTACGTTGTGGGACATCAGTTTGTTCACCTCCGCGCGGGACATTTGGGGGCGCCCATAGGCAGATCCGTGCCGGACGCCGGGGCCGTCAGCGAGGCCCCAGCTGTTTGAAGAGCCGGTCTTTCCACTCGGCCCACTCGCGGTCCGACATCCCCACCGGCCGCTGCACCGTGAGGGGGACCCCCTCCCACACCCCGAGGAGCTCGGGGTCGTGGGGGGCCCGGGCCTTCCTCCAGACGTCGAGCGCCTCGCGGAGGGCCGCGGGCATCTTGCAGGGGTTGTACTCGTACCCGTGATAGTCGGTCGCCGCCCCGCTGTGAATGTCCACGCGGGGCGAGCCGCTCGCGCACATCGGACACACGGCCAGCGCGGCGCGGGCCAAGTCGTCGGCGAGGTCGCGGTCACTGATCATCGTTGTTCTCCTTCATCCAGGGCAGCGTCGAGTTGCCCCACGCGTCCACCTTGATCCACTGCGACACCACCTGCTCCGCCTCCGCTCGCGGACGGAAGGAGCCGGTGTGGCGGTTCACCCAGTACCCCTTCGCGCCGTTGCCGGGCGTCCGGGAGAGGTCATAGCCGTAGCGTCTCATCGTCTCGTCGGCCAGCCCCTCGGGCTCGAACCACAGGTGCAGCTTGTCCCGCAGCTCGTTGCACGGGTCGGTGTGCCACTCGCGAAGCCGCCGCGTGACGCCCTCGCACTCCTCGTCGGTGAGCCCCGTGATCTTGACGTAGCACCGCCACGGCCGCGACCGGCCGTACCGCGTCCTGTCCTCGGGGGGCCAGCTGACATCGGCGCGCTCGACCCCCACGAGGGCCCGGAGCTCGTGCTCCAGCGAGTCAGGGAAGTCCGTCGTCACGGCGCCCCTCCCTGAGCCGGCGCCTCAGCGCCGCGGCGTCCCTGTGCAGCTCCCGGTGGTACGGGCCGGCCGCGTTCTCCAGCCGGACGATCGCCGTCTCCAGCATGTCCCTCAGCTCGATGTAGGCCGCGGCCATGTTGCGCGACTTCGGCAGGATCGTGCAGTCGGTCATGTGGGCCACGTACTTGCGCGCCCAGTCCAGCGCGGCGTCGTGGTCCACGGACTCGGGGGGCCCCGGGACGTCCGCGAGGCCGCCGTCCAGCACGCGCGCGAGCCCGAGGCACCGCTCGCACAGGAGATGCCCCTGGTACCCAGTGGGCCGCTCGACGGCCTCGCTCTCCCGGCAGACCTCGCACAGCATCAGTCCTCGTCCTCCTGATCCTCGCGTCGCGCGAGGTTGTCCCGCATCCTCACGTAGTTCTGGACCTTGTCGAAGACGAGGCTCGCCTGCGCGTGGTCCTCCATGCTGCCGGTCCAGCCCTCCAGCACCTCCGCCACCTGCCGCAGCAGCTCCAGCTCACCGTGGGCCTCGCGCCCCATGTGCTCCAGCAGATCCTCCAGGACGCCCGCCTCGTACTCGCACCCGGCCAGGAAGATCGCCAGACGCTCGTCGGTCCGCCGCGACACCGCGGGCTCCCTGTCGACGACCAACCGCCAGAAGGCGCTCTTCCTGCGCTCGTGCTCCGGGTCGTCGGCCACCGGGCACACCCTACCGGCCGGTCCCCGCCTGCGACGCGACGAGCCAGCCGGGCACCCACTCGGGCGAGCCCCCGTCATCGGGCCGCATCTCGTGCGCCTGCTCGTCGTGGCTGTACCGGCCCGTGGCCACCATGACCCGCGAGGGCTGGCCGCCCGGGAAGTACACCCGGAGCCGCAGCCCCGGCGTCGGCTGGATGTCATCGATCTTCGTGCGTGCCGCCATCGCGCCTTCTACCCGCGTCCCGCGGAGCGGGACCCTCAACGTCGCCTCCGCTCGGCGATCTTGATCTGAGCCTCCAGCTGGATGGTCACGACGTCCAGGCTCCGGACGTCCTCCTCGTGGAGGTAGTCGCGACGTATCCGGTCGGCCACGCCCCGGAGGGATCGGAGCACCAGCCGGGCCTCCTCCTCGGACATCGTGAGCGTGACCGGCTCAGGCATCCCGCTCCTCCCCGCAGTAGGAGCAGGGGTGCGCCGGGTCGAGCTGCGTGCCGAAGGCGCTGAACGTCCTCTCAAAACCCGTGTAGAAGCACACCTCGCAGCCCGTGGCCCGCTTGACATCCTCCGCGAGTGCGTGCCGGAACTTCTCGGCGTCGGCGCGCAGCCCGTGCACCTGCTGTCGGACCAGCTGCCCCGCCTGGAAGTCGGTCAGGACGCCGAGCAGCCTCGGGTCCCTCACCTCGACCAGGTCGAGCATGTCCAGCTTGAGCCCCTCGTACGGTTCGTCGTCGGCCATCAGTGATCCTCCACGACGATCGTCCTACGGACGGACCTTCCTCCCGTGCTCCTTGAGGAACGCGCGGGCCTCGTCCCAGCGCCGCTGGCCCTCGCAGCCCGTGCAGCCGGGCTCGAAGTCCGTGGAGTGGTGGTGCGTGCCCGGCCCCTTGAGGAGATGTTCGATGTGGTCGAGCGCCGCGTCGAGTCCCCGGCGCATCTCCCACGCCGCGTCGGTCAGGCCCTCGATCTCGCGCTCCATGTGGAGCAGGCGCCGGACCGGCCCGTCCGCTCCGGGAGCGGCCTTCGGCGTGTTGCCGGGCCCGCTCACGACGCCGTCCCCGCGGCGGCGTCGGCCCGCAAGCCGTCCGCCTGGTCCAGCCTGACCTCGCGGTCGACGGCGGGGTCCGGGTGGAGCACGAGGCTCTCGCCGCAGTTGCGGCAGCGCCTGCGCACGGTCGCGTTCTCCCATCCGCAGTGCTCGCACGGTGTGGTCTCATTCGCCAGCATCGGTCTCGTCCTCCTCGTCTCCGTGTCGGTAGTCGTCCGTCTGCACGAAGCGGTAGGCCGCCTCCAGCGGGCACCCCTCCGCGTGCAGGTCGTGGTTCACGTCGTCGACGCAGACGGCGTCGTCGCCCTCGGCCTCCGACACCAGGCACCGGTCGCAGGCGGGACACCAGTACTCCGTGGTCTCGCCGTCGGGCATCTCCTCCACGAGCGCCAGGGCGATCACGGCCGACAGGTGCTCCTTGGCCCGCCGCGCCCTGCCCGCGTGGGCGTCGCGCGCGTCGAGGAACTCCCTGAGCCTGGACGAGATCTTCTGGTCGCCCCTGCCCATGGAGTCCAGGCACACGAGCAGCTTGCGCTGCGCCTCGTCCCTCTGCGCCGTCAGCTGCCCGGCCTCGCCGTCGAGTTCCTGGTAGGCCGCCGCGACGTTCTCCAGATCCTCGTCCGAGCGCAGGTGGTCCAGGTCGCGCCACAGCTCGCTCCGCAGGGTCACCTGCTCGGCCCACTCGCGCGCCTTGTCGTGGTCGGCTGTCATGGCTCGTGCTCCAGCAACCCGGTCAGGATCTCGCGCCAGCGTCCCGGCTCGCGCTTCTTGAACTCCCGCGCGGCATCGTCACGCAGAGCGTACCAGGCCGGCAGCACGCCGCGACTGCGGCAGGTGAACCGCACGACGGACATCAGCAGGAGGGTCGACACGCGGCGCACGTCCACCGCGGCGAGCAGGTCGTTCACCTCGGAGCCGTGCGGGCTCGGCGGCTCCTCGACGTCGTGGAAGGCCCGGGCCAGCGCGCCGAGCGAGGAGATGTCCAGCTTGTCGTCCAGGTAGCGCAGGAGCGACTTGAGGCGCGGGTCCATCACACCCTCCTCGACGGGCGCGTCCACGGAGCCGTGGAGCATGGCCAGGATCGTCTGGGCCTCCTGGGTCACGGACCCTAGCGCGGCGCCGGGCATCTCGTGGGTCTCCGTGTCCCTGGTCATGTCCGCCGTTATACCCGCGCCCGGCCTCGCCGCATCTCGGTGCTCTGCCGGGCCGCCTGCTGGATCTGCGCCACCCGCTCGAATTCGTCGGACTCCGTGTAGTGCAGTGCTGGGTGCAGGTGCCCGTCGCACCAGCCGCCGTCGGGGCCGCGCCGCCACTTGTGGCGGTAGGGTGTTGATCCCACCGCCCCGTCGCTGGTCGCCGCCCGGCACGAGACCACCTTCCCGCACCGGGAGCAGCACCCCCACGCGGATAGGAAGCCCCCGGCCGTCACGCGGGATCCTCTCGGGAGGCGGCGCCGATCCTGCCGAGCAGCCGGCGGAGCCGGGGCCACAAGCGGGCCCTCTCCCGGCGCCGCTCCTCGTCGACCCGCGCGTAGACGCGGAAGATCGAGGCGGGGGCGTACGAGTCGTAGCCGGTCTCCCGTCGCGGTCCGACCAGCTGGTACGTCCTGCCGCTCTCCACCTCGACCACGTCCCCGGCGGTCAGGCCGAGGAGGTGCCGCGCCTCCCCCGTCGTCTCCTGGTGGTCCCACCAGGACTCCCTCAGGACGCGCCGCGTCTCCGGGCACACGACCGGCGAGCTGATCCGGGGCTCCTCGAGACAGTGGCAGCGCGCCCCGAAGGTCCGCCACACGCAGTTCTTGATGTGGTGGTCGCTGCTTCCGATCAGGCACACCACGCCCCGCAGCATGAGCACGTCCCACTCGCGCAGCTCGATGTGGTCCGGGTGCTCGCTGCGGTAGGTCACCGGTCGCTCTGCTGGTCGAGGAACACGGTGACCGGCCGGACCTTGAGCGGGCAGTTGTGCGGGATGATCCCGTGCTCCCCCACCTCGACCCTGAGCGGCTCGGGAGGCACCACCGTCGCGGGATGCGTGCACCGCACCTTCGGGTTGCCCGACGCCTCCTTGGCGCCCGACGGGTCGTGCTCGACGAACGGGCACGTGAAGCAGAAGTTCACGACGCGCAGGCGCCCCTCCGCGAGGTCGGCCCGCATCTCCGCGATCCACTCGTCGACCATCTGCTGTTTCCCGTCCGGCATGCCCCGATCCTACCGTGTCGCCGGCAGCGGCCGGCCGCACTCCCGGCAGCGCGGGTTCATGGTGTGCGTGACCCACGTCGGGGGCCCCGGCGCGGGGAGGATGCGCACCCGGACGGTGCCCTCGTCGGATCGCGTCGCCGCGTCCGTGCGGTCCGGATCGCCGGGGAGGTCAGTCGTCGTCATCGTCGTCCAACTCGCCGTGCCAGAAGCGCGCGATCGTCCCGGCCACGTCGGAGGCGAGCGCGTTCGTGTAGTTGTCCATCATCCGCGTGATCACGTCGACCGTGCCGTCCTTCCGGTCGAGCCAGACCTCGATCCACCTCTCGCGCGGCTTCTCCGACTTGTAGGGGTCCGCGACGTCGGGCGCGAGCTCGGCGAACGGGAACGAGCAGCTCCCGTGGAGCGTCACGTAGTACCGGTCCCGCTCCCATCTGATCTCGGACGCCGCGGCGTCGAAGTAGTTGCACAGCAGCGAGCCGATCTCCTCCTTCGTGGGAGGGACCGCCTCGCCCTTGAAGCGCACGAACCAGTCCGCCGACATCACGCGTCCTCCGTGTAGCCGAGCCGCTCCATCACTCGGTTCCACAGGTCCGCCTGGGCCCTCCTGCTGGCCATGCGCGCCCAGTCGGTCAGCGGCTGCTCGCCCCCCGGCAGGTCCCCCTCCTCGCGGAACAGGGCCAGCGCCGCGAGCGAGCACAGCGCGTGCTCGTACGTGAACACGTCGTGCCACCAGCGCTCGATCGTCTTCTCCGAGATGTCGCGCGCCGTCAGCCACGGCACCGTCTCCGGCCCCTCCAGGTCGTCGGGCACCTCGTAGGGCTCCGGCTCGTCCTCCCGCGCCACCTCGGGGAAGCATCTGGCGAGCCACATCAGCCAGTCCCCGTCGTGCCACGAGTGGAGCCCGTCGCGGACGAGGTAGATCTGGATCTGCGGGGCGCCGACCGCGAGGTCGCCGAGACTCCGCAGGCCCCGGCGCACCGAGGCCAGCATCAGCTCCCGCGCCTCCGCCGGGTAGGCCGTTCTCACGCGGCGCCTCCCCCCATGGGCCGCACGTCCCGGGCCAGGTCCTCGTCGTGCCCGACGTTCCTCGCGATGCAGAGGGCGCAGACGGGCGACGAGATCATCAGCGCCACGGCCGGGCCGCCGCAGAGGATCTCGTCGCCCGGGTCGCCGTCCTCCGTGACCCTCCAGCCGACGACCATCTCGCAGGTCCGGCGCGTCGCCGCGTCCGCCCGCCGGATGGCGTCCATCAGGACCTCCGCCCGCTCCTCCGGCGTGTCCGTCACGGCGTGTCCTCCCACGTGCTCGTCACGACCCCCGACGGCAGCATGCCCTCGGCACGCTCGTAGAACCCCTCGAAGAGCGGGAACGCCGTCTCCATCACGCGCACGACCAGGGTGACGCGCCCCGCGCTCTCCCTCGTCCGCGGCACCGTCTGGTCGCACGACACCTCGGCGATCGTCGAGAAGGCGCGCTGCTCGGTCTGGCTCATGACCACGATCCCGACGAAGTTCCAGATCGCCCCCCGGCGGTAGAGGTCCGCGAAGAACGGCCGGAGGGCGTCCACGAAGTGGGCCACGCTCGTGTAGTTCCCCACCGACCCCCACGTGAACATGTCGCCCTTGGGCCCGAGCGCCACGCCCCTCCCCTCGGCGACGTGCTCGAGCAGGCGCAGGGCGTCCCTGTCGAAGTCCTCCTCCCTCACGTCCCGGCGGGCCATGATCCCCGAGTGCCTGCGGGCGATCTCCGGGAGCATCTCGGGCTTGCTCACCTCGAACTGCACGGTCACTGGGCAGTTGACGCTCACGGCATGTCCTCCGCGTCGACCGCCGCTACGGCTGATCCTCCGGCGACGGCGGCCTCTCCTTGCCCTTGGTCCCCGGCACCCACTCGCCCACGACACCCGCCGTGCCCTCCTTGAAGATCAGGCGCGTCCCGAAGGCCGGCCGGCCCTGCTGCGCGGGAGCCCGGGAGAGCGGGAGACCCTGGTCCACCTTGCGCTGCTTCGCCCTGCGCTTCTGGATCATCTTTCGTCGTCGGTCCATCCCACCTTATACCCGGCATACCCGGCCCGGCCCTCGCGGACGCACTAGAGCACCGTCTGCTTGAGCAGCTGGTGGAGCTTGGCCGGGCACACGCTCGCGTCCGACAGCTGCGCCGGCCACGGGACGGGCAGGTTCGTCGTCTTGTCCCAGGCGACGTCAGCCCCGGGGTCGGCGTAGTACACGTGACACAGGCGACAGAGCAGCCCCGTGTAGCCCTGGATCTGGCCGCTGTCGTCCAGGATGTACGGGCGGTACACGGAGCCGTCCTCCTTCTTCGCGGGCTCGTGCGCGAGGTCGGCCACTCACCCGCCCTCCCCGACGGGGCCGTTCTCGGCGAGGTGGGTCATCCCATGTACGCGTGCGCGAGCGCCCCCATGATCCAGGCCATCAGGCTGAGCCCCACGCTCATGAACGTGGCGTAGAGCAGCAGGAAGGTCGCGTCCTTGTCCTTGCCCGGCGGGTCGGGCTGGTGCGTCAGGAGGCCCACCAGGGTGGAGAGCCCCACCGCGTGCGCCATCCCGATCCCCGGCAGACCCATCGGCTCCATGAACCACCGCCACAGGTCGCACAGGACCCAGCCCCGCAGGATCGTCGTCAGCAGGCTCACCACCGCCACCGCGGCCGTCCCGAGGAGGTACCTCTGGAACTTGTCCATCCCCGCTTATACCCGCTCCGCGAGAACGGGGTACAAGCGGGGATGACCGACCTCCGCCCGGGATCCGAGCTCGCCGTCCTCTTCCACAAGGCGTGGGGCCAGGCGCGCGCGAGCCCCGAGTACGACGAGGAGATCTGGAAGCGGCTCGAAGCCGTGCTCGCGGGGGGCGACGGCGCGCGACATGATCCCCGGGAGGCCGTCTTCCGCTTCCCGACCGCCACCGCCGCCGCCGGCTTCGTGGCCTACATGAGCGACGGGGGCGGCGAGCAGCCGTTCCTGGAGACCCAGGACATGCTCCTGGAGCAGGGCGACATCACCGAGGCCGACGTCGTCCGCCAGTTCGACTACTCGCGCGACGACGTGGTGGTCTGCTCGTAGCCGCCGCCGCCCCGCCTCCCTTCGTGAAACTCCGGCGGGTACAAGGTCCGCCATGGGAGCATCAGCACACGCGTCCGTCCACGTCGGTTTCGAGATCGGCCACGACGACTTCTGGCAGACCTGGGAGGTCACCGACGACCACCTCTCGTGCCCGGCCGGCCACACCAGGGGCGCCCGCAGGGGCAAGCACTGCTCGGAGTGCGGCGGCAAGTTCGACCACCAGACCCGGGAGACGGTCGAGCCGACCGGGAAGTTCGCCGCGTTCTGCGAGGCCCGGAAGATCCGCCCCGCCGACGCCGTGGCCGCCGACCCGGAGGCGTGGGGCGAGGGCGACGAGCTCGCCGGCCTCGCGGTCTTCTGCTGCGACGGCTACTCCGACGCGGACACGCCCGAGGAGTCCCACGCGCTCGGCGTGCGCCTCGCCGCCACCGGCGACATCCTCCACATGGAGGGCGGCGACGCCGTGCCCGCCGACAAGGTCGCCTCGGCGGTGGCGACCGTCGCCGCCGTCCGCGACGAGCTCGGGCTCGGGGAGCGCCCCGTCCGCGTCTACCTCCTCGCCAGCTGCTCGTACTAGGATCCCGCCGTGCCCCACGAGTTCACCGACGAGATCACCTGCCCCTACTGCGACCACCAGCTCGAGGACGCGTCGGACCACGACGGCGCCATGTCCGAGGGCGAGACCCGCATCGAGTGCCCCAGCTGCGAGCGCGAGTTCGCCTCGACATGCCACCTGTCGTGGTCGTTCTCGACCCACGAGGTGGACCCCGAGGCCGAGCGCCGCGAGCGGCAGGAGCGTCGCGCGGCCGACGAGGCGCGCCGGGCCGTCGCCGTGGAGGAGGCCGCCCGGTGGACCCCCGGCACGCGCGTCAGGGTCCGCACGGACATCGGCTACGCCGACTTCCTGGAGGGCCGCGAGGGCGTCGTGCCCAACAGGGAGCTGAGCCGCACCGGCGTCGTCCACGTCGTGCTCCACCCCACCGACGAGCACGGACGGCACGAGACGTCCCTCCGCCCCCGGCACCTGGAGCGCCTCGGGTGAGCGCGCGCTGCTCGCTGTGCCGCAGGGGCCGGGAGGACGTCGCCTTCCTCGTCGCCCCCGGCCCCGAGCGCGAGGACGATGTCCTGGTCTGCGACGGGTGCGTGGACCTGTGCGCCGACATCCTGGCCGACCGCCGCGCCGCCGAGGAGCATGGCCCCCCGTCCGACGGCGCCGTGCTCGACCCCGTCGCCTGGTACCGCAGGGTCGTGCACGAGGGCCGCGGCCGCACCGTCATGGCCTGCGCCGCCCCCGGACGACACGTCGGCTTCGCGATCTACGACGAGCCCGACTCCCCGGAGGGGCGGATCTTCTACACGCCCCTGCACGCCGTCCGGACCCGGCTGCCCGGGCACATCCGCGCGGCCGTCCTCGACCCCGCCGCCCGCATGGCCCTGTGCCGCCTGATCTCCGTCGGCGGCGCCCCCCTCCTGTGAGTCGCGAAGCCCCCTCGGAGAGGGGGCCCCGCGATTTTCACGAAGCCCCGGACGCGTGGTTCGCACACCCCGATCTTCGCCCCCTTTTCACGAAGCCCGGGTTTCCGGCCTATCCCCGGCCCCCGCATGTGGGCCCCCAGATCCGCACGCTCCCGCCCGACGGCGCCCCCGAGGAGGACCCCGCGGCCGTGCCCGGGCCCCGCCACCACGACGGCGACGACGACGAGTGGGTCCCGCTCCCCGACGCCGTCGTCACCGTCGAGGCGGACGGCGTGTCCATCACCGTCCGCGCCTCCGGCGAGACCGCCGTCCACGACGCGCAGGTGCTCCTGGACGCCGCCGTCGAGACCGTCGACAAGCTGCGCCGCCAGATGCAGTAGGTCAGTCCGGGGGCCCCATCAGGAGCACCAGGACCGTCCCGAAGTAGTCGCCCAGCCCGTC
>Ga0315550_1000532_pt1 | contig 23355 bp, 20 predicted proteins | sample SalMarSW160190MG_2_FD_203100 | JGI IMG/M metagenome (GOLD analysis project Ga0315550, IMG submission 203100) | Salt marsh sediment microbial communities from the Plum Island Ecosystem LTER, Massachusetts, United States - Salt Marsh Sediment SW1601-90 ... | reverse complement strand
CCTCGATGCGCGATCGGCCCTATTGTTCAGTTTCTGAACATCAGTGAAATCCTTCATGCCGGGTGCGGAAGAACAAATCATCCATCGCTTGCTGACGGCGATCGACAACGATTCCGGCGTGTCCCAGCGGGGATTGTCGCTCGATATCGGCATCGCCGTAGGCTCGGTGAACTGGTATCTCAAGCGGTGCTTGAGCAAGGGTCTGATTAAGCTCAAGCACGCTCCCGTCAAGCGCTACGTCTACTATCTGACCCCCAAAGGTTTCGAGGAAAAATCTCGCCTTACTGCGGAATATCTGCAGCGTTCGCTGGAGCTTTACCGAATCGGGCGGCACGAATGCTCCGAGTTCTTCGGCGAATGCGCGGCTCGGGGGAAAGCCCGCGTATTCTTTGCCGGTGATGGGGACCTTGCCGAGATTGCTTGTCTGAGCGGTCTGGGCACACCGGTGCGGATCAAGGCCGTGGTCGATAGCTTCTCGATGCGGCCATCCTGTGCAGGCGTTCCCGTTTTCACGACACTGCCGGCGGCGATCACGGCGACTGGCGGTGAATTGCCGGACGCAATTCTGCTGACGGACCTGAGCCGACCCCGGCGCTGTTATGCGTCCATCGTCGAGCAGGCTCGCGAAGTGGGGCTTGCCGCAGATGCAATCCATATCCCCCGCGTCTTGAACTTCAAGCCGGAAATCACCCATGAGTGATGCGGGATCAAATAGCTGGATCGTGGCCAGCACCCATCCGCACAAAGAGCAGTTGGCGCTCGATAATCTTGCGCGCCAAGGGTTCTACTCTTATTGCCCGCGCATACGCCGGCGTATTCGTCACGCGCGTCGCCTGCAGTCAGTGCTGCGACCGCTTTTCCCCGGCTATGTTTTCATTCGCCTCGACCCCGAGCAGGAACAGTGGAGGTCGATCGCCTCGACGTTCGGCGTGCGCAACCTGATTCGATTTGGAGAGCGGCCAGGCACCGTATCAGACCAGTTTGTCTCGGGCCTGCGTTCTACCGAGGAGGGAGGAGCGGTCACAATCCCTCGTGCCCGCGATAATTACGAAGTCGGCGAGAAAATACGCATGCGCGATGGGCCATTCGAAGGCTTGATCGCGACGGTGCTTTCGGTAAGCGAGTCCGAGCGCATCGTCGTGCTCATGAATCTGCTGCGCCGGAGCGTGCGAGTCCGCGTCCCGATTAACGAAGTGGTGCCGGCCTAGCTGATTGCCGGTCACGCACCCCGGCAACTGCCCCTCGTGTTTCATCTAAAAACACGAGGGGCGAAATGTCACGGTCTGGGTATCGCTTCACCCGGACTGCGGTAGCATAAGTCGTTCAATGACATATTCGTCATCAATTGCCTGGCACAATACGCAGCGATGCATTGTTGCGTGACCTGTCGGCACAATTCTCTAGCGTGGAGATAGGTGTTGGAAAAGCCGCTCGCTAAGGATGTGCGGAGCCTTGATGGCCTGGATTTCAATGGGTCGTCCATCCTCGTTACCGGAGGCACCGGCTCGTTCGGCCAATTGTGTATCCGGGCGATATTGGAAAAATTCGATGATGTACGAGTCATCGTATTCTCACGTGATGAGCATAAGCAGTACGATTTTGCACAAGCATTGGGCCTTGATGAAAAACGTGTCCGCTTCTTCATCGGTGATGTGCGCGACGGCGACCGGCTGAAAATGGCCATGCGCGATGTGGATTACGTCGTCCATGCTGCCGCACTGAAGCATGTGCCGATCGCGGAATATAACCCTTTTGAATGCATTCAAACGAACGTGATAGGGGCCGAGCAGGTTGTACAGGCGGCCATCGCCAATGGCGTCAGAAAAGTCATCGCTTTATCGACCGACAAGGCCGCAAATCCAATCAACCTCTATGGCGCCAGCAAGTTAGCGTCGGACAAGATCTTCGTTGCAGCGAACAGTCTGTCGGGCAAGGATGGGACGCGCTTTGCGGTCGTGCGGTACGGGAACGTGGTCGGCTCACGCGGCAGCGTGATCCCTTTGTTCAGGCGGCTTATCGCGGACGGCAGCAAGGAATTGCCCATCACCGATCAGCGCATGACGCGCTTTTGGATTACGCTCCAGAAAGGCGTCGAGTTTGTGCTGTCATGTTTCCCGATGATGCGTGGCGGCGAGATATTCGTTCCAAAGATTCCGAGCATGAAAATCGTAGACTTGGTTGCTGCGATTGCGCCCGATATGCCCACTAAGATTGTTGGTATTCGGCCCGGCGAAAAGCTGCACGAGGTGATGGTAACGGCGGATGATGCCCGAACCACCGTCGAATTGCCGGATCGGTACGTTATTGAGCCGTCATTCAATTTTTGGGCGCGCGACCGCGTTGCTCTCAAGGCCGCAGAGTCGGTTCCAGAAAATTTTTGCTACACCAGCGACGGCAACAACGCGTGGCTTAATGTCGACGAAATGCGGGAATTGTTGCGCAGTGCTGGATTCGCCTAGGGCGATGACTCGCTTCCTTCCTTACGGGCGGCAAAGCGTGAACGAGGCCGATATTGAGGCGGTCGTGCGCGCTTTACAGTCCGATTGGCTGACGCAAGGACCCACTGTCGAAAGGCTTGAGTCGGCGATTTGCGAAACCGTTGGTTCAGCCCACGCCGTGGCCTGCAATAGCGGGACAGCGGCTCTGCATCTGGCGGCGCTGGCCGCGGGGCTCGAAAGCGGTGACACGGCCATCGTGCCGGCCATCACCTTCCTTTCGACTGCCAACGCGGTGCGTATGACGGGCGCCGATGTGGTGTTTGCCGATATTGATCCCGACAGCGGCCGCATGAACGCCAATACCCTTGCGGCGGCGGTCGATCGCGCCGGTAAGGCCGGCGACGCTGTCAAAGCTGTGCTGCCCGTCCATGTGGCGGGTGCCGTATCCGATCCGGAGGCGATCGCGGGGATCGTCTCTTTGGCCGGCGCGGCGGTTATCGAGGATGCATGCCATGCGCTCGGCGGTTCGTATCGTCGCAGCGACGGAAAAGCCGTAGCCGTTGGGTCATGCGCAGACGCGCAGATGGCCTGTTTCTCGTTTCATCCCGTGAAGCCGATAACGACGGCGGAAGGCGGCGCGGTAACCACGAATGATGCTGATCTGGCTCGGCGGCTGCGGCAGTTCCGCAACCACGGCCTGACACGTGACGCGAAAGCGTTCCAAAATTCGGAGCTTGCATACGGCGCCGACGGCGCTGTGAACCCTTGGTATTATGAAATGCCAGCGCTCGGCTGGAATTACCGCATCCCCGATGTGTTGTGCGCGCTAGGGCTGTCGCAGCTTCGGCGCCTGTCGGAATATCAGGCGCGGCGGCAAGAGCTTACGCGCCAATATCGGGACCGGCTCGTGGCATTGGCCCCGGCAATTCGGCCGCTGGCTGAACAGTCGGATAACGTTTCCGGCCATCATCTCTTCGTCGTCCTGATTGATTTTGCCGGCCTCAAGCGCGACCGCGGTCGGGTCGTGCGCGCGCTGCGCGAACGCGGGATCGGCACCCAGGTCCACTATATTCCGGTGCCCTGGCAACCCTACTATCGTGAGCGGTACGGGCAGGGAGATTATCCGGGCGCTGCTGAGTACTACCGGCGCTGCCTGACGCTGCCGCTGTTTCCGGCAATGAACGAAGCTGACGTGGACCGCGTCGTGTCGGCGCTTGCCGAAACGCTCGGGTTGGCATGATTTTGCCGCGCCCGTTGACGGATGGCGTGGTGACTTTAATGACGCTGGATGAAACCGCGGCAAAAGGCGCCTACCTCGAGTGGCTGCGCGACCCGGAAGTCATCCGGTTCCTCGAAAGCCGCTTCAATCAATTTGACGAAGATCAGCTTGCGCGCTTTATCCGAAGCAAAAATGCCTCCGAGAACTGCATTCTCGCCGGCATAGTTTTTGAAGGCCGGCACGTCGGAAACATCAAACTTGAATTCGACGAGCACCACCGCCGCGGCGAGCTTGGCTTGATGATCGGGGACAAGGCAGTTTGGGGCAGGGGGATTGCGCGCCGTGCCATCGCGCTCATCAGCGATTTCGCCTTTCAGGAATTGGCCATCACCAAGCTGTGTGCGGGGTGCTACGTGAATAATTTTGGTTCTCGCAAAGCGTTCGAATCGGTTGGTTTCGTAAGCGAGGCCGTCCGCCGCAATCACTTCATCGACGGCGATCAACGCGTTGACGCGGTGTCCATGGCTCGATTCAATCCAAATTCGGGATACACAAGTTGAGTGAGAGGCGTGTTGGCATCCTTGGCCTGGGCTCAATGGGGCAGCGCCACGCGCGCAATGTTCGCGCGCTCGGGGGAATGGTTCTTGCGTTCGATCCCTCGCCGGCGGCACGCCAGTGGTTTGCGGAGGAATTCAAGCGGGATGCCAGTGCGCGCGACGCTGTACTGAACGAAACCGACGCCCTCATCATTGCAAGTCCGAGCGGCTGTCATTTGCAGGACTTGAAAGACGCAGTCAGCGTTAACCGGCCAACACTGGTGGAAAAGCCGCTTGGGCATGATTTTCAACTTGCCCGTAAAATCGTCAAAGAAGCTGAAGACAAATCTGTACCTGTCGTCGTCGCGCACAATTTGCGATATCGCTCGGTGGTGCGGTGGGCACGTGAACAGTTGAACAAGGGTTTGATCGGGGAACCGATTTGGGCCCACTTTTTATGTGGATCTTGGTTGCCGGATTGGCGGCCGCAGCAGGACTATCGGACGAATTACGCGGCGGAACGCGAAGCCGGCGGCGTCATTTTTGACGTCATTCACGAGATTGATCTCGCATTCCATCTGCTTGGCCCCGCCGTTTTGGGGTCGGCGGTGGCCGCGCGATCGGGCCTTCTGGATATCGAGGCGGAAGATGTGGCGGATATCGTCCTGCGACATCAAGGCGGCTGCCAAACTTCGTTGCATCTTGATTATGTGACCAGGCCGCGGCGTCGTCTTTTCACGATTGCCGGGACACGAGGAATTCTGGACGTCGACTTGCGAACAGGGGCGCTGCGGGCAACGGGCCGAGACGAGAGCATTGCTCTCGACGAGCTCCTGCCGATGGAGCCCAACAAGGAATATCTCGACGAAATGGAAGACTTTCTATCCATGCTGAGCAGCCAAAAATCGCCGGCATGCGAGGCGCGCGAAGCGCTCGCCGTGCTTGATGTGGCGGTCCAGGCGCGCCGCGCCGCCGGGTTGCCGCAGCCAAAAGCGGATCCGGCGCGGCCTAAGCGCCTATCGACGTGAAGGAAAATTGCGCAAGGGCTCTTGATCCCGCCCGCAATGGTCGACAGGCAATTTGGTTTTGGAGGAGACTGTCATGCTGAAATTCGCGAACCACAGTGCTTCCGTCGAAGGCCGAGCACACGACGATATCATGGATTACCCGGTGAACGGTTATGCGACGCTGGGGACCGTGCTTGATCCGGTCGAATGCAAGAAACTTCGCGATTACATCGATAAGCATCGGCCGGTAAACAAGGATATCTTCTACGCGTCGAAGGCGGAGTTCGAGGCGTGCGGACGCTGGCAGAACTACGCGCCCGGTCGCGCCGATCACAATTTCCTGCTCAGCGATGAAATAGACCTTTCGTTTGTCGAAAAAAATCCGAACTTCGCTGCGTTCATGCGGCAGCTATGCGGAGCGGACTATCAGATCTTCAAGAAGGCCATCATCCGGTCAATGCCGCAGTGGGCGATTCCGGATTGGTGTGTTGAGGCCGTCGCGGATGTCGGTCGCCCGAACATGAATCCTTACATCCGGGATGAATTCAAGGACGTGCAGTACTTCTTCTACACCGACTTCCACCAGGACAAGACGCGGCCGCAGTCGGATTTCGTAACGGTCTACGTCTACCTCGACGCGGTCGATGAAAATTACTCGGCTTTGAAGATCCTGACCAAGAGCCACGTGCTCGGTATGACGACCTACCCGCACTCGATCCGGGCCTCTGACTGCAAGGCGGGGCACTATTACTATTCCGACAATATCGGCAATTCGATCGAGTGCGAACTGCGGACGGCGACCGGCGATGCAGGGTCGATCAACATCTTTCACTGCATGACTTTGCACGGAACCGGCTTTAACAACAGCGACAACCCGCGAATCTCGCTCCGGTATCTCATTTCGAAGTCCAAGGACAACACAGAAACCACGCTTCAGGACGAGGCCAACAAGAAGATCATCGGGCCGAGGGCGATTTATCCGAACCGGCTCGACATTAAACCCGATGGATCTTTTATGCAGACCGGCTCCTCAATCATGTCGTTGGGTCTGAGCTAGTTGGAGACTGCTCACCACAGCTGTCGTTGGGCGTTTCGAGTCGCGTCACGGCAGGAGGCCGGCGGCGGACACGTCTCACGCTGTTTGGTGCTGGCGCGTGCGCTGGCAGATTGCGGCGATGAAGTCGTATTCGTACTCGACGATGACGGCCTTGCTTGGAATGAACGCGTGTCGAAGCAGGGTCATGATTGCGTAACCGCGTCAGCATGGTCAGGCGAGCCGATCACCGGCTGCCTTCTGGACGGATATGAATTCGGCAGGAACGCCATCCAGTTTTGGCGTGCGGCGGCGGCGATGACCGTGTCCATTGTTGATCAACCTCCTAAACCGGACTGGGCCGATCTGATCATCGCGCCCGGCTTGGCGCCGAACGCAATGGTGAAGGCGGGAGCTCTGTCAGGGCGAGTGCTTGCCGGCCTCGGTTATGCGCTGGTCGACCAGCGCTTCCGCATGACATCGCCCCGCCACGTGCCCGAGTTGGCCACAAATATCGTGGTGAGTTTCGGTCTGCAGGATTCCCTCAATGCGACGGGGCTTGTTCTCAACGCCCTCGCGTTGTTGCCGCAGGTGCGCGATGGCATTGTTTCCGTCACCGTCGCTCTCGCCGCGTCTGCGCCGCATCTTTCGAATGTTCGGGAACAGGTGAGAGGCTTGAAGCATGGCGTTTGCGTAATCGATGCCGACATGGCGACATGTTACGCGGCGGCGGATGTCGCTATCGGTGGTGGCGGACTCGGCCTGCTCGAACGCATGGCAATGGGTGTTCCGTCCGTTTCTATTACGCTTGCTGAAAATCAACGCCAGCAGATTGCTCTTTGTGTCGCGCGCGGCGGGACCCTTCATGGGGGGCACGTCAAGGACATACAGGCGTCGGACCTCGCGGCGACGATTTCATCGCTTCTGCGATCCCGCGAGCAGCGGGCTGTTTTGAGCAAGCGCGCACAAGAAGCCGTTGATGGCCTTGGTGCGGTGCGATGCGCGCGGGCGATGTGGGAAGGTGTCCGTGTCCACTAGCGCTAAACATCCCGTGGCCGCCGCCGAAGCAATGACAATGCCCTTTGGCAAGCTTTGGATCGGGGATGGCAAGCCGGCATTGGTGGTTGCCGAAATCGGCATCAACCACGAAGGCTCGTTCGAAACCTGCGCCTTGATGGTCGAGGCGGCAGTGAGGGCAGGAGCGGACGCGGTCAAATTGCAGACATCGGATCCGGACGAACACTATCTCCCAGGCACCCCGTCCTATGAACTCTACGACAAGGCGCGATTACGTCTCGAGGAAACCGCGGCCATTTTCGCTCAAGCCAAGAAACTCGGCGTGGAGATTTTCACTACATGCGGCGATGTTCCGACGCTGGAGTTGATCGAGTCACTCGAACCCACCGGTCATAAGATCTCTTCTGGCATGCTGGTGAATTTGCCGATGATCCGGCGCTTCGCAAAGACAGGACGGCCGCTCATCTTTTCGTCCGGCATGTCCGAGCTCGATGGTATCGATGCCGCGGTCGACGCCGCACGCGGGGCCGGTGCGGACAAAATAGCGGTTTTGCAATGCACGTCCCTTTATCCGGCTCCACCCGAGACCTTGAATCTTCGCGCGATCAGGACGCTGCGGGAGCGCTATGGGGCGCTCACGGGCCTTTCGGACCATTCCGTCGGGATCAAGGCGGCCGAACTTGCGGCGGCCGCCGGAGCCTGCATCATCGAGAAACACTTTACCTTCGACCGCGGGCGCGACAGCTTCGATCACAAGGTATCGCTCGAGCCCGGGGAGTTCGCAGCCATGGTGAAGGTGATACGACGCGCGGAAAAGATGCTTGGAACCGGCGTGAAGGCGCCGACGAACGCTGAGCAAGAACGCGCCCGCATGTGGACGCGCCAACTCGTGGCCCGGCGTGACATCAAGGCGCGGCAGCGGATCACCGAGGACGATCTTGCCATCAAACGAACGGCGGCCGAGCCGGGGCCGGCGGGGCTGACGTTTGACGATGCTATCGGCTTGATCGCCAAACGCGATTTAAAGAAATATTCGGTTATTTCGCGTGACGATGTGGAAAGGTGAGCAATAATGGCTCGGGAGCGGGTTCACATCTTCGACACCACCCTGCGTGACGGCGAACAGGCGCCGGGCGCGGCGATGACTCGCGAGCAGAAGCTGCATGTTGCAAGGCTGCTCGATCGCATGAAGGTCGATATTATCGAGGCGGGCTTCCCCGTTTCGTCCGCGGGCGCGTTTAACGCCGTTCATACGATCGCCGAGCAGATGGAGCATTCCACCGTTGCGGCGCTCAGCCGGGCGGTTCGGGAAGACATCGACGCCAGCGTCCAGGCGCTGAAACCCGCCCGCCAGGCGCGCATCCATACCTTTATTTCGACCAGCCCCCTCCACATGCATTACAAGCTCCAGCTTACGCCGGAGCAAGTGTACGAGCGCGTGATCGACAGTGTTACCTACGCGCGTCGTTTTTGCGACGATGTGGAGTGGTCCTGCGAGGATGGCACGCGCAGCGATCGCGATTTTCTGTGTCGGTGCTTTGAAGCCGCGATCGCGGCCGGCGCGAATACGGTGAACATCGCCGACACGGTCGGCTTCATAACGCCGGAAGAATTCTTCGAGCTCATTACGAATCTTCGCAATCGTGTGCCGGGTATGGAGAAGGTGCGGTTTTCCGTGCATTGCCACGATGATCTTGGGATGGCCGTGGCGAATAGCCTTTCCGCCGTGCACGCAGGCGCGCGGCAAATCGAATGTACGATTAATGGTGTCGGCGAGCGCGCCGGCAATGCGTCGCTGGAAGAAGTCGTGATGGCGTTGAAGGTGCGATCCGAAGCCTATCGCGCGCACACCATGGTGGACACAAGTGTTCTCACGGAATTGTCCAAATCGGTGTCGGAGTACACCGGGTTTGCCGTGCCGCCGAACAAAGCCGTGGTGGGGCTTAACGCTTTTGCACACGAGTCCGGCATTCACCAACACGGCGTCATCATGCATCGGAACACCTATGAGATCATCGATCCTGCTGATGTCGGTGGTGGGGAGTCGTCGTTGGTGATGGGGCGGCACTCCGGTCGCCACGCGCTGCAACTGAAATTGCGGCAGTACGGCCACGATTTGGGCGACAACGCGTTCGAAGACGTCTATCGACGTTTCAAACAGATAGCCGATAGCCGCAAGGCGATCAGCGATGAGGATATCCTCTCGCTCGTGACCAACAGGGTCGGCTCGAACTGAAAATTTTCGAGCGGTCCGCCCCCATCAACGAGCGGTCTCTTTGCAAAAACCCGTCCTCAAAATCTGTGTCACCTGCGTAGGCGGCATCCTGATATACGACTTTATCAAGGCATTGCGCGATGCCGACGACTACGACGTGCACGTCTTCGGCGTCGATTCCAACACGGAAGCGCATGGCCGTCTCCTTTGCGACTCGTTTGACACGGTGCCGCGCGCCGATCGCGATCCCGACGAATGGGTTAGCCGCATGGCCGACCTGATCGAATCGAACGGGATCGACGGTGTGATCTGTCTGTCCGACCGTGAAGCTAAGATTGCCGCGGACAAGCATGACCTATGGAGGAGGCTCGGGGCCGAGATGTCGGTCGGGCCGAAACGGGCAGCCTCGATCATGACCGACAAGCTGCATCTGCTGACGGCGCTCGCGGAAGGTGGCCTCGACACCGGCGACTTTCTCGCCGTCAATTCGGCGGACGAAACAAAGCACGCGGTCGAACGGCTCGGCTATCCGCAAATTCCCGTCGTTCTGAAACCGCGTCGCGAGTCCGGCAGCCGGGGCGTGCTTGTTTGCGACAACAAGGCCGTGTCATTCACGCGGTTTCTGGAAAACCGATTGTGTGGCGCAGGAACTCTGGAGCAGGTGCTTGCTGTCGCCGCTGCTCACGGCATCACGTTCGAGGATTTCATCGCGGTTCCGTACTGGGATGGGCCGGTCTATGACGTGGAATGCCTCGTGCGGCGCGGAGAGGTGGTTGAAACGGTGGCCCGGCGGCGGCAACTGCGGAACATCTACTCGCCAACCAGCACAGGTCACATCATCGACATGAATCCGGCTATCCTCGATCAAGCGCGCAGCATGTGCACGATCCTGGGCGTGGAGCGGGCGGCCGATTTCGATATCGTCCTTCGCCCCGACGGCAAGCCCGCGCCGTTTGACGCCAGCCCGCGGTTCAGCGGCTCGGTCGGCGGCGGCTATTACGCGGGCGTAAACATTATCTCGCAGCTTGTCCGCGTGATGTTTGATTTGCCGCTGATGTCTTTTCGCGTTGAAAACGGCATGCCGTTGCGGCCGTTCCGAACGCTTACAGCGATTCCGAAATCCAATGCGGAATTGCTTCTCTGATCGCTTGCAATGACGCAAGACAAGGCGAAAGAGCGGGTCGTCGCGATCATTCAGGCGCGCATGACCTCGACGCGACTTCCGGGCAAAGTGCTGGCCGATATTTGCGGGACGCCGTTGTTGCAACGGATCGTCGAGCGCCTGCGGAAATGCCGACTGCTGGATGACATAGTCATTGCGACGACAAGCAACCGCGAGGACGATCCGGTCGAGGCGCTCGGTCGCAAGCTCGGTATCGACGTCTTCCGTGGCGACGAATTCGATGTGTTGGACCGGATGCTTCAAGCCGCTGAACGATCGCGCGCCGACGTGATCGTCCGGGTTACCGCAGACTGTCCGGTGATCGATCCGGGCATCGTCGACGAGTGCATCCGGCTGCGCGCCGAGCGCGGTGTCGACTATGCCTCGAACGTCATTGTCCGCACCTATCCGGACGGTCTCGACACCGAGGTGATTCGCATCGAAGCGCTGCGCAAGGCGGATCGCGAAGCTCATAACCCGGTGCTGCGCGAACATGTGACACCTTACATTCGCGGGGGTTTTCCGCATCTTCCTTCGGGCAACTTCAGCCGGGCCGATCTGACGTATAGCTCGAATTTGAGTCATGTTCGTTGGACCGTCGATAGGCAGGACGATCTCGATCGCGTGCGCGAGATTTTCTCGGCATTGAAAACCTCGTTCAGTTGGCGCGATGCGCTTTCGCTGGCCACGAAACATCCGCATCTGCTCGGTGTGCAAATCAAATGATTCATCTGCGACCCGCGACGGCGGGCGATGCGAAGTTGCTGTACGACTGGGTCAACAGCCCGTCGGGTCTGGCCGGAAAGCTGCGGACCGACGGCGCAATCTCGTGGACGGATCATTGCCGCTGGCTGGAGCAGAGGCTGCGCGATCCCGGCACCCGCATCTGGATTGCGCATGATGGCGATGCCGCTGTCGGCCAGGTCCGCTTCCAGCGGATGCAGGCGGACGATCGCAACACGTTCGACGTCGATATCTTCGTTGCGGAAGATGCGCGCGGGGAGGGCAAAGGCAAAGCCATGCTCGTCGACGCCGCGAACGATCTGGCGCGCTGCGCTCCCGGCGTGCGTCTGCGGGCGCGCGTGCTCAACGGCAACAAGGCATCGCTGGAGCTGTTTCAGTCGCTGGGCTATCGCTTGATCGCGGAGGAAGCGGATCATCTGGTGTATCTGAGTGAACCGACCTTCGCGATCATGCCGGCGCCAGCCGTGCGGAGCTTCGCCAAATCCAATGCGCTGTATGAGCGGACATTGAAAACCGTGCCACTGGCCACGCAAACGTTCTCGAAATCGGCCATGAATTTCGTCGTTGGTGCGGCGCCGCTTTTCCTCGATCGCGGAGAAGGTTGCCTGGTCTGGGACGTCGATGGCAATGACTACATCGACTACATCCTCGGCCTGATGCCGGTCATCCTTGGCTATCGTGACGAGGATGTGGACCGCGCGATCATCGACCAGCTTGGGCGCGGTATCAGCTTTTCGCTTGCGACCGAACTCGAAGCCGAAGTTGCCGAGAGACTTGTTGAGCTTATTCCGTCCGCAGAAATGGTTCGATTCGGCAAGAACGGATCGGACGTCACGTCGGCCGCCGTTCGGCTTGCGCGCGCGAATACCGGGCGGAATTTGATCGCGGCTTGCGGTTATCACGGATGGCACGATTGGTACATCGGCACGACCACGCGCGATCTCGGCGTGCCGGACGCCGTGAAGGCGCTGACCAAGACATTCTCATTCAATGATGCGGCTTCGCTCGAGCGGCTGCTGACGAGCGAACCCGGTAAGTTTGCGGCGATCATTCTTGAGCCTGCCGGCGCGGTCGAGCCGGAGGAGACATTTCTGGCGGACGTGCGTGACCTGGCAACGCGGCACGGCGCCATCCTGATCTTTGACGAGATCGTAACCGGTTTTCGCTGCGGTCTCGGCGGCGCGCAGGCCGTTTACGGCGTCACGCCGGATCTTTCATGCTTCGGCAAGGCGATGGCGAACGGCATGCCGATCTCAGCCGTCGTTGGCAGCAAAGATCAGATGAAGGCCATGGAGAAGATCTTCTTCTCTGGGACTTTTGGCGGCGAAGCGCTGTCACTTGCGGCAGCACGTGCGACGATCGACAAGGCTGAGCGGGTCAATATTCCCGCGCGGCTGGCGGCGCTTGGCGAACGGCTGATGATGTCAGCGACCGAAACGATCGACCGGTGCGGACTTTCGCAGCTGCTTGGCCTTGCCGGGCCTGCATGGTGGCCACGGATTGTGCTCAAGGACAATGAAATTGTCGACAAAACGACTCTCATCAGCTTGATCCGTCAAGAAACCGCGGCCAACGGCCTATTGATAGGTTCATCTTTCAATCTCTGCCTCGCGCATGACGACGCGCGGGTCATCGAGCGGACGCTATCCAGATGGCGGGCAGCGTTGCTGGCTGTCGCCGACGCCATCGAAGCGCCCAACCCGGCCAGCCGCTTGCGCGGAACGCCGGTGCAGCCAATCTTCAAGGTGAGGAACTGACATGGCCCGCAAGGTCGCCGCAATCTTTGCCCATCCCGACGATGAAGTCCTCGGGTGCGGCGGTGCGATGGCGTGGCACGCGGCGAACGGAGATGACGTCCGGATATTGCTGCTGGCAACCGGCTTGCGGTCGCGGGGGGCCGCTGACGATGCAGCGATCGGCCAGCTGCGAGACGATGCCCGCAAATCGGCGGCCATCGTTGGCGCAAAAGCAATCGAATTCGCCGACTTTCCGGACAATGCCATGGACACCGTGCCGCTGCTCGAGGTGGTGAAACGGGTCGAAATGTTTCTCGCAAATTTTGGCGCGGATACCGTCTATACACACCATGACGGTGACCTGAATATCGACCATTTCATCGTGCATCGCTCGGTGATGACGGCCTGCCGGCCACTGCCCAACGTCACGCCGCGCGAAATTCTGGCTTGCGAAGTGAACTCGTCGACCGAATGGGGGCTCGCGTCCCAGTTGCCGTTTGCGCCGACTGATTTCCTCGACATTAGCGCCTATATCGAGCGCAAGGTGAAGGCGCTCGAGCAATATCGCGGGGAAATACGGCCGTGGCCTCATCCGCGGTCATCCGACGGCATCCGAGCGCTCGCTCATTGGCGCGGCACGCAGTGCGGCGTTGATGCGGCCGAGGCCTACCGGGTCGTCAGGCGCATCCGTGGCCGATAACCCGAAAATGAAGAATTATTGAGGCGGTATTTTTGAATCGGCATAGCAAAGTTCCTGACATGTCGCTGGTCGAGGTGTGCTATTGCGACAGCGAAGCGGCGTGGCGGCTGGCCGTTGAACGCGGTCTTTCACCCAACGCGATCATTAGAACGACGAATCCCGCGCTGTTAATGAATCCGCCCGAAGGTGCGACCGTCGAGCCCGTCGAGAAGACCTGGACGCCGGAAAAAATCGAAGCGCTATCGGCGGGCGCCGACAGCCTTATCCTGAATATCCGTAAGATTGTTGGCAGCTCTTCTTTCTTCAAATATATGGATCTGCTGGTCAGGGACGCGTTCGTCTGGACCTATCGCATCCCGTGGGCCATCACGCTGGATGATGCTGATCTGATCGAGCCGCGCGCGGTCATTTCGATCGACTACGGGAACTCGTTACGGCACATGAACGGCCACGCGCAGTGGGCGAACCTGCTGACAACCAATCCCGGTCTCGTGACCTTGACGTATCAGGGCAGTGAGCTTGCTGCGGATTCGCCCGATCCGCCATTGGCGCTGACGCGATGGCAACTGCTGAAATACTATCCGTTCAGCTATGTCGAATATACGTTGTGGCGCCGGCTATGGCAGACGCTGCCGCGGTCGCTCTCGCGTGGAACGTTGTATGTCGGGATCGATAACCCATCCATCCGCGAAACCCTGGTTCAGTTTGCGCGGCGCGGCTACGCGATTTGCGAGACGCAGCGGCCGCGGACGAGTGGTAAGGCGGGCGAAGTCGCGGACGATCTCCGCGCGCTAATGGAGCCTTTGTTGCGCGAATACCTGAAGCCCTGGGTTAAGGCCGACATCCAGAATACGCTAATCTCTCTTTTTTTCGAGGATTTCGCGAAGTCGATGGGCGAATTTGATGATGCCATGTCGCGGTGGACCCGCATTATCGCCGGCTGGAAGAAAGAAAAACCCGTTGCATTTCTCTCGAACATTATTTTGCCTACCGTGATGCTGGCGGTGAGGGGTTGCCTGCGCAGCGCGGGTATTCCGCTTGTCCTGTTCCAGCATGGCCACTCACGTGAACTCACGCGATACCTCGAGTTCAGCAAGTGCCTCTCCGAGGAAACATTCGGTGACCTGTTCTTCTGTTACGACGACAAGGCCTATGAATTCGTCAACGCCAACCGGCATCGCGTTGCATCAGTTATGACGTCGGGCGTTCCCGAGCTCTATCACCTGAACCAGCGTCACATTCTGGACGATGAGTGTGGTGACATCGGCTATATTCAGACCGGCATACCGGTCAGCAACCGGGCTCACCCTTTCACCATGACGTGGACCGATCTGCAAAAGGATCAATTCGAAACCAGCCTATTCGAGCAGTGCTTCTCGCGGTTGCCGCACACGGTCACGATCAAGCCTTATCTGGCGCCGGACTATCCCGGCGAGCGGAAGTCGATCGAGGTCGCCAACCGATCACCTAACCTCAATGTCTATTCCAAGGACGTTGATCTCCGCTACGTCGCGGGCAATTTCCGGTTGCTGATAACCTCGCGCGCGACCAGCACGCTGGGATGGTGCGTGCTGGCGAACCGGCCGATGGTCTATCTCGATTTGCCGTACCAGTATCCGCTCTGGGACGACGCGCGCGAGGCGCTTGAGAAGGCTGTTTTCTACTTCGATATGAGTCAGCCGGACGCATTACAGAAATTGCGGGATTTCCTGTCGCAGCCGCTGGATGTCATAGAGCGCAAATGGACGGAGCGCGCGGATGCGCGCCAACGCTTCATCGGCCGGTATATGGACAGCGGTCCGCGGAGATATGGCAGGCGTACGTTCATCGGCATTCGGAACTACCTCAACGTCTATCACGGCGCGCCGGTGCCCGTGAGCGCTCCACAGGCCGTTTGCGAAGAATGAGCGTCCGTAACACGGTTACCAGGCGCCTTGAGCCCTACCATCGCGTGGTGGTGTGGGGCGCCGGCGGCATGGCGCGGAATGCGCTAAAACGCTGGTTGCCGGTCCAAAAGGTTGCGGCCGCGGTCGACAGCGATCCGGACAAGGTCGGCGAAATTATCGGCGGCGTCCAGATTCAGTCGCCTCACGCTATCCCTGGCTTGGAAGCCGATTGCATCGTGATTTGCACGCATGCCCACGCGCAGGTCCGCGCCGAACTGAAAAAGGCCAACGTCAATACGCCGGTTTTCTATATCTATGAGCTGTTCCTGCCGGCGGATGGCTGGGCTGCGATGTCGCCGCTGCAGCGGCTTTTGGTCGATGTCGTGGCGACAAAGAACGCCGCTTGGCCGATCTTTCTGCTGCAAAAGCCGCAGGTTCTCGTGAATTGCAGCTTCCGCTCGATGCAGGCGGCGAGGTCATTCTGGCTCGCGTATCCGCTTTATCCGGTCGTCTACGTGCTCCACTATCTTTGTTGCATCGTCTTTTCGATTCAGCTGCCGCATGATGCGCAAATCGGCCCCGGGCTTATTTTTGCGCACTACGGCACGATCGTCTTCACGGCCCGCGCCAAGATCGGGGCGTTTTTTACGATCTATCACGGCTGCACGATCGGAACGGACGTCACCGGGGCCGGTCCGGTCATTGATGACTTCGTCACGCAGTTTGCTGGCTCGCACATCCTGGGGCCGTGCAAACTCGGAAAGAACGTCAGGGTCGGTGCAAACGCCGTTGTGCTCGGCCTCGAAGCGCCGGAGGGAAGCTCAGTTGTCGGAATTCCGGCGCGGGTGGTCTCCCATCGCACCTAAAAGAATAGTCAGGAGAGCCCGATGAAGCTAACTTATTTCGGGAACGCCATGATGTTGCTCAAGGGCGACAACACCAGCGTCCTGTGTGATCCTTGGGTGAGTTTCGACCGCACATCGAAAAGCGCACTGTTTACCTTTCCGGAGCTCAAATTGACACGTGAGGACGTGAAAGCGCTGAAACCGGATTTCATCTACATTACGCACACCCACGAGGATCACTTCGATCCGGATACGCTCTGCCTTTTCCCCAAGGATCAGCCCATTCTGGTGTCGTGGTATCCGAACAACAATTTTACCGAACGCAATGTCAAGGCACTGGGATTTACAGATGTGCGCATTGCCGACAAGGAGGAGGGGCTTGCGCTCAATAACGGGGATCACTGCTGGATCGAGCCGAACGGCATCTATGACGACGTTGACTCGCTTGCCTTGTTCAAGATCGACGGTTTTCAGGTGCTCAATGCCAACGACAACCCTTATGACCAAGCGCAGTGCGAGAATCTGAAGAAGCGCTTTGGCCGGTTTGATCTGGCTTGTGTGCCATTCAGTTTCCAGGGCCCGTATCCGGCCTTCTATGAAAATCTTACGGAAGAAGAGCGGGTAAGCGAGGCACGAAAAAAGGCGCTGCGCAACTACGAGCAAATGGTCAGCTACATCAAGGCATTGAACCCAGAGTTCTTCTTTCCGTTTGCCGCGGGCGCCGTCTATGGCGGCAAGAAGGCGCTGATGTCCCCGTATTACGGGGTCGGCACCGCCCACGAGTCCGTCGACTACCTGATGGAGCGTCACAAGACATCAAAGCCGGTGATGATCTCGCAGTGCGGCACGTTTGATCTCGCCGCCAAGAAGGCGCTGACGCCGTTCGAGCCCGTAGCCTACACGGATCAAATCGAATATCTGCGGGATATCTCGAACCGTCCGGGGCCGTTTGACCAGGGTGGCCTGTTCAACATCCAGCCGTCCGAATGGATCGATCTGACGCAGCTTTTAACCCGGGCGCGCGAGCGCCAGAAGCTCTGGCAGGATCGCAAGGGCATCAAGCTCGACTCGGTTTACTTTATCGATTGCGGGCAAGACATGCTGTACCGCTTCTGCCTCGGCGATCTGTCGGTGACGCGGGTGAAGAAAGCGGATATTTCCGACGAGGCTTACGAAATCTTTCGGATGCCCTACAGTCTCCTGGTTGGGCTGCTGACCCGGCACTACAACTATTCCAACGTGAAAACGCAGCACATGACGTTCTACCGCAAGCCGAACGTCTTCAATCGCGATCTTCATATTCTGATGAGCTTCCTACAGCTTTGAGCAGCAGTGCAGCGATGGATTGCGCGTTGATCTTCTTGTGAACGCCGCCTTGGCAAAGAAAATTCTATCTGGATCAAAGCCTGGATTTTGGCCTCGACTGGCCGTGCTCGTCGATTTGATGCGCGCAAATCCGGGCCGTGTCGCTCTCAGCTCGGTTTGTCTGCTCGTGGCGGCATTCCTGGATGGGATTGGAGTGCTGACCTTGCTGCCATTGCTGTCGGTCGTGCTCGACAATGAGACCGGCAGCAAGACCGGCGTTGTCCGTCAATTTCAGGCCTTTATCGAATGGATCGGCTTTGTGCCGTCGCTGGAGGCCTTTTTGGGATTGCTGGTTTGCCTCTTCCTGCTGAAAACGCTGGTGTCGATGCTGGCGTCGCTGCAAGTGAGTTTTGCCCAGGCCGACATCGTGGCCGAGAGCCGGCTTCGCCTTCTCCGGTCTCTGCTCAACGCGCAGTGGGAATATTACGTCGCGCAGCCCGCCGGCAAGCTTGCCAATGCAATTGGCCAACAGGCGCAAGGTGCGGGTGCGTTGTATACGCAACTGTGCAACCTGATTTCCAGCAGCGTTCAAGGGGCCATCTACGTCGGGTCGGCCATATTAATCTCCTGGCAGGCGACGGTCGGTGCCGTGGTCGTTGGGACGTTCATGCTGCTCGTGCTTTCGGGCTTGATCGAAAAGTCGCGCTCGGCCAGCGCGCGCCAAACGGAGCTGATGGAGTCATTCACGGGACGGCTGGTCGACAGCCTCAACGGAATCAAGCCGCTCAAGGCTATGGGAGTTGTCGATAGGATTGAGTCGCTGTTGTCCTGGGAGGTAACCGGCCTGCGCGACGTTTACGCGCACATGCTGTTTCTCAAGAAGCGGCTGACGTCGATGCAGGAAGCCATTCGCGTCATCGCCTTGGCCGCAACGCTCTATGTCGCCGTCAAGTATATGCATTACCAGCTTGCAACGCTGATGGTGGTGGCTATCCTATTTATCCGCATGCTTGATGTCGTTCGCCAGTTTCAAAACGGCTGGCAAACCATCGCGGTTAATCAAGTGCCCTACGAGCATATGCACATGGTGACGCGCGACGCGGACGAGGAACGCGAGTATGTCGGTGGCGGCATCGCGCCGACGCTGAGACGCGGCATCGAAATTGAAAACGTATCGTTCTCGTACCAAAGAAAGCCGGTGTTTGAGGACGTGAGCCTCCATATCCCCGCCGGACAATTCACCTGTGTTTTGGGCCCTTCCGGCGAGGGAAAGACGACCCTGGTCGACCTTGTCATCGGCCTGCTGCGTCCGCAGCAAGGGCGGATTATGCTCGACAGCGTCCCGCTGGATGAGGTCGACCGCGGCGCCTGGCGACACAGCATCGGCTATGTGCCGCAGGAAGTCTTTCTGTTTCATGACAGCTTGTGGCGAAACATTACGCTCGGAGACGCCGATTTCACGGCCGATGACGTGGAGCAGGCGCTGATGTCGGCCGGCGCATGGGACTTTGTCTGCCGCCTTGAAGATGGATTGGAAACCGTTGTCGGAGAGCGGGGAAGCAGGCTGTCTGGCGGCCAGCGGCAACGCATATCGATCGCGCGGGCGCTCATTCGCAAGCCGCAGCTTCTGATCCTGGATGAGGCGACCAGCGCGCTCGATGCTGAAACCGAGGCTGACATTGCTGAGACGCTGCGCCGGCTTACACCTCAGGTAACGATCCTCGCAATCACACACCGGTCATCGCTGGTTAGGCACGCCGACGTCATATGCAACCTGCGCGACGGGCATCTACAGGTCCAAAAGCCCGCTGCTGTCAAATCTGTCGTTTGACTGGTTGACGATTTCTGCTTCGCATTCCGTGAACCGAATTTTGGTCATGACATGTATCGCGTAAAAATCCTTGGCGCTGGATCCATTGGCAATCACTTGGCCCATGCGTCACGTAGCGTAGGATGGTCGGTCGATATTTGCGATATTGACCCGTCAGCCTTGGATAGGACGAAAACCGAAATCTACCCATCGCGGTACGGACAATGGGATCCGGAAATCGGCCTTTATTTGTCCAAACACGTCCCGAAGGGTGGGTATGACTTCATATTTGTCGGCACGCCACCCGATGCCCATATGACGCTCGCTTTGGCGGCGATCGATGAAAAGCCGAAGGCAATCCTGATCGAAAAGCCGGTGTGCACGCCAGACCTGTCGAATGCGAAGGTATTAGTCGACAAAGCCGCATCCGAAAATGTTCTGTGCTTCGTCGGCTACGATCATGTAGTGGGCCTAGCGAGCATGCGGATGAGCGAAATTCTGCGCTCCGGTGTCTGCGGCGCAATCGAAGTCCTCGATGTCGAGATTCGCGAGCATTGGGGCGGAATTTTTCGCGCCCACCCGTGGCTCAGGGGCCCTCGGGACACCTATCTCGGCGCCTGGAAGAGGGGCGGTGGCGCGTGCGGAGAGCATTCACATGGTCTGAACTTGTGGCAGCACTCTGCCCATGAAATTGGCGCGGGCCGAATTACAGAGGTGAGCGCCAGCGCCGACTATGTCAGTGACGGCGCCGTCGATTACGACAAGCTTTGCCAAGTCAATCTCCGCACCGAGAACGGGCTGCTTGGCCGTGTCGTGCAGGATGTCGTGACGCAGCCCCCGCGCAAATGGGCGCGCGCGCAAGGGCAAGATGGCTACGTAGAATGGTACTGCGGTTACAAGCCGGGCTCGGATGCCGTCGTGTCGATGCTTAACAAAGACGGTGGCGGAGTGAAGGAAGAAGTCTTTGTCAAGACGCGGCCCGATGACTTCATCCAGGAGCTGCAGCATCTGGAGACCGCGGTACGCAGTGGCGACGCGTCGGCTTCCCCGATCTCGCTGTCTCGCGGCATGGACACGATGCTGGTTATTGCCGCCGTGCATCGTTCGGCCCAGCTCGGAAAAACGGTTCGCATCGATTACGCTAAGGGCTATACGCCGGCCGCAATCGGCGCCTGACAATGGCACGCGCCAGCTCGAAAAGTCGCCGAAATATCACGCGCGGAGTTAGCCGGATCGTGCTGCGTCCGGTTTTCCGCCTTTTGATAAAGGTGGGGCGGTATGAGCCAATTCTCCAGATCTTGGCCCGTGCCATTAAGGTGCATCCGCTCAGCAAATCGGCAACCGGCGCCCCGCGCGTGACCCTGCTTGCGCTTTCGCCGGAAGGATTTCGCGGTGATTTGGACGCGCTCGCGGGATTTGAGAATTTTCGAGTGCTGATCGCGCCCACGCACTGGCAAACGCGGCTGATGTATCTTTTCTATCCGGAAGGCTTGCGCATCAGAGATTATATGAATCCGGCTCCGGGCTCGGCCGCGATGGCATGCAAACAGCGCCTGCAGGCCTTCTATCGGGAGCTGTTGCCGCGTTTGTATAAGCGCCTCGGCATCGAATGCGTGATCAGTTACCACATTCGTCTTCCCGCCGATGTGGATTGGGGGATGGCGTCCCAGAGCACCGGGTTTCCTTATGTGGTGTTGTACCGGGAAGGTCTGTTCGCCTCCTCGCCGCGTCTCCACCAAACGATGGCGACATTGTTCGGCCGGTTCGGCTTTTGGGGAACGCACCTCATCGTTCATAATGAAAGCTGCCGCCAGCTATGCATCGATACCGGCCTTGCACCGCCTGAAAAAGTCAGCGCCCTCGGTTGCCTACGAATGGATCGGTTTATCCGCCGAATTCAGCAGCACAAGCCGGATCATAAGCGCCGCAAAAGAGTGGCGTTGTTTCCGATCAGTCTGAAGAAAAACGGCGAATTCGATCTTTTGCTGATGCCCTTCTTCGAGGGCGTTCACGTCGGGCTGGCGAAGCTGGCGATGAAGTATCCGGACGTCGACTTTGTGATGAAGCCGAAGCCGAAAGTGTACAAGGGGTGGCGCATTCTGGTCGATCAAGCCTTCGCGCGAGAGGGCATAGAGCCGGCTTCGCTTGGCAACCTTACGATGGACCCGAGACTCGACGCGCAAGACTTGATCTTGGAATCGGACGTGGTTTGCGGGATCAATTCGACGACCTTGTTGGAAGCAGGGATCGCCGCGAAGCCCGTGGTGGTGCCTTACTTTAACGAGCTGCGGCAATTGCCGTACCGCAATAGCATAAAATTTGTCGAGGGGTTTCAATATTTTGACGTTGCCGCCGACGCCGACAGCTTCATTGCGCTGATTGAGAAGAGGTTGGCGGACCCAGAAATTTCCCAGGTCGACATGGATGGACGGCGCAAGATGTTCGCCAAATACGTGTCTGATCCGGACGGGAATGCGCTTGAAAAATATGCCGCCGCGTTGGCGGGAATAGTGTCCGCCAAGCCGCCGGAAGAATTAAGGGGCTTGCCGATGGGTGATGCCGGACTGGAAAATTCTGGAGGCTTCACCCGAGTCGGTCGGGCCCGCGAGCCGGTTGGCACATCGGTGGTCTAATGCAATTCGGCCGTTTGAAACACGCCGTGCTTGGGAGCTAAATTGCGTTCAAGCCGCTGTCGGAAGGCATTGGCATGCGCAGACTGCATCTAACGGTTAGCTGAAAAGAGAGGAACACCCCCGTGCGAGAATCTTTGGACGGTAACTTTGATTTTCGCGACCTGTTCGTGTTCGACATGGCCAATAATCACCAGGGCAGTGTCGAACATGGTTTGCGCATAATCGATGAATGCGGGGCGGTTACAGCCAAGCATGGGGTGCGTGCGGCCCTGAAATTCCAATTCCGGCAACTGGATAGCTTCATCCATCCAAGCCACCGGCAAGGCAGCACAGCCAAACATATTCCCCGGTTCTTGGAAACGCGCCTGGCGATCGATCAATATCAGAAGCTGTACGACGCGGTTCGCGCGGCAAATCTAATGACGATGTGTACGCCATTCGACGAAGAGTCGGTCGACGTCATTGTCGGTATGAAATTCGATATTCTCAAGATCGCCAGCAGCTCCGCGCGCGACTGGCCGCTGATCGAAAAAGCCGCCGATTCGGGGCTGCCAATCGTCTTTTCAACGGGCGGGCTTGATATCTCGAGCGTGGACGACCTTGTCAGCTATTTCACGCATCGCGGCGTGGAGTTTGCAATTATGCACTGCGTTTCCATCTATCCCACGCTGCCGGAAGATTGCCATCTTAACCGGATTGACTTGCTGCGACGGCGTTATCCGGGACGGGTCGTCGGTTGGTCGACACACGAAAATCCGGACGATACCTCGCCTATTCAGGTCGCCGTCGCCAAAGGCGCGCGAATGTTTGAGCGGCACGTCGGGATCACGACCGACACGATCAAGCTCAATGCCTATTCGTCGACGCCGCAGCAGGTTGACCGGTGGCTAGCGGCATACAAGCACGCGGTCGCGCTTTGCGGTCCGGAAAGTTTTCGACCGACGGTCCCGGTCGAACGTGAGGCGCTCGATTCATTGCGTCGTGGCGTCTTCGCCAAGAAACCAATTCGCGCCGGTCAGATGATCGACCGGGAGCACGTTTACTTTGCCATGCCGTATGAAGAGGGGCA
>Ga0315550_1000527_pt1 | contig 23415 bp, 5 predicted proteins | sample SalMarSW160190MG_2_FD_203100 | JGI IMG/M metagenome (GOLD analysis project Ga0315550, IMG submission 203100) | Salt marsh sediment microbial communities from the Plum Island Ecosystem LTER, Massachusetts, United States - Salt Marsh Sediment SW1601-90 ... | reverse complement strand
CTGTAAAATCAATATCACTGCTTGTCGTCTGATGCAGATTCCAGGGAACCGATGTCGAAAGGATCCTAAAGCCGGCGCGCTTGATTCTTTCGAAGCAGATAGACCAATATCTCTTGTCAATACGAAAATAGTGCATTTCGACTGAGAAGGGATAATATGTTTCTTTGCCGATCGTAAACTTATTCTCGATGATACCCAACATATAACACCCTATATATCATAGACTTACGTGCTTTAGGAAATCAATTTTCCCATGTTCAATCTTAACCAAAAATCTTTGTCAAGTCAATATAATTTATATAATATTCACCTCAAATTTCTTGCAGGACAAAAACTTATAAATACAACAGTATATCCCCATGATTATCATTGAACTACAATAACCAATAAATTGAATATCATCATTGATAATCAAATATAATTTCTATTAATCATTAATTTATTGAATAGTAAATGATTACGCGGAATAAATAAATTTGTGCAGGTCATAACTATAACATATTGAATTTCAGCGACAAAAAAACCCCCTGTTCTTAATAACAGAGGGTTTTATTATTTTAATAATCGAACTTACTTAAGCAATATCATTTTCTTCGTAGCGGTAAATTCTCCTGCATCAATTTTATAGAAATAGATTCCCGAGGCAGCCAATGCTCCGTTTTCAACTGTCCCGTCCCAGGTTTCCTTGTAATAACCGGCATTGTATTCCTTATTGACCAGCGTCTTGATTTTTTGACCGAGAACATTATAAATGTTGATGGAAACATCAGCCCTGGTCGGCAGAGCAAAGTCAATTATGGTACTGGGATTAAACGGATTCGGGTGGTTTTGTGACAATGAAAATTCTTTGGGAAGTATATCGCCCGGTTTGTCGCCGACAGCCGTCGGTCCCATCATAACAACCCAGCAAACCGGATCAAAGCCCACTATATTAGGTACCGAATCAAGAAGCCAGTCGTAAGTATTATTGACGAAATTACCGCTATCGACACAGAATGTTCCAGCGGTGTTATCATTACCGACGATGCCCTCGAACTGAACACTAAAAACAAGCATACTGCCGCTGTTCGGCAATACGGGGCTAAGAGCAACGGCCGAATAGTTGAACTGATCACCAGTAAGGCCGCCGGCATTATTAGTCAAATCACCGTCCCAGCTTTCCAAAGTACCGGAATTATTATTAGGGTCAAACCGAAAACCCCAGTAATTATCAAAAGCTGATTCATTAATAAATACACCGGGACTAACGAGAGTTTTTACACTATCGAAGCCATAGAACCTGAACGGGGTGGACCAACCTACACGAATGCTATCACCTTGAATAAAAGAGGCATGGAACTCAATCGTGAATGCTTTATTTACATAAATTGTATCTGTCGGTCCGCTGCCAGTGCCGGTTTTTACCACATCAAACGACAGGCCATAGGACACTCCGAAAGAAAAAGTGAAAAATAACAGGGCTAAAATAAGGCGCTTCATCTTATTCTCCTTTCATGATTGATTACAATATTTAAAATTAAAAAATCCTCTATATAGCCACCTTTATTGGCATTCAAGACCCCTTTTTCGTGCCGAAATCCTGCCTGGCTTCCCTCACTGGCAAATACACTTTCAAAAAAGCAGCTAATTCAAGTCAAATACTTTTCTCTTTCCCCCGGCATACATTAACAAACTATAATATTATTACCTCCTTGTCAATACGTTTCTATCGCCGGATTTCAATCCGGCACCAACCTAAATAACGAAATAAATGAACTTTTATCTAACAGTCAAGAAAAAAATCTCGGCAATTTGATTCCGCAGCCTCCCACTTTATTATAGTGGTGGTGGCGGGCCACCCAGATACAAATAATCTATTAAATATGTGATATCAAAAATATTTATATCCCCGTCACCATTGACATCGGCACAGATTTCATCGGGCGGCGGGCCGCTCAGATAAAGATAAGTTATAAGAAACGATATATCGAAGATATTAATATCGCTGTCGCCGTTGGTATCACCTCTTGCGCAAACCGCAATAGTTATAAGGCCCGGTATAAACGCCGGAGTATAATCATAAATAACAGACTCTATTTCCAAATCTCCGCCGGGCAGGCTGGTATCTTTTATAACAAGTGATTTACTCTTGGAAACTGAACCTGAAATAGATAAATACAAATTCAGGATTACACCGGTATCGGGAACCAGATATGTCGATCCGCCCGAAGTATTAGAGGTCAATTTATAACCGTAAATTTTATTCCCCGGGATTGAAAAATCAGTAAATCCCTCGAAATAATCGGTCCGCGTCCCGGCCGGGGATACCGAATCCAGCGTAATATAAGAAGGAATCGCCCCTGTCGATTCTCTTATGGTAAAGGGTAAGGATATGCTTTTGGCCTGATATTTATTATCAAGATAGACGGGATACACAATCTCGGTATCATTTGGAACTATAATTGAGTCGAGTTTAATCGAGTCGGCCGTAACCATCACCAGATTTTTAAGGACCTCGGTCGCCGTTCCGAACTGATCATCAACGGTTAGGGCGACGGTTTTCAATCCATAATCATAATACATATGGCTCGGATTCTGCGACAGAGAACTTTCATTATCGCCGAAGTCCCAGATCCAGGAGCTTACCTGTGTATTCGGAGATTCATCGGTAAAATCGACAGTCAACGGGGCTTCGCCAATCAGAACCGGACCGGCCTGAAAGGCGGCGGTGGGCAGGCTATCAAGGCATTTATAGGCATTAAGACGTCCCGATCCGAGTTGTCCGTAAAGATACCAGAGCGGCTCATCCCACATTTCGTCGGCATTGTCGAGAATTAAATCGACAATTTCCTGTCTGGTGTAATTCGGCATGTGTGATTTTATCAGGGCCGCAACACCTCCCACATGGGGGGCCGCCATGGATGTTCCGCTCAGCCAGGTAAATGTCGGCGTGCTTCCTGAGGGCCAGGTCGAATAAATACTGGTCCCGGGTGCACAGATATCGATCCATTCGCCGTAGTTGGACCAATAATTTTTTGTATCGTCATTGTCGGTCCAGGCAACCGAGATAACCACTTTTTCCGTGTTATTCCAGGTCGGTTTCCAATAGTCACAAAAATCGCCGGTTGTACTGTTCTCATTCCCGGCCGCATGACAAACAATAGCACCATTCATCACAGCCGACTGCAGAGCGGCCCGCATAGCCGGAGTATCAGCCATACCCCAGCTGCAATTAATAACGTCAACACCGATATCAGCCGCATAATCAATTGCCTGGGCGCAGTTGACGGAATTAACCCAGCCACCAACGGTATATGGAGAAACAAGCTCGCGACCGGTGCCGCCGACACGCAAGCATACGATTCGCGGACCTCGATAGGGACCTTTGCCGCCTCCCCAGCCTCCGGCCACACCAGCCATGCCATAAGAATTATTACTGATTCCGGCTATAATTCCCGCACAATGAGTACCGTGGCCATTATAATCAATCGGATTGTTATCCGGCGTACCGCAATCCGGATCCAGACATTCCAGCTGGCCGCCGAATCCGGTAAAAAAGTCCCAGCCGATTAAATCATCCAAAAAATTACCGTCATTATCAATCAGGTTTGAATCATCGGGATCGAAAACGACCATATCATTATCAAGATCCTCGCCGGGATTCACCCAGATGTTATTCCTTAAATCGGGATGCGTATAAAGCACGCCAGTATCGATTATGGCGATTTTTACCGTATCCGAGCCTTTTTCGATATCATACGCTTCGGGGCTGTCAATTCTATTCAAAGCCCACTGATACGTATAACCGGGATCATTGGGTATTTCCCGAACCGGCATGGCATAGACAGGTGATATCGATCTTATATGCGGATTTTTTCTTAATTCATCGATGGCCCGGCTTATATCCTCTTCTTCGGAAATAGAGAGTTCATAGAATCTCGATAAATCATTGCCTCCAACTACAGCATCGGTACGTCTCCGCCAGGTAAACATCGGTCTGGCTTCAAAAGCTTTAATACTTTCCAGAGTACGGTCAAGGGTCGTTATGCCAAAGCTGACCCGGTTTAGTGAAGTTGATAATTTGGCCGGCTCAACATCGGACTCGAATTGAACTTCCAGTTTCCCCGGCAGCACAATCGGCTGCCGGCTATCCTGAACGTTTTGATTATCGGCCATCAACCATGCGGGTAAATATAAATTGGTAAAGGTAATGAACAGGCAGGCAAAAAGAAATCTTGATCCATGTTTCATATTGTCGTCTCCGACCAATGCCGGCGTAATCCGGTTTAATACGATTCACAACGGCGTTATTTATTTTTCACATTCTTGTTTTCCGTCGGTATTTTATTTACTTTTATTAACAAGCGGCGGGTGTCATTGTTCCATCGGGGCTGTCAGGAAGCGGTTTCCGTGGACAAATTTTCTTGCCGGCCACGTACCAACCCCCTCAAATGGGCTATCGGATTTTCGCCTTTTCAAGTACGCATAAAAAATCAGAAAGCCGCCGTTGGGCGGCTTCCTGATTATTCAAGAAAGATGCAGATTCTCTCTTTACTTCCTGAGCGGCGGACCGCAGGCAGCCAGCCATGCCGCGCAGTCGCAAGGTGCCGGACCACCAAGATACAGGTAGCCGATGACATAGGTAATATCGAAGATATTACAGGTGCAATCGCAGTTCGGGTCACCGTTACAGAGTGCATAAGGAGTCGGAGCGGGACCACCGAGATACAGGTAGCCGATGATATAGGTAATATCGAAGATGTTAATTGTCGCATCACCATTGGCATTACCCGGCTCGCAGTCACAGACGGAAATACAGGTATCACCCTGTGCGCAACTCCTCGTTGAATCCCATCCAGCAGCTGGATCAAGTCCTATGCAATATGCATAAGTCGTATCCATGCATTGGATCGGATCTTCACCGTAACAACACTGACCGAGGGGTTCCGGACACGGATCGGTCGCGCAGCGTTTGCTGGCATCCCATCTGGAATTATCTCTGAGCGAGCATTCGTACTCTGTCTCGTCAACGCAATCCGGATTTCTCGGATCACCATAGCAGCAACGACCGGTATCCGGATACGGACATCCCTGAGTGCATGTAGCAGCCGGATCCCATGAGATATAATTCGGCTTGGCTATACATTCTGCAAAGGTGATATCCTCGCAGCTCGGTGACAGCGGATTCGTGCCGTAACAACAGCGTCCGGTCGGGCTGACAGTCGGCCAGGTCCAGATATACGGCCGGTTGGCAACCCACTGCCGGGCCTGATCGATGGTCGCCTGAATGCCGTCATTGACGCCCTTCAAACCACCATCATAGGTTGTTGCCACAAGACTGACGAATACAAGAGTGTCCTGCGGGCCAATATTATACTGACCGAAACAGGATACCATGCATAAATCCACATATTGTGAATCGGGATTCGTGGAACTGAAGGTTTCCCAAAGCGTACCCATCGTCGAGAGTTTCTCGTACAATTTCTTGGGCTGGAAACCTCCGGCCGGATGGACCCAGTCACCGTTGGAGCCGGTAAACCATCCGCCCTGCGGATTCTGAATACTGTCGGCAGGACCGGTATACGGAATCTTGACACCATTGTAGAAGGCCAGACCACCGTAACGCAGGTCGGCGTCGATGCAGTTGTTAGCCACATACAACGTATCGTCACCATACTCGTGACCGTAGCAATACATCAGGTCACGGCTGTTCGGTCCACCCGTGTTATCGAATCCCGAAGCGTTTCGTACGGCCGTATCCGACGGGATATCCCAATCCATCAAATCACCGAGATAAACACCGCTTATGGTCGCATTCGTGTTATTATACCACTTCTGTTTCACGACAACGAAGTTACAGGAATCCGACTGTTTTGGCCCGTAATATTCGGTCTCCAATCCAATAACGGAATCCTTGGTCGTAAACTTACCGGAATAAACGTAGTAATGATCAGGTGAACTTGAATCGGCATACATACCACCCAGCGGACGCATCCCATCGTAAGAGAGCCAGTCGGCATCGAACATATAGTAATTTAAAACCGTATCATTGTTCTCATTGACACGGAGAACGAAAGGACTGGCGTCGTAAAGATAGACACTGACATTATTATTTTCACCACTGGAATTATTGGCTGTATCGCAATCATCGAAGAAGTTCATATTGAAGCCGCCGTCCGGATAATTACCGCCGTGACCCATATTACCGGCATTATTCACATAAAGGCGCGTACAGGTCGTTCTGATTTCGGTCGCTTCCGGGAATTGAACGGAATCGGCAACAATCAGGTGAACCTCAAAGCTGTCCACGCCGGTCCCGGCAGCATCGGATGTAAATACAATGTACCCGTCCATGCGCTGCGGGCTATAATCGTCAACGGAACCTCTCCAGTTCAGTTGTACCGGCAGATCATAATAGTTGGGCGATAAATGTGAAATATTTATCGGCCCCCAGTTGCCGACATTCATCCAGAGAGCTTTGCTCATATTTACGTAGGCGACTTCGACCTTTGATATGTGCAATATGGCGTTACCGATATTCTCAATCCTGACAGTCGTATCGAGCTCTTCACCCGGTCTGGTCCAGGTCGGATCATCTATCGAACTGGGTGAAAAAGAAATCACAGGATTCGGAACCGGGATAACGCACGGAACCCGGAACCATCTGAGCGGATTCAACGTCCAGATACCGGCATCCTGAACACAACCACCCGGCATTTTATCGTTGACATAGAAAATGTCCAGGTAATAATTATTTTCAGGATCCGAGCCATCGGACGGGTCAACAATCTCAGCACCGTCGAATCCAGTCGGATGGGTCGTGTACATACCGAATCTGGGCATGGACGGCCATTGATCGGATTCGCATATATTCTCGGCAGGAACACCGGCGGTATCGCACCGGGGCGTATAAGTATTGGTCAGGTTTCTGGGAAGATCCCAGTTATAACCATTATTATCAGAAACACAAAGGTAAAGCTCACCATTCGCGGTTCCTGATGATGCGGCACTGGTGAAAGCACTTATGTGACAGTCATCGGCGATACCGTGGGCGATATCATTAAACTGCACAAACAGCACATAGAGCTTGCCCTCACACTCGGAGACGTTCATCTTGACCATACTCATCGTGTTCCAGGCGCCGCCATTACAGCCGCCCACATCCGGGATATCCCAGTTGGCGTCGGCAACAACACGAATATCACCGAATTGAGCGGGATCATCACTCCAATGGAACATACGAGAACCATAGGCATGCGGGAATGTTCCGCCACCGGTCGGTAGATATTCACGGGCATCCCAGACAATATGCAGATAGTCACTACTGTCAATCAGGCAGGATAGATCGGTATGGGCACGCCAGCCGGCGGAATCGTCGTCGCTTTTGGTAATGTTGAACTTATCAAGATTGTTACCCTGCGTATTGCCCCAGGATACACCCATATCGGTCGAGACGGCGTAGAAAACGTCATTTTCAACCTGACTGCCGCTGTTACCGGATTCATAATATCCCGGAGGATTGGCAGGATCAGGAAGGTTACCCAGCCAGACCAGAGCGACCTTTCCACTCACGCGCGAAGCCGTCACGGTCTGTGCAATATCAGCAACCGTATCCACGCACATGGCTGGATAATCCCAGACACAATTAGTGTTGGTAGGGTCGCCGACTCTTCGGAAATAACCGATAATACTAGGATTAATGGCTTCCTCAGACTGCTGAGAAAAAGCGTGGGTAACAGTATCGTTGCCGTTGACCTGGTATTCGATATCGGGCCAGATCATTTCCCATTCGGTCATAGTGGGATCAATCGATTTCATCACCGAATCAGGAACTTTACACTGATTGGGCCCGTAAAAGCATGTCGCCGAGGCGAAATCATACCAAACGATCGTATTATAATTGGGACCTTCGGTATAATGAGCGCCAATAACGGCGGCACTGTTCGGATCAACATCCAGGCCCACATAACCCGAATATTTACAATTCGGTCCGCATAGCGGATGGACTTCGCAGCCACCGGTAGGCGGTCCGGTAGATGCCCAAACAAAGGCCCCCGACGCGGCACCGTCGGGATCCCAGCAGTTGTAACCGGTGCCACGATTCATAGTGGCGTAAACGACCGGACTGGAAACTTCCTTCATCCAGGCGAAATGGACTTTCTGGTCGCCACGATGCTCAACCTCACGGGTCATACGTCCGTTATGCTGATAGTCATAATTGGTATAACCGACAACAAGACCGGGTGACGCCTGCCTGCTGGGAGAGGATACATCGGCACCCAGACCGATTTCTTCCGTCAGGTTTCCCGGCGCTGATACGCCGATGCCGCGTTCCGCCCCGGCCAGTTTATCTTTCGGCATTTCGCTCACGCGTTTTTCATTAAATGACCTTTTTTGATGTTCAAGGCTCATTGAAAATGAAGAAACAGCAAGAAAAGCAACTGCCAATAAGGAGAGGATGAGAATCACTGACAATTTCCTTGTCATATTCCTTGCTCCTTTCAAAACTAAATAGTTCCCAACTTATTCCTTAACACATCCATTCAATTTAACAGAGAATGAACAGGTTACGGAGAATTGATATTCAGCGGCCAAATATAAGCCGTCGAAACAGGCAATTAATTTCGGTACTTCACCTCCTTCGATTCTAATTATTAACATTTTTTAGCTATGTTTTTTATCTCTAAAGTATTCGTAATATCCCAATGAAAATAAGATACTAAAGTAATTTTTTAAGAGACATTCTTCGCAATTTTCTTGGCGTTCACTAACCGCTCACCTAATACGCCAAAGTGCAGCAAATGAGATTAAAATTGGCCAATTACGGCCATATTTTTATCGTTCCAAAAACCCTGTATCATTTTAAAAATAAACTTATTGCGTGAATTTGTCAAGGCTTTTTAGAGTAAAAAATCTTGTTTTTTCGGGAAAATTCATCAAAAAAGGAAAACGGCCGCCTGTTTAAGGCGGCCGTATCCGGTTTTATTTTATAAGGTTAAGCTTATTTAAGTGGCGGCGGCGGACCGCTTCGATACAGGAAATTGACCATGTAGGTCGGATCAATAAGGTTAATGGTTCCGTCAAAATTCACATCGGCCGCATCTTCAACCAAAGGCGGAGCTCCGTCTCTATAGAGGAAATTAATCAGATACATAATATCCAGCATATTAAGATCACCATCAGCGTTGGCATCGCCCCTCAAAGCAGCCCTTACTCTATAAATGATATTAAGCGTATCTGCGGCTCCATGAGGATCATGAACATAATAGGCGAAATTATAAGTGCTATCGAGTTGGGTAATAGTGGGCGTGAATGTGAAACTGGCGGCACCATTGCCCGAATCGACAAAAACCGCATTGTTAATGGTCATGTTAGTTGTTATCGTCAAAGCTTCGCTCTCCGCATCGACGGCCGTTATGTGATTAATCAAAGGCTCATCGATTATGGCGATCTGATATAATGGAAATGATGCCGTATCATATACAAATATCGGCGCCTGATTTCCGGCTTCCAGAACGGTAATATTCATAATCGCTGTATCTTCGAGAAAATTATCGGAGGCTATAAAGGCAATCTGATAGCTTCCCGCCTGCACGTAGTCAGGATCAAACGTAAATGTTTTTGCGTAACTCTGGACACCTTCGAAAGTAGCATTGGCCGGAAGTCCTTCGGCCCGCAATGTCGGGGCGGCGCCGTCGGGATCGGAGGCGACAACCTGAAATCCCAAATGACCGCCTTCGGTAATCGTCGTATCGTGTATCGCTGTTAAGATTACCGGTGGTTGATTGACATTATCAACCCAAATAGTGAACGGATTAGATAGTAGGTTAATTGTAGTGTCCTCGGAATCATAAACCCGCAACCTAAGTTGATAATTTTTAGATCCTTCCGTCGACGAGACAACATCATACCCCGGCGTAATAGTAATCCAGCCGAAACCATTTGATGAATCGGCAAAGGACATAAAAGTCTGTAGAGGAAAAGCGGTATCGACGGCAATTATCGGGATTGTGCCGTCCGGATCCTCTGCCAAAAGTATGAAATAGCCGGTGTCACCTTCATTCACATGCACACTTTGCCCATATGGAAAATCAGGCCTGGGCAATTGATTAACATTCGTCACCGTTATTCCGACAAAACCGGAATCGACAAGCCCGGGATCAAGAGAATCGGTCGCATAAAACCAGACGGTATAACTCCCGGCCTGGTCATAACCGGGTGTCCAACTGAATGTCCCGGTGTAATCATGATGATCGGTGAAGGTCGCACCGGTTGGAAGATTAGCCGATAAAATCGGGGTTGTCATGTCGGGATCGGAACAGCTAATATCAAATGTCAATAGTGCGTTTTCGGCGACTGTTTGCTGCTGGGGCAGGACTATATCGGGATATTGATTACCGGCCTCTATGACATCTATTTCAACGGTTATTGTGTCGCTATATTCGCCGTCGTCGGCGTATATATAAACATAATACGTTCCGCTTTGAACGTAAGTAGGTGTAAACGTTATAGTCGCGGTTCCATCGCCGTTGTCTTCAAAGATTGCATTCTCGGGCAATGTGGATGAGTCGACGCTTAGAGTCGGAATTGTCGTATCCGGATCATGTGCGGAGATGGTCATATACAACGTATCGCCTTCAACCACCGTATCTATCGGTATTGAATCGAAGACCGGCGGCTGATTGCCGGCTTCATAAACCTGGATCAAAAACTGAGCTTTGGTATCATCGATTCCATCATAGGCGACAAGAATCGCTTCGTAAAGTCCCGCCTGAATAAAGCTGGGTGAAAAAGTCAATAAGCCGGCGCCGTTGCCGCTGTCGACAAATGCGGCATTATCCGGAAGTCTGTTGGCATAAAGAGCCGGAATACCGCCGTCCGCATCGCTCGCGGAAACACGCCGTTCAACCGTCTGCCCCTCCCAAACCTCCAGAGGTGTGACCGCGGCCAGCGAATCCCATTCGGGCGGGACATTTTCTTCAACAACGGTAATATGTGCCGTGAAATTATCAGTAAGCTGTGGAGACCCCATATCAGTCGCGATAAATGTCACCGAAGTGGGCCCGGCCTGGGTACTGTCGGGATAGAAAGTGAATGTCCCGCTATTGTTACCGTTATCGACAAAATGCGAATTAGCGGGTTGCCCCACCGCCGTGAAGAATAGCCGGTGCGCCGCTATCGGATCGGTGGAGTCGGAGGCGGTGACGTTGAAAATCAAAGTATCACCTATGGCCACACCAAACGGACCGATAGAATCCATCACCGGGGGCTGGTTAACATCGGTTATCGTGATCGCCAATGTGTCGATGCCGACCCCGGGCGGCGATTCAAAATCGACGCCATAGAACCAGACGGTATCATGACCCGCGTCGTAAAAATCTGATGCAAATCTAAAGATTCCCAAACCGTTACCGCTGTCGACAAAACTGAAAGTAGGGATGGTCGAAGTGGCCGACAGCAGAACCCCGACACCATCAGGATCATAGGCCGTTACAACCACGACCAAAGAATCGCCTTCGAGAATCGTGGTATCCCTCACAGCCGTAATAACCGGCGCCTGGTTGCCGGATTCATTCACGGTGACAACCACCATTTCGGAATCATTCAAAGTCCCATCCGAAGTATAGAAGAGAACATTATAAATACCGTTCTGGCTGAAATCAGGGGCGAATATAAATGTCCCGACACCATTGCCGCTGTCGACGAAGCTCGCATTAGTCGGAAGCGTCCCCGTAAGAAGCGAAACGGAATCGCCATCGGGATCAGAGGCGGTGATAATTCTGATAAGGCTATCACCTTCGGTAATAAAGAGCGGACCGATACTGTCAAGCACGGGCGCTTGATTACCGGCTTCATTAACGGTAATCGTTATCTGCTCCGAGTCGATATCAAGAGTATCAGTAGCATAAAAAGTAACATTATAAACACCGGATTCCGTATAGCCGGGTGTCCAGTCAAACAAACCGGTACCGTCACCATTATCGACGAATGTTGCCGAGCCGGGTAATGCCGTCGTCGATAAAACTATCGAATCACCATCAGCATCGGTGGCCGAAACCGCGAAGTTGAGATTAACGTTTTCATCTGTCACTTGAGCACCGATCGCCGCCAAGACCGGAACCTGGTTGGTCCCGGTAACATCGATTTCGACGACTTCCGAATCGACCAGAGCGCCGTCGAATATCTTGAATGTTACGAAATAAGTTCCTTGCTGACCGAAATCGGGAGTGAAATCGAAATTACCGACACCGTTGCCGCTATCGACGAAAGCCGCATTGGTCGGCAAGTTATCGGCGGAAAGATAAACCGTATCGTTATCCGGATCGGAACCGGTAACATTAAAGTTCAAATTGGAGCTTTCCGCGATTGTCTGAGCGCCGATCGAATCCAATACAGGAGCCTGGTTACCTACTTCATTTATGGTTATATCGACGATCTCAAAAACGGTATCTTCATCATCGGTAGCGTAAAAAGTCACCTGATACAGTCCCGCATCGGCAAAACCGGGCGTCCACTCGAACAGACCGAGACCGTTGCCGCTATCGGCAAATGCAGCCGTTCCCGGAAGTGGTGAAGTGAACAATGATGGAACAGTACCATCCGGATCGGAGGCAGTTACCGCGAAATCGAAATATACTCCTTCAGTCCCGGTTTGCGGACCAATCGGATCGAGTATCGGAGGAACATTAAGCAGATAACTATATCCATTAACCAGAGGAGCCGACGCCAGAGCGGAAGCGATATTGGTAACAATTACATTAACCGGACCGGCAGCGACTCCGGCCGGAGTTAGACCGGTTAAAATACGCGGTGAGACAACGACTATGGAAGTCAAGAGATTACCTCCGATGGTCGCCACGGCTCCGTTCATATCAAAGCCGAGACCATTAATGGTTACCGGTGCTCCGCCAAGCAGCGACCCGGAATCGGGAACTATTGATGTAATCGACGGAGCCTGAACATTGGCGGAATTTACGGTCAAAATGGTCGAATGCGGACCAAGGTTACCGGAGGCATCTTGAGCGATAATCAGATATTGATAACTGCTGACACCGTCAACGGTATTATCAAAGAAATAACCGTTGGCGGTTCCCGGATTACTTAATGAGCCGGAAGGAGCGTCGATACGGAAGAATGACCCGTTGGATGTGGCCGCGCGACGGTACACATGGTAAGTCAGACCAGAGATACGATTCCATGTTACCGCAATCGCCGAACCTGACACAGCCCGTCCGGCCAGACCGATCGGAGCGGCCGGCCAAGTCACTTCGGCCAGCAGGATATCTTCTTCCTGGAAAGAGTTATTCGGGATTATCGAGGAAAGGACGGCGCCTTCGCCGTTGACAACATTATAAAAACGATAAGCATAAGGATTACCGGCCGCCTCGGTCAGGTAATTCTGGAAATCATCATACCAGTTACCGCCATCATAGCCGGCTCCCACGCAGGTTTCAATTCTTATTTCTTCGTCGGTATTATCCAAATATCCATAGAAAGTTATCTCTCCATTGGCCGGAGTGGACGCATCAGAATTCGTAACCGTACCGAAAATAGATCCCTGAGCAAAGGCAGATGTTGCCGATATAACAAAGCTTAAGATAAGCAATGTCATTAATTTCAATAATCTGTGTCTGGACTTTCCGAAATGCACCTGGGCACCTCCAAATATCTCAAAGTATATTTTATACATCGTCATTTATCTCCTTTCCTCACCTATGGTCCGGGAAAAATATCGTTATTGGCGGCATTTGCCTGGTATGGTTTGCCGGCCTTAACCGGGAAATTAACCCCGAATCCCGCGGCAAACCTCGATTCAAAGCTTTGCGAGCCAGCAACATAACGATTCAGCGTATTGAAGCTACCGGGGAGATTATCAAGAACATCCTGGGCTGTAAGAAAATCCGCTTCCCTGTCGAATGGAACCGAAATGAAACTGAAGTCGGTTGTTGCCGTCGTTACCAGTTGATAACTAACCGTACCCGGTGCCGGGACGCCGCCTGCGATTGAAAACGTTGTCGGTGCGGCGGCATTTACCTGATAAATACCACCGACGGTTATATTGAAATTAACACCAAAACCGGCCGCAAATCGTGATTCGAAACTTTGCGACGAACTCTGGTAATTATTGACTGTCAAGACATTGGAGACACCTATGGCCGTGATTAAATCAACGGCCGTGGCGATACCTGTATTTTCGAATGGAATACAAATCAGATTATAATCGGTCGAAGCAGTCGTGATAATGTCATAATCATATTCGCCCACACGATTCGAAACATCCGATCTGTTCCCGTAAATGTCATACACGACAACTGTGTAGAAATATTGATAAAGAGTGTCACCGACAACGTCGGCGCCACCAATATTATTATCGGTAAAGGTGAAGGTCAGAGAATCGGTAACACCGATGGAATCATCCGACGAGGGTGTAAAATAGGCCATCGTGTCACGATAAATTATGTACCCGGCGACCGAGGTCGGAACGCCGGTCGTATCCAGCGTCGCCTCCGACCAATCCAGCTGGATCGCATCACTAAAAATAGATATCGCGAAATCGCTGATGGCCTGCGGCGGGGCCGCGTTTACGGCGGTAATCGTAACCGTATCCGGTACCGAATAAAGATTGCCATCGAATACCGTCAATTCAAACCGATAAGTATCGGCCAGCGGCGGCATGAAGGTCGGCATGACGGCCGTCGAATCGGAAAGTGAAACGGCAGCTCCGCCGACCTGAATCCAGTCGTAGGTCAGAGGATCCGAATCGAAATCACTGGAAGCGGAACCATCGAGTGTCACGACCGAATTAACGAAGACGTTTATTTGATCCGCACCGGCATCAGCGGTCGGTGCAATATTCACATGATTGACCGTAATCGTCACGACTTCGGAATCAGTTAAAGTGCTGTCATCGGCATAGAAAGTGACATCATAAACACCGGATTGAGTGAAATCAGGCGTCCAGTCAAATACGCCGGAACCGTCGCCATTGTCGGCAAAACTCGCCCCGGTCGGCAATGTGGACGTGGATAAGACTGGAATCGTGGAGTCGGCATCGGAAGCGGTAACGACAAAATTGAGATCGACACCCTCATCAACAGCCTGCGCACCGATCGAATCCAGCACCGGCGCCTGATTACCCGCCTCATTAACAGTTATTGTAACAACTTCGGAATCGACCCCGGCCGTATCATCAGTGGCATAGAAAGTCACATTATAAACACCAGCCTGAGTGAAATCAGGCGTCCAGTCGAACAAACCGGTACCATCGCCGTTATCAGCGAAGCTGGCACCGGTCGGAAGTGTGGAAGTGGACAATACCGGAATCGTCGAATCGGGATCAACGGCCGAAACACCGAAAGTCAGATTGACATCCTCAGTCGTGGTCTGAGCACCGATGGCCGTCAAGATCGGCAACTGGTTACCGGCATCAATGACCGTAATTGTTACAATTTCAGAATCGACTCCGGATGTATCATCGGTGGCGTAGAATATTATATCGTAACTGCCGGACTGGATATAATCAGGCGTCCAGTCAAAAGTGCCGGTGCCATCTCCGTTATCAGTGAAGACGGCGTTGGTCGGCAGTACTGACGTGGACAGAGCCGGTATGGTCGAATCGGGATCCACAGCCGATATACTAAAGTTCAAATTTATATTTTCCGTAGTGGACTGCGCGCCTATCGATGACAGAATCGGTAATTGGTTGCCGGCATCATTAACCGAAATCGAAACCACTTCGGAATCAATACCGGAAGAGTCATCGGTCGCATAGAAAGTTACACTATAAACACCGGACTGAATGTAATCCGGTGTCCAGTCAAAAGATCCGGTGCCATCCCCGTTATCGGTATAGACCGCATTAGTCGGCAAAGTCGATGTCGACAAGGCCGGAATGGTGGAATCCGGATCAACGGCCGAAACGCCGAAGCTTAGATTTATATTCTCGGTAGTTGTTTGCGGTCCGATAGCAGATAATATGGGCGGCTGGTTGCCTTCCTCGTTGACCGTAATAGTAACGATTTCGGAGTCAACACCGGCAGTATCATCGGCGGCATAGAAGGTGACATTGTAAACACCTGACTGCGTATAGTCGGGTGTCCAATCAAATGTGCCGGTCCCATCGCCGTCATCGGTGAAGACGGCGCCGGTCGGTAGTGTCGAAGTGGACAGCGCCGGTATTGTCGAGTCGGGATCGACCGCCGTAACTCCGAAATTGAGATTAACATTTTCAAGAGTCGATTGCGGGCCAATCGAGGATAATACAGGATTCTGATTACCGGCTTCAATTATCGTAATTTCGACGACTTCCGAATCAAGAAGGAAAACGTCGGAAGCATAAAATGTCACATTATAAACGCCTGATTGAGTGTAGCCCGGTGTCCAATCAAAAACGCCGGTACCGTCCCCATTATCAACGAATGCAGCACCGGTCGGCAGCGTCGAAGTTGAAAGGATTGGATTGTTGCCATCCGGGTCGCTGGAGGTGACGGCAAAATTCAGGTTTACGCCTTCAGTTATGCTCCGGGGACCAATCGTCGCCAGAACCGGCGGCTGATTGCCGGCTTCATTGACACTGATTGTCACAATTTCGCTGTCAGAGGCGGTGCCATCATCGGCATAGAATGTCACATTATAGACACCAGCCTGCGTGTAATTCGGCGTCCAGTCAAAAGTACCGGTACCGTCACCATTATCAACGAATGTGGCACCGGTCGGTAACGCCGAAGTTAACAGCGCCGGAATTGTACTATCCGGATCGGTGGCCGAGACACCGAAGTTCAGGTTGTTGCCCTCCGAAACCGAGCGGTTTCCAATAGCAGCCAGATTCGGCGTCTGGTTACCGGCTTCATTAACTGTAATCGTTACCACTTCGCTATCGGTGGCTGTGCCGTCGCCGGCATAGAATGTTACATTGTAGGTACCGGCCTGTATGTAATTCGGTGTCCAGTCGAAACTGCCGGTCCCGTTGCCATTATCTACAAAAGCTGCACCGGTCGGTAACGTTGAAGTACTCAACACCGGTATTGTAGAATCGGCATCGCTGGCCGAAACACCGAAGCTAAGCAAAATGCCCTCCGTTATGGATTGCGGGCCTATCGCCGCCATGACAGGAGCCTGGTTACCGGCTTCGGTAACGGTTATCGAGACAATTTCGCTATCTATTAAGACGCCATCCGAGGCGTAGAATGTCAGATTGTAAACACCATTCTGAGTATAGTCGGGAGTCCAGTTAAATGATCCGGTGCCATTGCCATTATCAATGAATCCGGCACCGGTCGGAAGCGTTGACGTCGACAGACTGGGGATAGTACTATCGGCATCGGTAGCCGAGACGGCAAAATTCAAATTATTGCCTTCAATCACTGTTTGCGGGCCAATCGCGGCCAGAACCGGATACTGATTACCGGCTTCAATTACAACCAGACTGACCGTTTCGGAATCGACCAGAATACCGTCAGTGGCATAGAAAGTAACCGAATACAGACCCGATTGGATATAATTGGGTGTCCAATCGAAAGTCCCGGTCCCATCATGATTATCGACGTAGGTCGCCCCGGTCGGAAGCGTCGTGCTTGTCAGCACCGGTATCGTACTATCGGGATCGGCAGCCGTAACGGTGAAGTTCATATTGACGCCCTCGGTCGTTGAATGGGTTCCGATTGTCGCCAGAATCGGTGATTGATTGCCGGCTTCCGTAACCGAGATGGTAACGACTTCACTATCGATTGCAATACCATCGGATGCGTAAAAAGTCACAAAATATGTACCACTCTGAATAAAAACCGGAGTCCAATCAAATGTGCCGGTACCATCACCGTTATCGGAGAAACTTGCTCCAGCCGGCAATGGCGATGTACTTAAAGTCGGTATAGTAGAATCGGGATCACTCGCCGTTATCGCGAAATTCAGGTTTACTCCTTCCATGGTACTGCGAGGACCGATCGCAGCCAAAACCGGCGGCTGATTACCGGCCTCGTTAACCGTAATCGTAACGACTTCACTATCATCAAACGTACCATCCGAGGCATGAAAAGTAATGTCATAAACACCAACCTGTGTATATGCCGGTGTCCAGTCGAATGTGCCCGTCCCGTTGCCATGATCCGTAAAGGAAGCGCCGGTCGGAAGCGCCGAAGTACTCAAAGTCGGGATAGTACTATCAGGATCAGCGCCGGAAACTCCGAAGTTCAGATTGCCTCCCTCGACGACGCTTCGAGGACCAATAGAGAAGAGAACCGGCGGCTGGTTGCCGGCCTCATTAACACTTATTGTTACTACCTCGCTGTCGATGGCAGATCCGTCAAAGGCATAGAAACTTATATTATATGTCCCCGCCTGAGTATATTCCGGTGTCCAGTCAAAAAATCCTGTGCCATCACCATTATTCGTAAAGGAGGCACCGATCGGCAATGTCGACGTACTCAGCGCCGGAATTGTGCTATCAGGATCGGCCGCAGACACCCCGAAATTAAGATCGATACCTTCAGTTGTACTCCGAGAGCCGATCGCCGCCAATATCGGCGTCTGATTGCCGGCTTCGTTAACCGTTATCGTAACAATTTCGCTGTCAGTTATAAAACCATCATTGGCATAGAAAGTAACGTCATATATGCCGGCCTGAATATAAAGCGGCGTCCAGTCAAAAATCCCGGTGCCGTTACTATTATCGGTAAAGGTAGCGCCGATGGGTAATGTTGACGTACTCAGAGTCGGTATCGTACCATCAGGATCCGTGGCCGAAACCCCGAAGTTAAGTAGAATGCCCTCGGTCGTTGACCGCGAACCAATGCCGGCCAGCACGGGAGGCTGGTTACCGGCTTCGGTAACGGTTATCGAGACAATTTCGCTATCTATTAAAACGCCGTCCGAGGCGTAGAATGTCACATTGTAAATACCGTTCTGAGTAAAGTCGGGTGTCCAGTTAAATGATCCGGTGCCATTGCCATTATCGACGAATCCGGCGCCCCTCGGGAGCGTTGAAGTCGTGAGGCTCGGGATTGTACTATCAGCATCGGTCGCCGAGACTCCGAAATTAAGATTATTGCCTTCAATAACCGTCTGCGGTCCGATGGCAGCCAGCACCGGTGATTGGTTGCCGGACTCGATAACATTTAAAGCAACCCGTTCGGAGTCAATTAAAATACCGTCCGAGGCATAGAAAGTTACAGTATATATGCCGGATTGAGTGTAATCCGGAGTCCAGTCGAAGGTCGCGGATCCATCACCATTATCAACAAAGGAAGCTCCGGTTGGAAGCGCCGTGCTTGCCAGCACCGGTGTTGTACTATCCGGATCAGTGGCCGTAACGGTGAAGTTCATATTGACACCCTCGGTCGTCGATTGCGAGCCAATCGTGGCCAATTCCGGAGACTGGTTACCGGCCTCGGTAACTGAGATATTAACCACTTCGCTATCAACAGCGAGACCGTCGGAGGCATAGAAAGTTACGTAATAAGTCCCGCCCTGCGTGTAAACAGGGGTCCAGTCGAATATCCCCGAACCATCACCATCGTCGAGGAAACTCGCCCCAGTCGGTAATGTCGACGTACTTAAGGTCGGTATGGTAGAATCCGGATCGCTGGCCGTTATCGCAAAATTCAGGTTCACACCTTCCATGGTACTGCGAGGACCGATCGTGGCCAAAACCGGCGGCTGATTACCGGCCTCGTTAACCGTAATCGTAACGACTTCACTATCATCAAACGTACCGTCCGAGGCATAGAAAGTGATATCATAAACGCCGACCTGTATGAAGTCCGGGGTCCAATCAAATGTGCCCGTCCCGTTACCGTGATCCGTAAAGGAAGCTCCGGTTGGAAGCGCCGAAGTACTCAAAGCCGGGATAGTACTATCAGGATCAGCGCCGGAAACTCCGAAGTTCAGATTGCCTCCCTCGACGACGCTTCGAGGACCAATAGAGAAGAGAACCGGCGGCTGGTTGCCGGCTTCATTAATTGTTATTGAGACGATCTCACTATCCAAAGCGGAACCATCGGTAGCATAGAATCTGATATTATATGAACCGCTCTGCGTATATCCCGGCGTCCAGTCGAATACGCCGGTGCCATTTCCATTATCGGTAAATGAGGCTCCCGTGGGCAGGACGGACGTGCTGAGAGCCGGAATCGTGCTGTCGGGATCGGTGGCCAAGACGCCGAAATTCAAATTTATTCCCTCGGTCGTCGACCGGGGACCGATTGTCGCTAGAATCGGCGCCTGATTACCCGCCTCATTGACCGTAATCGTTACGATTTCAGAATCAACACCCGACGTATCATCGGTGGCATAGAATGTTATATTATACGTTCCGCTCTGAATATAATTCGGCGTCCAGTCGAATGTCCCCGTGCCGTCACCGTTATCTGAAAAGTTTGCACCGGCCGGCAATGTTGATGTACTCAGGGCCGGAATCGTGCTGTCAGGATCAGTAGCCGAAACACCAAAAGCCAGATTGACATTTTCGGTTGTATTCCGGGAACCGATGGCGGCAAGTATCGGGGACTGGTTGCCGGCCTCATTGACCGTAATGGTAACCACCTCGCTGTCAGTGGCAATACCATCGGAGGCGTAGAAGGTAATATCATATGACCCGCTTTGTATATACAGCGGCGTCCAGTCAAATGCCCCGGAACCATCAAGATTATCAACGAATGAAGCCCCGGTCGGAAGCGTCGACGTGCTCAAGCTCGGCGTCGTATTATCCGGGTCGGAAGCTGAAACGCTGAAATTGAGATTTATCCCTTCAGTCGTACTTCGCGGACCGATAGTCGCTAAAACCGGAGATTGATTACCTATCTCATTGACGGTTATCTGGACTCTCTCGCTGTCGACGGCAACGCCGTCAGAAGCATAAAATGTAACATTATACGTTCCGCTCTGAGTGAAATCAGGCGTCCAGTCGAAAGCTCCTGAACCGTTGTGATTATCGACAAATGATGCCCCGGTCGGAAGTGTCGACGTGCTCAACACCGGCGTTGTTCCATCAGGATCGGTCGCCGAGACATTAAAGTTCAGATTATTATTTTCAAGGACACTCTGAGGTCCAATTGTAGCCAGGACCGGGCTCTGGTTACCGGCCTCATAAATACTTATGGTAACAATCTCACTGTCGCTTAAAGTTCCGTCGGATGCATAGAAAGTCACGAAATACGTCCCGCTCTGCGTATAGAGAGGTGTCCAGTCAAAAGTACCGGTACCATCACCGTTATCGACAAATGCAGCGCCCGCAGGAAGCGGACTCGTACTTAAGGACGGTATCGTCGTATCAGGATCCGACGCGGATATATTGAAATTCAAATTTGTTCCTTCAGTCGTGCTTCGCGCGCCAATCGCCGCCAGAACCGGCGCCTGGTTACCCGACTCATTCACGGTTATAGTCACGATTTCACTGTCGAGAAGCGAACCATCCGAGGCGTAGAAAGTAACGTCGTATGAACCGCTCTGGGTAAAGCCGGGAGTCCAGTCGAACGTCCCTGTCCCGTTACCATTGTCGGTAAATAAGGCTCCGGAAGGAAGGGTCGACGTCGACAGGGAAGGCGTCGTGCCGTCCGGATCGGTAGCCGAGACTGCAAAAATTAACCGGACGTTTTCGGTTGTCGACCGGGCGCCAATCGTCGCCAGAATCGGCTGCTGGTTACCGGCTTCGTTGACCGTAATCGCGACCACTTCGGAATCAAGCAAAACACCGTCGGAGGCATAAAACGTGACATTATAATTTCCGGCCTGGGTAAAACCAGGCAACCAACTAAACGTCCCGGTCCCGTCACCATTATTGACAAAACTCGCCCCGGAAGGCAGCGATGAAATTGACAGTGACGGCGTGGTACTGTCGGGATCGGCCGCCATGATGCCAAATGTCAGGAGGACATTTTCAGTCGTGCTTCGAGCTCCGATCGAGAAGAGCACCGGTGCCTGATTACCGGCCTCAACGACCGTAATCGCCACGACTTCACTGTCGGTCGCTGTGCCGTCAGAGGCATAGAAAGTCACCGAATAATTACCGCTCTGAGCGAATTCCGGTGTCCAATTAAAAGTGCCGGTACCATCGCCATTATCGACAAAGTCGGCGCCGGTCGGCAGGGTCGAACTGCTGAGCGTAGGAATAGTGGCATCAGGATCGGATGCAGTTATATCAAAATTCAAATCTACGCCCTCGGTGGTCGACCGTGGGCCGATTGTAGCCAAGACCGGCGGTTGATTACCGGACTCATTAACGGTAATCACGACTATTTCACTGTCGGTAAAAACGCCGTCAGAGGCATAGAAGGTAATATTATATGTTCCGGCCTGGACAAAATTGGGTGTCCAATCAAAAGTTCCGGTACCATTGCCGTTGTTATTAAAGGTCGCGCCGGTCGGTAAGGTGGATGAACTCAAAGTCGGAATCGTACTATCCGGATCGGCGGCGGATATATTAAAGTTTAAATTTATCCCCTCGGTCGTACTTCTCGCTCCGATTGCGAATAAAACAGGCGGTTGATTGCCGGACTCGGTGACCGTAATGGAAACTACTTCGCTGTCGGAAGCAATTCCGTCGGAGGCGTAGAAGATTACAAAATAACTTCCTGCCTGAGTGTAAGCCGGTGTCCAATTAAAAGACCCGGTACCGTTATGATTGTCGACAAATGCAGCGCCAGTCGGAAGCATTGAAGTTGTAAGCGCCGGAATGGTTGCATCCGGATCACTCGCCGAAACTGTAAAAGCCAGATTTATGCCTTCAGCCGTACTCCGGGCGCCGATAGTCGCCAAAATCGGCTCCTGGTTACCGGCTTCATTGACGCTTATCGTAACGACTTCACTGTCGGTCGCCAGACCATCCGAGGCATAAAAGGTTACATAATATGTCCCGCCCTGAGTGAAATTGGGTGTCCAGTTAAATGTCCCGGTGCCATTGCCGTTATCTGTAAAAGAGGCTCCGGTCGGCAAAGTCGAAGTACTGAAACTCGGGATTGTACTATCCGGATCGGTGGCGGAAACACCAAAGTTCAAATTGATATTTTCTACCGTTGACCGCGCTCCGATAGCAGCCAGCGTTGGAGGCTGGTTACCGGCTTCAATGACAGTTATCGTAACGACTTCGCTGTCGCGGACGATACCATCGTCGGCATAGAACGTTATATCGTACGCCCCGGCCTGTGTGAAGCCGGGCGTCCAGTTAAAGTTCCCGGTACTGTTACCATTATCGGTAAAGACGGCGCCGATCGGAAGAGTAGATGTCAATAGATTCGGAATAGTCCCATCCGGATCGGAAGCGGAAACTGCAAAATTCAGGTTAATTCCCTCGGTAGTGGATCGCGCCCCGATAGTCGCCAGGACCGGGTCTTGATTCCCTGCATCATTGACTGTTATCGCAACAACTTCAGAATCAAGCAGGGTGCCGTCGGTCGCAAAGAAAGTCACATTATAGACTCCACTCTGCGTGAAATTAGGCGTCCA
>Ga0315550_1000526_pt1 | contig 23436 bp, 8 predicted proteins | sample SalMarSW160190MG_2_FD_203100 | JGI IMG/M metagenome (GOLD analysis project Ga0315550, IMG submission 203100) | Salt marsh sediment microbial communities from the Plum Island Ecosystem LTER, Massachusetts, United States - Salt Marsh Sediment SW1601-90 ... | reverse complement strand
TCATCGCTGCTCCAGGCACCGGTGCCGCCGCCAAGGACTACACCATTAGCCGTATAGGTAGTGGTGCCTCCGATACACTGTGGAGTGGTACCTGCGGTGACTGAAGTAATACTGGCATCAGGGGTGACGATTATCGTTCCTGTTGCATTTACTGTCCCGCAACCTCCCGTTAATGGTATACTGTAATTAAATGTACCACTCTCTGTCGGAGTACCACTGATGGTGATAACATCTGCCAGCCAGGATGCTGCTACTCCTGCCGGTAAGCCCGTCGGCGCTCCTATTCCCGTTGCGCCTGTTGTGGTATGCGTTATAGCCGTAAGAGCTGTATTGATACATAACGTCGGGGTTGAAGACGGTGCACTGGCTGTATTATTTGCAATTATAGTAACAGTTATGCCGTAAGTCCCACTAACACAACCAGTAATGCTATTTTTAACAGAGAGGTTACCATTATAGGTACCAACAACCGCAGCTCCGGGTACGATCAGACTTATAGGGCTGCCAGGTAAAACTGTAGTAATGGGAACATCCACAAAACCGACTGCTTCTGCTGCTGCATCATAATCAATGCTGTATTGATTGGGACTTCCGGTAGTGGCACTATATGTAAGATTTGCACTCGTGATGCCAGAACATACTGAGGGATTGCCTCCTAAAGTGATCGTTGGTTCATCATTTACGGTAACATTATAAACCGTCGGCGAAGCTGCACTACAGCCCACTGGTAATTCATAATTCACGCTAATACTTTGAGGTCCGGGCGTGTTCCATGTTACTGTGGCTGTGTTATCAGTTCCCAGACCACCCGATGTAATAAATCCACCTACAACTACCCAACTATAGTTAAACTTGTCAGCTTCAGTTGTATAAACATTTCCAGTTGAACCATCGCAAACTATATTTGGCCCAATTAATCCAGGTATAGGTACAGGGTTGATGGTAACCAGGACAGCTGTTCTTGAGGCACTAACACAACCAGCACCTCCATTAGATTCTGCATAATATGTTGTACCTGATATTAAAACGGTCGCAGGAGGTAAGAGTACACCTCCGGAAGCTGCACTCCACCAATCAACAGTACAACCAACCGGTGGTGTAGCCACAAGATCTGCTATTGTAGCTGATCCACAAAAGTCCTGAGTGGCAGAAGCAGCAGGTGGATCAGGTAATATGGTGAAATTAATGATTACATCATCTATTGATTCGCAGGTACCATTTTGAATTGTCCAGCGTAATATATAGGAGGATCCATTCAAACCGATAAAATCCCCAACAGGATTAGTTGGATCAAGCAAGGTACCTCCTGTACCGGAAACTATACTCCATGACTTAAATGTAAATACAAGCGGCGTATTTCCGTCAAGGGTAGCTGTAGTAATACCACATAAAGTTTGATCCGGGCCGGCATCTGCAGTAGTAGGTTCAGCATATGCCGTTACTGTTCCAGGATCCACTACCCCTGTTGAAGCTCCACTATTATATTTGAAATCTGTAAGCTGATATACACCGGGAGTTGGTGTAGGCAGTGAGTAAGGTATATCTCCTGGAGTTATTGTAACTGGTATCTGTGGAACTCCGTCTATTTTATAATTAAGTGTATAATCAAACGGGATCGCGTATGGAGCTGTAAATGTAACAGGAATACCGGTTGCACCACATATCGGGCCTGTGGGCGATAGTTTGGCCCTTGGTTTCAGATCAGTTATAGATCCCAAAGTATAATCATCTGATCCTGTAGATGTTACTACTCCAACAGAAGTTGCTGTACCATTGGAATCATTTCCGGAGGATGTTGTCGGTATTTCAATCCATTTACTTGTTCCTGTATCATACTTTGCCAACCTTATGTTCGACATGCCTCCAGTTATAATCGGATTTACATCACTTGAAGGAGTCCAGTTCAAGTTCAATATAGTCTGACTACCTGCACCTACTTTTACTGTATAATACTCCAGATTGCTAACACCCACCAACGGAGCTGTAAAGCTACCTGATGTACCGTTAGGACTTTTATATTCAGCTGACCATAACAAAGGTCCTGTTTGTGTTGATGATAGTTTTATTTTATTCCCAAGTAAATTAGGTGTTCCTGATATACCTAATGGGAACAGGAAGTTGTCATATTGGCTGATTTTCTTAATCAATGGACCATTAACAAAAGAGCTTGAACTTCCTCCTGCAGGAACAACACAATTATTTGCAACGTTAGTAATAGTAAGGGTTCTGGTGGAACCTGTATTAATCAGTCCGTTAGTAAGTAACAATTTACCCTTTACTTCAATTGCTCCCGGATCATCTATTGTAAGTCCTGCACTATTATTAATTTCAAGATTATTGAACGCATTAGTGCCTATGAAATCGCCAAATGCTCCTCCAATAGTCTGTAATCCTGTACCCGCAAAGGAGACGGTTGCTCCTGCTCCGTTCCCGCTCTTTAAAGCTCCTGTATTATAGCGTTCCATTGTGCCCTTGATAATAAGTTTCTTATTATAGATACTATTATCGAGAGTTGGTCCGTCAATTTTGAGTTGATTGCAGATCGTAAGATCTTTGTTTGGTAATACACGTGTTCCTGTACCTGAAAAAATAACATTACGTATGTCGTCGTAAAGGTCTGCAATAATCGTGTATGTACCTGTACCTCCATACTCTACAGTTCCGAAATTTGAACAGCCAAGAAACGATGTATAAACACCTGCGGGGAACGAACCATTTTCAAGATACAAGGTTCCACTTCCATTTACCGTTCCAAGATTATGACCGTAGAAGGTCGCAGTGACCTTTAGTTTATTATTTATTGTTATCCGGTACGCCGAACAATAATTGGCATCCAATGTAACTTCATGATTAACAATTACAATAAAGCCGTTGGGACCGCCTGCGCCGAGAACATAAGGATCTCCTCCCGTTTGTGTCCAGATTGCCGGGTTTGTCCAGTTACCATCCGCATTACTTGTATATTGAGGAACATTTGCAGGGAAAGCTGCGTCAATACCGGCAGTATACTCGCCACTTAGGTTATTTGATGTAATATAATTAAATGTAATGGTATTTAACGCAGGATCACACCCGAGTGTTTTACTCCAGCTAGTTCCTGGGACAATCAGACGTGCAGCTTTGTAGTTAGGCTCATCTCCAACAACATCCCCTTGCAGGTAATTAAGGATAAGGTTTCCGGAAAATCCCGTGATTCCTGAACTCTGGACTTCCCAGTAATAGTCGAGGGCATTTGCCGGATCAATTACTGCAGGATGTGTGCTGCTTATATTATTTATTCGAACATAACCAACTGTTGAACTCGCCGTAATAGTCAGCTGCGCAGGAGTATATTTGCCCGATGTTCCTATAGGATAAAGGAAAGTTGTTGCACCCGGATTAAAGAATTTTCTAAGGCCCACATTGCTGAATACTCCATCGGAGGTAATCATTTTTGTGGCGCCAAAAGGTGCTCCCTGTATAAGGCTGTTTACGCCAAGTGTCACCAGGTTCTTCTTGATGTCAAGAATTCCCAGGGTCATAGTCAGGTCTTCCTGGATTGTGATATTATTCTCAATCCCGGCTCCTGTTGCATTATTCAATGTCAACCTTGCGTAAGCACCAAAACCTGTAATATGCTGAAGAGCAGTTCCGTTTAGGATTATTCCGCTTCCGACACTGTTGTCATCAGTGTAACTGGCGTCATTTGTTAAATCCCCTAATAAAGTTACAGGATTTCCTCCAAGAATATAAGTACCTGTGCTGAGGGTAAGGTTTCTGTTAATAGTGGATGCGTTGTTCAGAGTTACTGAAACACCTGGATTAACAACCAGATCGTAGAAATCAGTGGCCCCGGTAATAGTTTGTACTCCTGCATAAGGTCCGCCACTTAATGCACTGAATGTAGTAAGATTTGTACCTGCAAAATACCCTGCTACACCGGGAGTATTTATTAGATTTCCATTAAAGGTTACATTGATGTTATTTGAATTTAATACACTATTGGTGTTAATTGTCATATTACCATCAACTGTCAGTGGGCTGATTAAAAGCCTGACAGCAGAATAGCGAGCAGCGCTTACTCCGGAAATTGTAATATTAAAAAGAGGAATAGTGGCATCTAAATAATAGTTCTGCTCTATATTTATTCCTGTATGGGAGAAATCTATCGTTCCTCCGGTAACCGAACCTGTCTGGGGCCTTAGGTACAAATCTCCGAAAGGAGAAGAGGGAGTTGTTATGGCTCCATTACCCCTGACAATAGTCAGCGTACCACTGGACATTGTAAAGTCGCTGCCAATGTTAACCACTTCGAGTTTGGCATTTGTTCCATTTGAAGCCTGTCCATTTATCTTGACCACACCTCCGCTTTGGGAATATTTTAAAATGCCACCAGCATTTAATGGATCACGACGTACCTGACCATTAACTTGTAAGTAACCGCCCTGGATGTCAATCGCAGAGGCACCACTGGTTGTGTATTCTATATCGTTATTGTTGTTATCGGTTCCAGGGGTTCGACCTACATAAATATTGCCATTTATCAGGGTAAGTTTTCCACTTAATAACAAATCACCATTATTATTATTCGCATTTCCGATCAGGATATTCCTGTTACCAACATTACTTGGCAGATCAATATAGAGCCCCGCAGTTGCAGGGATTGAAAAAGGAGTGGTTGTTGAGATGGTAAAATCAGTACTTGGATCTGTTCTCATATATCTGAAAGTACCATTTTGTAATGTTAACCAGTTATTGGTAAGAGTGGTTAATGTTCCGGCAATATCACATGTAAGGGTAGTTGCCTGGGATGATCCTTTATCAATTGTTACATACTGGAAAACAGTTAAAGGTGTCCCGACTGTACTTGTAATACTGGCTGAGGAAGAGCCAAAAAATGTCAGTGGAAGAAGTGTAAAATCGGCCTTTGACCTGGTAGTCAGACCATGGGTAAGTCCATCAGCATTATTAATAAGGCTTCCACCAATAGCAATGGTCTGGCTGGTAGCGCCACTCCAGACATCTAATGCAGATAATGTACTAATTATAACATCTCCATAGACAACTATATCTTGAGCAATTGCTCCGTTTCCATACCATATAAGAGCTCCACCCTGAATATCCAAATCTCCGTTTATTGTGATAGTTTTTGGTACCCTGACGACAGGTGCAGTGGGATAGTTCCCGTTCCATGTTGGACAAAACCATGAGTCGGCATTCTGACCCCTGGTGACCAGGTTTCCAAAGATTGTCAGATCGTTATTAGGGAAAATAATATTCGAACCCCCCAGAGGAGAAAGTATCAAATTACCATAGGACATGGTACCATTTGGCAACCAGTAAGTTGTACCTGCACCCGGATTAGTTGAGTATATTTCAGTTGTTCCAAGATTTACATTAAAGTCGCTAAAATCGCCGGCAGGGAAGATATAAGTATTTCCACTGGTAGATGAAGTCGTGAATCTGAAATTTCCATTACCGCCTGGATGACTTAGCACCATTCCAAAGGTGGAAGCAGGGTTGTAACCTATATCAAGTGCGGAACCAGCTTCAATCTGTAAACTGGCACAACTTCTTGGGTCGACATTTGGTGTAGTATACGGCCAGGATACATCTGTAGCCAGATAAACCGAGTCTAATGCACCAATTATGACAATATCATTGATTCCCGGCACTGTAACTGCTGCTGCACCTGTATGTTTTAATACAGGATCGGTCGACCAGGTATTCACACTACTCCAAAGTCCGCTACCAGCTCCTGCCCCATTGATCCTGCTATAAAATATCTGTGGGATCCCAAACGGATTTGTAGGATTATTATCTCCTGCAGTGTAATCCCCATCGATAAATGTAACATTCTCAAGAAAACTGCCAGTCCCAGGTTCTCCAACAATGTTTAGTGCTTCATCAACATCAGCTGCTGTTCCACTTGTCCATGAGCTTGTTGAGATTTCAAAACGGGCAGCAATATATTCATCTTCAGTTATACCTGCTCCTGTTACAACATTTGCCTGATTATAAGTATACCCGTGAGTTACAGTAGCAGCGCCAAGTGTAAATCCCGTGGACTTTGTTCTCCAGAAATAGCTAAGACTTCTTCCTGGAGTGGTTACATTTGGATGTGCAAAATTAACCGGGATCACAGTAATTGAACCGTAAGCTGTTGGAGCGACACTCAGTCCTATAGTGGCAGGAGTATAATTTACAACGCCGACAGGGAAATCAAAGGGGACCGGTGAGGAATAGACTTTGGTAAGCCCTCCGTCTCCTGCATTTCCTGCAGATTGGATATATCGTAATGTGCCTCCATTATTTATAACGGCACCTGAATTAAGTCTTAAGTTAAACGTATTAATATTGAAAAGTTTGTTCTGTGAAAATGTAAGAGATCCATTTATAGTACAATTAGCTGCCAGTGAAACAGGGGCAGCTGCTGCATTGGTATTATTCAACTCAAAGTGGTTAAAGATACCATTGCCATCTATACTTTGTGTTAAGGTACCGTTTAGTACTATTCTACCTGCTCCCGAATGAGTACCGGAGTTATATACATTTCCTGCAATATTTATAGTATTACCATTATCATTCAACGTTCCAAGAACCAGGCTGAAATCACTGGCAATATTTATAATAGTCTGACTACCTGCAAAGTTCAAAGCAATCCCTGAAGGTTTGTCAATAGTAACCTTATTTAATGAAAGCGGGGCAGCAAGGTTTACAGTAAACGTCTGGTTACCTGTCCCATTAAATGTTGTAAGATTCGTTCCGGCAGTATATGTTGTTCCGGAGGCAATTAAGAAATTACCTCCAACCGTAACATCCATATTATTGGCAATAAGAGATCCTGAAGTAATAGTAAGGTCACTTAGCGCGACCAATGGATTAGTATTCAGTTGTACGGAAGTAGCACCGCTTACCCGATTAATTATAAGATTCCCAACCTGCGCGGTACTGTTTATAAGATAATTCGCATCGGGCAGAACTGTTCCTGTCGTTGGTATTATCTGGAGAGTTCCTCCGGTAACATTTATATTGGAAACAGGACAATTGACAAGAAAAGCAAGAGGAGTTGCTGTAGTATTACATACATCATATATTGATATTGTGCCACCTGTTATCGTATATGCATTAGCAAGATTACTATTAATACTAAACGAACCTGTTCCCGCTGCAGGATCTATACTATTGGAAATCCTGGTTGTGTTAATAGTTGCATTTGCAAGATCTGCCGGAACTGCATAACTGATATTGTTCCTGAAACGACCTCTAATTATAAAATCACCACTATTTTGAACAAAGGATATTAATCCAACAGCTCCCGGTTGAGGATCATGAAATTGTTTGGCATCGACCTTCCCTCCATTTATAATTAACTGCCCGGGACCATAGCTCCAATAAAGAAATCCTGACGATTCACGTGTCGACAAGTATCCATTATTGACCTCAAGCTTACCCAGAATTGATATACCGCTATACCCTCCTGTAGTATTAATACCATAGGCTGCATTTGATCCCCCTGCCAAACCATATGCTGCATTTACCTCAGTATAATCATCAGCCGTCGATAATACTATCACACCTGCCCCATCAAGTTTCATGGCACCATTAACTGGTATAAAGAAATGACTTGGATAAGCTCCTGCAGTTGCGCCCTCAGAAAGTGATGGTATTGCTACGAGTCCTTGTAGAACAAGTGTTCCGTTCTTAATCCAAAGTGCTTTTTTCAAATTAGGATTTCCGGCAGGGCTGACAGGTAAAGTTACACTTCCGTCAGAAGTATTAGCACCAAATAATCTGAAATTAGAATAATCGGAAGAATTAACTGTAAGCGTAAAAGTCTGATCAATACCTTTATCAACTATCAGGTTGTAAAAATCTGTCTGACCGTTACACGTTAATATATTATTATTTGCACCCTGAAAATAGACTGACGCAAATCCCGTTCCGGGAAATGAATTGTATACAGGATTCAAGAGGTTTGAAAACCTTACAATACCATCATTTATAAAATCACCATAAACCTGGATCCTGTGAGAATTGTTTTCATAGTAATTCAAAAATCCACCTGTGCTTCCTGTAATAGCAGGAACAGGACCAGGATTAGATCTGGTATTCCCGGTTCCTATACCAATTGAAGCTAAATTATCTACTGTAACATTTCCATTAATAACAAGTTGAAGCCTTCTTGGCGTAGCATCATTAATTTGAAAGATCCCCTGTTTAATATGCAGGTTACCATTCAGTATCACGTTATTTACCTGAGTGACTGTGCCTGCTGAACTGATAGAAAGATGATAATATGTTGACTGTGTTGCCGACATTGGTCCACTATAATTGTATTCAGTTGTACCTCCGTCAGTGGTAACAAATGTATTTATTGTGGCAGTAGGGAAAAGTGATGAGGATAGCATAAGAAAACCGCTCCCCCTTAGTGCTGTCAGGGTACTGAAAAAACCAAAAATTGACTGATCAAGAATTCCTCCGTCATTGATTGTAATATCAAGATTTTGGGTGAAATCATCAGCCTGTAATGTAACAGTTCTTCCTGACAGGATTACAACTTTATCGTTATCTCCGGGGACAAGGGTACCGGGACCAGTTGTACCACCAGGATCAAAAGTCCATGTACTTGCCTGATCCCAGAATCCGGATTGATAAGAATAGAATGTGCTGGGTGATCCAACAGTCCAGAAGCCGGTAATTGTAGCACTACCTGTAGATGTTGCTGGATTGGAACCAGGAAATGATGGTCCGGTTGCCAGAGCCCAGCTGCCAGAACCGTCAGTATAGGGTTGAAATAATAGAGGATCACCCACTATTTCTCCTGCATTATATTCAAATGAGAGAATTGTACCGGCGGCAGTAGTTAAATTAATGGATGATATATCCCAATATTTATTTATACTATTAGTAACAACAAATAGATTTACAGGGACAGCTCCAACAGATAGACTTCTTGCTGCAGCCACAGAATTAGGTAACCCCGAAATAATAAAAGGATTGTAAAAGCCTCCGCTGCCAACAGGATATGTACCATTAAAACTTTGATTTGTTGCATTGGCAGAGCGGATAAGACGACCGGCATCGTTCGTCTCAATCATATTGGTGAGGCTAAAAGGAGATCCACCAATAGCAATAGTATTGTTAAGAGTTAAATGAAAGGCATTAAGTTGTAATACACCTGATGTTAAGGTTAGAGTACCATTTACCTGAACAGCACCTAAAAGTGTCTTCACATCACCACCTGAAATAATCAGGCTATAATAATCTGTACTTTTTACCTGTTGAGCTGTGCCATTATAATCAACCGTACTGGTGGTCCCATATGTAAAAATACCCGAATTGGTGTAATCTCCGGTAATGTTTAAGCGGCCACTTGTAAACGAAAGATCACCTGTGCCTGTTAAATCTCCGGTTAGATTTATTGTCCGGGTCTGACCATTTATCCCACCGGCAGAAATATCGAGATTACCTGTTACAGTTAAATTGCCAGCTAAAGGTATAATATAGGGGCTGTTATAATTGAAATTGCCAAAAGTCTGGTTTAATCCACCGGGTCTGGCAGCTGCGAGCCCTGTGAGGTTACAGTTCGATGCAACATCCCACGTGGCTGTAGGAACAATACCCCCGTCAAGATTGTGATCGTATATACTACCGGCATTAAATACCAAACCGGTTGCAGATGTAGTAACAGTCCCCTGATTAAGAATAGTCCCTGAAACAGTTGTAACAGTCCCGGCGGCATTGGTCGTATATACTCTGCCGGGATTTATTGTAAGTGTTCCATCAATCGAAGCTGAAGATCCGGCTGCAAGTGTTAAGTTCAAATTAGTCCCGATAGTAAGTGAATTCCCTGCATCTATATCGAGCTCTGTACCTGTAATATCGTTAATCGTCAAAGTTCTGACTGCCGCTGCCTCCAAGGTAACATCTGAGGTGTTTGAGATAACTAATCTCTCAATTGTCTCATTTGGTATATTATTAGCTGTTGTGGTGCCATTACCATCAAATATCAGGATATCGTTGGTCTGGGGAGATAACCTGGCAGGTGTCCAGTTTGCCGGGACTGTCCAGTCAGCAACAGCTCCAGTCTGATTCCACCGGTATGTTTCAGGAGGATTAACACGTCCGGTAAACTCACTGTTATTCAATGGAGCAGTTGTTTCAGTTACTCCGGTTACTGTAATAGTGGGTGATCCTCCTGAGGTATTATATTGGGTCCAGATTGAACCATCCCATCGGTTAACTCTCAAGTTTCCATGAATTCCTGTCAGGTCATCAGGAGTTATATATGTAAATGTGGAGCTGTATGTATAGGTCCCAGCCTGATCATCAGTGAAGGACCAGTACCTTGAAATAAAATCATCTACAGTCCCATCATTAGGATGCTGCAAATCGGTAATCCTTACTCCAATGGTACGCTGAACTGAATTTGCCACATAAGTTATCCGAACAGGAGAATAATTTACAGCATCACCAACAGGCAGGTAATACCACCCGGTTGCCCCTGCATAAAACACTTTTTTAAATTGTCCCAGCCCTTCAGCCACAATATACCTGGCGGAGCTATAACCAATCACAGCATTTGTGCTGGTCAAAGTGAGATCAAATGCTCCCAGGACAATTTTCCCTCCTAAAAATCGTATAGACCCTCCTACTGTAACATCTCCTCCAAGAGTTTTATTACCTGCATTATATATCCTTAGATACCTGTAATTCGGACTTGAAAAAATTATCTGGTCACCGGCACCATTGTAATTTACATAACTTAATGCAGCTGCAGTAGTAAGTGTTCCAATAGAATTTGATGCTCCACCCAAATTTAATGAATGAGTAAAGTTACCTGGGCTCATGTCGATTGTACCATTCCCGGAGAGATCTTCAGTTACGATAAGAGTTCTGGCTGCGGATGCAGTAAAGGCAAGAGTTGAATTTGAAACATCCAGACTACCGCTAACTGTAACATTCCCATTTGGTAACGTTTTTATTCCACTACCCGAGGTGGAGAGATTGTAATAAGTATATGAAGAAATATTTTGATCCGCGCCGTTGTAGTTAACATTAGATGTGCTTACAGTAAAAGCAGCTGGTGTTAATGCACCCCCAATATTAATATTACTGTTAGCTACACATGTAAGCCGACCCGTGATTAAATTACCGGTAACGTTTAGTATACCTGCATCGGAAAAGGTAATATCATTGCGATTTACATTGTTTCCCATTGCGATATTACCGTTTATAGTAAGCGTACCTGTTGAAATCCCTACTTTACAGTCACGACTATCGCTGGCTGAATTAGAGCTGGTTAAAGAAGCACAGGTAACAATTCCTGAATTAACATATATTCCATTATCATTGGTTCCACCGGTTGGAGGATTGATTGTTATCGCTCCCGTAATATTTATATTATATGCACCTGAAAATTGAACCAGGTTAGTCTCACTTGCTCCAATAAATTCCAAAGAAAGAATATCCTCTGGCACATCAGCAGTAACAGAAACAGTGTAATTACCGGTAATATAGACAGTACCGGCACCTGGAGCAGCTCCCGGATAATCACCCGCAGTACAATCAGCCCATCCGCCACTGTAAACCTGCCATGTATTATTGTCGTTCCAGTCTCCTGTTGCCCTGGTCTGATAATCACCATTAACCTGTCCAAATGCAACCATTGAGGTTGAGAAGATAAAAAATGCTATAACGATCCGCCTTCTTAAGATACTCAAATCAGAAAAAACTGGTGCCAAATAGCACGGTCTGTGAATACAAATTTTCATTAAAGAACTCGCAAAAAGTGAAAGCACGATCTTAAAAAATTTGAAAAATGGATTTTGACATTCCATATAATAAAGGTAAAATTCTTATAATTATCTACTTAATATTCTCTATATCAATACAATATGGCACTATCGGGTTATAATATTCCTTTTTAAGCTAAATATTCGATAGCCCAACTTTTTACAATTGCCAATGTAATAAATATTTATTCACCTGTGAAATAACATTTTTGCGTATTTTCAACATATTAACAAGATTTATCATATCCCTCTTTAGTTGCTTTCTATTTTTCGTAAATATGACTAGGCAAAATTGCATCTTAGTTGCATATAAATGGAGTTATATGTTTATAATGAATACAATTTTTGATGAACTAACGGTATACGAGTATAAACAATAGTTTTAGCATGATAAAAATAAAGAGGATGAAAGAATATTCTTATATCCTGATAATTATCTGCTGCCGTAAGAATCTTCGTGTACTTTTATTTTGCAACATTTTTTTGCAGAAATCAAAATGTCACCTATATTTGCAGCCTCTTATTCGGGCGATTACCTGCCTGCCGGCAGGCAGGGCTCAGCTGGTTCCCCGATAGATCGGGACAGGCGCCGCATCTGCCTTAATTTGATGCGAAAAATAAATTCGGGCGATTAGCTCAGCTGGTTCAGAGCATCTGCCTTACAAGCAGAGGGTCTGCGGTTCGAATCCGTAATCGCCCACAGTTAATTATCAGAGAGTTAAGAAAACCTTAGCTCTTTTTATTTTAAAGGGTTGCAACATGGTTGCAACAATAGTTATTCAGCCAGACTTACTATAAAATAAAAGCGCAAACAGTGATAATATGGCTGAATGCGCTTTTTTATTGATAGTGTTACTGATACTATACTGAAACAATATCAGGGTTATTAGCTATTTATTTGGTAAGGTACAAACTTCCCGGGGAGTGTGAAATAAGGGATTTTGGGAGTGTAATAACTAACTATATGTCTGTTAATTAAATCATAACCATATCCTTGACCCCATGTAGTCTGAACCATATAGGTACCAACAGTATAACTTTTAGAGGAATTGATTTCCCCAGACAATATTTCATTCCATTTATTCTCAATTTCTTTTATTGGTTTCAATTTGACTTCTTTAATTTTAGACATTTCATATTGATATTTGTCCAATAGAAATAATAATCCGGGAGGCATCCTTATTGTATCAAATACATCAGTATAACACTGCCCTAATACTGGAGGGGCGGCGTAATAGCCAGAAACAATTACAAAACCTTTTTCCGCAAACTTAAAAACATATATTGAGGTATCATTATTTAATCCAAGAAAAACAATTTCAGATATCTCAGCGTTTCCTGTTAAATTGTACTTATGAAAGTTTGCTATTGCTACTTTTCTAGCAGTTGAAGGATCAACTTTCTGGGAAAAAATCACTAACTCAGTTAGTAATAAAACTAGAATTAAATAGAAAAGTTTTTTCATTTTTGATTATTTTAAACGAGTAAAGAATTGTTCAAGTTTACCATCTCTAATTATTTGATTAATTTCAGCCGTATCAACATCTTCGACTAATGGGCTAAATTTTCTGGGAACTGCGTTATCTCTGTAAAATTCTATGTACGGATTTTCATCAAGTATATGATTCCTAAGTGTGTCATCAGGTAAGGTTGTTCTTTCACATGTTTTTTCTAATAACATCCATTGTTTGAAATTTAGATTTAAAAACACATCATAATTCTCATCTGACTCACAATCCAAGACATAACCATAAATCAGTTTTGCTCGATATTTGTAAATTGTGTCTTGATCACGATAAAAGAATTTGAATGTGTCAAGTGTAAAGGATGGTTTTCTGAATATTTGGTTATCCTTTATTCCAATAGTACCGATTTTAAAATAATCACCATTTGTTTTATAAATGGTTATACCAGGTGCAATTTCTTTATCATCCTTTAAATCACAACTTTGTGTTGATAATAATAAAGAGATTAAATAACAACCAAACAAAAAATTAAATGTTTTCATAAATCCTAGATTTAGCATTAATAGATAGTTTGATAAAAGATTATCCCTTTTTTTAATAGAAGTAATCGCTCAGCAATCCTTCTATCAAAAGGTTTAGACCTATCAAGTGAATAGTAGAATGCCATAACAATTAGAATTAGTTAGACACTTACAAACATCGAAAAAACTTGCGGGGGCAAATTTTGTATTGCAGTATTAAATATACGAGACAATTATAATACGAGTCAAGTATTTTGCAATATTTTTTATCGAATAAATACAATTAATATTCTGATTCTCTTGGTAATAGGTCGCTAAGCCTCAATAAATGGAGAGTATTATTACAATTAAATGTTTTTTAATTTTAGTATTCAATCAAGCACTTGGCAGAAAATGGGCTAGTTTGAACTTATCAAAGTTATATTCAATACCTTTAGTAAAGTACTTTTTGATGAATATATGATCAACCAGGTAATAATCTGGATCATGCTTTAATGGAACCTTATATTTCTTCTTCTGCACTGCTATTTTGATGCCCGGATAGGACGTAATTGTATCTCTATCATCAGCAAGATTTACTCTCAGTAAACCACCAAAGTGTTTAATAATTTCATATGCTGCTACAAAGATCCTGTCACTTTAACAAAAAAAGTATAAAGAAAATGGTTGTCGGGTTATTATATGGTATTATGCTTGTCTCTTCAGTTTTTTATTATACAGGGCATTAGGTTCATTAGCAGCGAGTTGCAGTTAACGGCCCGCTAATAAAATTAATAGGTGTTAGCGGAAGCTTTTATTACTTTTTTAATAAAGACATTGTTTTTATTTAACACTTTTTACGCATCTAAATCCAACAGCAAAGTCAACCCATGAGGCAGGTAGTCCATTACGGTAATAGACTTGATTACACATTGCACCTGAGTGCCAGCTGCCTCCACGGATTACCTTAAATCTTCCGGAAGTAGGTCCAATAGGATTTTGACTTGGTGAAATTGAATAGTAATCGTCACTATAATTATCCATAGTCCATTCCCATACATTCCCACTCATATTATATAATCCATAGGCATTTGGTTTAAAAGATCCGACCTTTAAAGTTGTTTTGTATTTTTTACCATAATTTGCATAAGTGGAATCGATTTGATTACCCCATGGATAAAGGCAGACTTGAAGGCCACCTCTGGCAGCATATTCCCATTCTGCTTCAGAGGGAAGTCTCTTACCAATCCAAATTGCATATTTAATAGCATCATTGAAACTAATTCCAACAACCGGATAATCTGGGAAATCAAGACTGCATTTAAATTGAGCTGAACCCCAAAACTCGGGAAGAGGATAATTAGTTTTTATGCAGAATTCATAGTATTGTTTATTTGTCACCTCGTATTGATCCATGTAAAATGAATCAATTGTCACTTTATGTTCTGGTTGCCAATCGGTTTGGTTTGAAGAGTTTTTCCCCATAACAAATTCTCCCCCAGGAATAAGTACCATGTCAGGAAATTGAGCAAGAGACAGGGATGAATTGCTAATTAAGAAAATGAGTAGGATTGATTTTATCTTCATAATGTATTGTATTTGTAGTCAGTCTGTTATGTTGCCGCTAACGGTTTGCCAATATGAGGAGGCTGGGTTTTCGAAGCTACTCACTTATCAATCCGTTATAACTTCTGATAAAAGTAATAAATTTGGGAAAACCACTGACTCCCGGCTTACTTATATTGGCTGTAAGCTGCTGAAACTTATTGAATATCCTCAAAAAAATCCATTTTCCTCTTTCTCTAAGAGTTGTCTTTCAAATTCTTTTAGAAATCTAATATATTTCTCAGAATCAGGATATTTACCAATAAATTTATTATCATGCTGAGAATTACATCCAAATAATAATAAAAATCCAATTACTATAAGTTTTAATCTTTGCTTCATGGCTCTCAAGTTTTTCCAGCTATTATATTGACTGACAAATATCTCCCTTTTCACAGTACAAGTTATTCAATCCCTGGGAATTGGTGCCCAGATTTTACATAATTTCTAAATTCAATACCATTAGTGCAAAATCCGGTGTAAGTTAGCACCCTGTTTCGGTTTAAGGTGAACAGTAAATTTATAAATTTAACACATTATCTTTTAGCATTGATTTTGTGATGTTTACTGTTATTACTGAACTTGTGATTTGAATATCAGGAGTGCCTGAGATGTCCTTTTCATTTTTGCATGAAACCACAGGACAGGTATTATCAAAATGATAAGAATGTTCCAAAGTTGATTGTTCCTCATGAGATAAGTTCACAAATAATTTATCTGCCTTATAAACCGGAATGGCATTCTACCAGTATGGGAATTAGTTTAATCACTTTATGTTTTAAGCAGATCTTATTTTAAAAACAAACAAACATTATCACTTTTTTTTTAAAATCTGTTATCTTTAATTCATCTATTATTGATTATTCTTTCAATTTAAAATATCAATCTATACAAAAATCTTCATGCAATGAGTAAGGAAAATCTTCAAAAGAAAAACCAAAAAAAACCAGGTCTCTCCAGGCGTAGTTTTTTGGGAACCACAGCAGCTGTCGCTGCTGCTTTTACTGTTATTCCCCGCTCCGTACTGGGCGGTAAGGGCTATACTGCTCCGAGCGACCTGATAAATGTTGCCGGAATAGGTGTTGGCAGCCAGGGCGGTGGTGACATCCAGCAGATCTGCTCTCCTGATGTCCCGATAGAAAGGCCAAGGAGGAATACGAATGGAACTCCTATGACCAGGGAACAGATTGCCGCCATGGAAGCCAGGATGGCGGAGACGATGAAACGCATGCAAGCTCAGGGAAGACGTCCCGGCGGACAACCCGATGCAAATGCTATCGTACAGATGGGAGCCGCAGGAGCTGGTAACGTAATCAAGCTTGCCAATATTTATGCTTTATGCGATGTGGATCCAAATTACGCCGGACACATCTTCAAAGGATACCCTAAGGCCAGGATATACAGCGACTGGCGTGAAATGCTTGATAAGGAAAAATCAATAGATGCTATTGTTGTCGGAACTCCTGATCATAATCATGCCTCTATTGCAGCAGCTTTCATGCGTGCAGGGAAGCATGTTTATGTTGAAAAACCTCTCGCCAAAACAATTTTTGAATGCCGTACACTTGCCGGGATTGCAAAAGAGACCGGTGTGGTATCGCAGATGGGGAACCAGGGCCATGCCACAGAAGGTACAAGAAGAACTGTTGAATGGATACAGGGCGACGTCATCGGCCGTGTCAGAGAGGTACAACTGTCAACGAACCGTCCAATGGGTTTCTGGCCCCAGGGTGATATGAAACGACCTGAGGGAGTGACACCTCCTAAAAATGTTAATTACGATGTATGGCTTGGTCCTGCACCTGAGAAACCTTATAATCCCGAAGCATTCCATTTTAACTGGAGAGGATTATGGGATTATGGTACAGGTGCCATGGGCGACATGGGAGCTCATATCTTTGATGCTCCTGTCTGGGCGCTTAACCTGGGTATGCCAACAAAGATCCAGGCTACAAGTTCACCTTATAGTACTGATTACATGCCTCTGTGCGAGCTTGTTACCTATGAATTTCCTGCCCGCGGTTATCTGCCGCCTGTAAAGGTTACATGGTGTGATGGCGGCTTGAGGCCGCCACGTCCCGATGAACTGGAGGCCGGCCGTCCGATGAGAGATGCAACGTATTATGGCGACAAGGGCATCATCGCCCATGGGAGCCACGGAGCAATGCCCGAACTTATCCCTGCAGACAGCGACTTTAAGGGACCGGATCCATGGCTGCCGCGTACAAATAATATCTTCGAGGACTGGATCGATGCTATTAAGAACGGTACGAAATCATGTAATGATTTTTCAATTGCTGCTAAAGTTACAGAGATCATGCTGCTGACAAATATTGCAGTCCTGCATCAGAGAGATAATATTATACTCGAATATGATGCCGAAAATATGAAGATTTCAAATCTTCCGGAAGCCAACAGCCTGTTTCATTATGAATATCGCAGCGGATGGACCCTTTAAAACTAACATTATCTGATAATTAGTTAACTATTTAAAATAGACTAATGGGAAATAAAATATTAAGAATAAGACTCCCTATTCTTAAATTCATGGGGAGTAAAATAATCGTTGCAGCACTTCTTATACTGCCAATAGTTTACTCCTGCAAGAACACTTCCAAAGAAAGCGGGTCGAAGTTTGGCAGTGTACAAATCGGTGCTATCACTTATAGCTGGCGTAGTATGCCCGGTGGTATTGAGAATATTCTTAACTATTGCAAAGAGACAGGTATAACTTCCATCGAGTTGATGAGCGATGACCTTGAAGAGTATCTGGGAGCACCAGAAAATCCCATGATGAACATGTTCGGACCTGCTGATACACAACAGTCGGGACCTCCCAGGAGAAGATTCGAAATGACAGAAGAGATAAGGGCTGAAATAGAGAAATACAACAATGAGCTTAAAGAATGGCGCCTGTCAGTACCTATGTCAAAATTTGAAGAAGTACGCAAGATGTTTGATGACGAGGGGATCAGCATTCATATTGTTAAGTTTTCACCAGCGAGATGGTCAGACAAGGAAATAGATTACGCTTTTAAGGCCGCAAAAGCTATGGGCGCCAAGGGCGTAACAGAAGAACTCGGCGAAGAGGCTGTCAAAAGACTGGCTCCTTTTGCGGAGAAGCACAGAATGTATGCAATATTCCATAATCATATGCAATTTGCAGAACCAGGCTTTAGCTATGATCCGTTCCTTGAGGTCTCACCGGCAGTGATGTTTAATTTTGATGCAGGACATTTTTATGGATCAACAGGTATTCATCCTAATGAGATTATTGAAAAATATCACGACAGGATATTCAGTGTCCACATTAAGGATAAAACAGGTCCGAATACTGATCCTGCCAATACCAACCAGGTTTGGGGACAGGGAGAGGTTCCCCTTGAGGATATTCTCTTGCTTATCAAGGAAAATAAATGGCCCATCTATTGCGACATTGAACTGGAATATCAGATAAAACCATGGTCAAATGCTGTGAAGGAAGTTAAGAACTGTGTGAAATACGCAAGACAGATACTGATGTAATATCCTTTATGATTAAATGTGCCTGATTATCGTGCATTTAAAACGAGATTTAATAAAGGAAGGGTGTAATAAATTATCACCCTTCTTTCTTTTTATAAGGTATGGTGAAACTGAAGATACTCCCTTCATTTGGTATTGAAGTGAGCCATATGCTGCCTCCAAACAATTCAGCATATGCTTTGCAGATAGAGAGTCCCAGCCCGGTACCTGAATATTGCCGTGATAGAGCACTGTCGACCTGATAGAATCTGTCGAAAACCCTGTCTTGATGTTCAGGGGGAATCCCGACACCTGTGTCCTTTACAAAAAACTCTAGAAAGCCATCTTTCAGGTTATACCCGAAGTTTATCTTACCTTTTTTAGTAAACTTGTAAGCGTTGTTTATCAGGTTTGAGAGAATCTGTATCAGTTTTGTGCTGTCAGTAAGTATATCAGCATTCCTGTCTGCAAGAGGGGTTTCCAGAATTAATGATATACCGTGAGGTTTTTGTTTATAGCTGAATTGCTCACTGAGTTTACGCAGTTCATCATTGAGGTTTATTTTTTGGATATTAAGTCTGACCTGCCCGCTTTCTATACTGGCAAGATCAACAATATCATTAATTATTGAAAGCAGCTGGGACGAACTCTGATATATTACCTCGACAAACTGTTTCCTCTCATCATCCTGAATCCTGGGTTCATTAAGAAGCGCTGAAAACCCTAAAATAGCATTCATTGGAGTTCTTATCTCATGTGAGACATTATGGAGGAAGGCCGTTTTCAGCCTGTCACTTTCCTCTGCTTTTTCTTTAGCTGCTATCAGATCCTCTTCTGCTTTTTTTCGTGCAGTAATATCCTCAATCATCGCAAAAAAGAGCTGAACTTCACCTTTACTGTTATGGATAATATTTACCGTGGTTGAACCCCATATAACTGATCCGTCTTTTCTTAAATATCTTTTTTCTGTATGATAAATTGGTATTTCCTGTGCAATGAGACGAAGTATTGACAATTCATCTTGTGTAATATGTTCAGGATGTGTGAAATCCCTGAAAGTCAGTCCTATTAGTTCTTCTTCATCATAACCAAGCATTTTACAGAAAGCAGAATTAGCCTTAATAATACCCATATCCTTACCTGTCATAATCATGCTGAAAGGGCTCTCCTCAAAGATTTTACGGAACCGTTCTTCGCTCTCCCGGAGAGTCTCTTCCGCCTGCTTCCTTTCACTTATGTCGCGGTTTAAGGACTGGTAATATTTTGCTCGCTGGTTCCACCAAAGGAAAATCAGAAACAAACCTGAGGTGAGAATGATCAGGACGATTATTATTACAATCTGCCCAATCATGTCAGAAAGTGATGCGTATATTTCTTCGCGATCAATCTTGGCAACCAGGTACCATGGTGTACCCGGTACTTTTTTCATGGCCGCCACCACCCTGATACCCCTGTAATCAATGCCATCAGTAGTCTCCTTTATCCCCTGGACAGCCATTGATGAGGGCAGTCTGTTTTCAGTTACCGGCATTCTCATACCTATTCCTTCACTCCCAAGATGCCGTAGTCTGTTAAGATATACAATTTCATCACCCTCCACATGAAAAAGCAGCGCTTCGGCAGTGTTGCTGCTAACAGGCCACGATTCAATAAGAGGAAAAAGCAACTTCTCAGGATCAATTCTCAGAACTACAACGCCGAAGACTGACGTATCTGTAACATCGGGGTCTTTTAAAGGAACCAGGAGATCAAGATGAAAATAGCTGACCTTCCCGGTCTGGTGAAGGTCGGTTATTATCACCTCTTCTTTACTAATAACACCGGGAAGCATTTTCTGAAGATGTTCACATATAACTGTATCCTGATCCGGGTAAAAAAGTCTTACATTATATTCATTATCAACTAACAGGGCATTTCTGTAATCGTAGTTTTCAACATATGACTCAAGGCTTTTCAGGAGATCAACTTCATTCCTTTTATTGCCTTCTTCAGTCAAAAACCGGGAGAATTGGCGTATATGAGGTATGTTGCCGCTCAGATAAATACCGTCAGATATACGCTCCCGCCGCCATTGGATTATCTGCCTCACCTTAAGATCAGCAATGGCTGAAAGCTGTTCCTTGGTTTCATTCAATAAATGTGTTTCAAGGATTCTGTAATATAAAAATCCTGCTACGATAGAACTTGTGGAAAGGATAACAAAGAGGACAATAAGCGGCCATGAAGTCACGGTTTTTTTTATTGAAGAGCTCATTATTGTACTCGTTTAGACTTGCTTCAACTTATCCGGTATCTTTCAGTATACAGCGTAAATTTAATATTTTCCGGCTGATTTTTATACTTATCTCTGTCAGTAAGATAAATGTGGTCATTTCTTCCTGATAAGAACTGATGCAAGAACTGATAAAACCAGAATAAAGACTATTACTGCAAGGGATATCAGTATCGGGATCTCGATATGGAAGAATGAAGCAAGCATCTTCATTCCAACAAATGTAAGTACAAATGCCAGGCCTATTTTAAGGTACCGGAAGTAACCCATTACACCTGCGACTGCAAAATAAAGAGATCTCAAACCAAGTATGGCAAAAATGTTTGAAGTATATACAATGAAAGTATCATGACTTATTGCAAGAATAGCAGGAATGGAATCAACGGCAAAAATCAGGTCGGATGACTCAATTACCAGCAATACAAGGAACAATGGTGTAGTATAAGTCCGACGGTTCTGTTTAATAAAAAACTTGCTCCCATGTAATTTATCAGATACAGGCAGGAACTTTCTGAAGAATTTAACCACGGGATTCTTTTCAGGGTCTACCTTAACATCTTTCTTGAAAAGCATTTTTATACCGGTAAAAACCAGGAATCCTCCAAATATTATTACGATCCAGTGAAACCTGTTAATGAGAGCCACTCCGGTAAAAATGAATATTCCCCTCATTATCAGGGCTCCTAAGATACCCCAGAAGAGGATCTTATGCTGATATTCCTCCTTAATTGCAAAATAGCTGAAGATCACGATAAAAACAAAAATATTGTCAACACTCAGGGAATATTCAATTACATAACCGGTAAGGTATTCAAGCGCTCTTGTTCTCCCGAATTCAAAAAAAACAAAGAGACCAAATAACATAGCCAGTGATATCCATGTCAGACTCCAGTAAAGAGCCTCTTTTAAAGGTATCTTATGTTCTTTTCTGTTAAAAACACCAAGATCAAGAGCAAGCATCATGAAAATAAAAACATGAAACCCGATCCAGAAGAATATACTGACCTCCATTTCTTTTGGCGAATTAGCCAGTAAACTTAAGAAAACTTTTCTACCTTTAAAATCCGTTCCCCATTACAAATAGAAATTGCAGATGAGAATCAAAATTAACCGGCATATCATTATAGTCCTGCTTACAGCAATAATTAATCCTTTATCAGCACAGAAGAATATATCATATGCTGATGTGATTACTTCAGATGATCTCGAAAGCTATATTTCATTCCTTGCCTCACCGCTTCTGAAGGGTAGACTGAATGGAGCACCCGAACTGGAGGTGGCACAGCAGTATATTGTATCACAGGCAAAATTGATGAAGCTGAAACCTGTTAACGGCAACAGTTATTATCAATCCTACTCCATTACAAAGAGTTCCATTGATCCTGACAAAACTACAGTGCAGGTGATATCGGATAAAAACGATACTGTTACAATAAAGAAACCTGTTTATCAGCTGGTGCCTGCAGGGCCTTCTGATTTTACACTCGACGGGGAGGTGATTTTTGCTGGTTATGGCCTGAAAATGGATAAATACGGTTATAATGATTTTAAGAACATAAAGCCTGAAGGTAAGATCCTGCTGGTCATGAACAGGGCTCCCACCACAGAGGACGGTAAGAAATTCCTGTTCGAAGATACACAATGGTCCTCGTTCATGAGCATACAGGTTAAACTTACATTTCTTATCTTTTCCAAAGCAAAAGCTGTGCTTTTTGTAATGGATCCGAAATCCGGATTTTCATCCCTTGAAGAACGGTATCCCGGGTATGCCGGAGAACTTAATTCAACAAAAACTCTTAAAGGGGAGAAAACCGGTATCTTTGTTTTGCCGGGAATGCCTAAAATTATTTTCGTCCACAGGTCGGTTGCCGACGAACTTCTGAAAGGAACAGGACACACTCTTGAAGAGCTCCAGAATAAAATTGACACAAGCCTTAAACCTCAGTCGTTTGAGATAAAAGACAAAAAACTGAAATTCTCTGAAGCGGTTAAGGATGAGGATATCCTGCTTAATAATATTGCCGCCTGCATTGAGGGAAGCGATCCTGAACTTAAAAAAGAATATGTCATTTTTTCCTGTCATGTCGATCATATCGGTGAATCGGCCGGAGGGATAAACGCGGGTGCAGATGATAATGCTTCAGGTTGTGCAGCAGTTCTTTCACTGGCCAAAGCATTCCAGAGCCTTAACAGGAAACCATTAAGGTCTGTTATGTTTCTTTGGGTTTCAGGAGAAGAGATAGGCCTTTTCGGTTCAAAATCCTATGTCGATAATCCGCTGGTACCTCTTGAGAACACAATTATCGATATTA